>ERZ773001.477-NODE-477-length-15955-cov-24.7374_pt1 | contig 15955 bp, 16 predicted proteins | sample MGYA00511673_ERZ773001 | MGnify/ENA primary metagenome ERZ773001 (study PRJEB29015, sample SAMEA2738091) | human oral metagenome | biome: human oral; feature: human-associated habitat; material: saliva | place: China | collected 2162 ... | reverse complement strand
GCCTTAGGAGCATGTGCCTCACGGCGTGAAGGTTCAAGTCCTTTCATCCGCACCAAGAATTGAATTTTTTCACCATAAGAAAATCACCCATGATCAGGGTGATTTTTAATGTCATAAGTTCAGAGTCTACATGACAGGCAATCGTAAAAGAACAATCACCTGCCATGCAGAGTAGAGAATCGCTAGGATTGCAGGTAATCACTGGAAATCTTCATGATATGGAGAAGGGTGTCATAGATTGCGACCTGAAGATCAGCCACTGAATTTGCCTCTTCTTCGTTTTCCATGGGGATGCTCCCCAAGACCTCCTTAATGATTGCGAATGATAGTCTGGCTGATAGAGCCTCGTCGAAGACACCTTCTACGGTGTCTTTTGCGTCAAGCCCATCAGAATCCACCCCCTCTTTGTCACACTCCCCAAGGAAGTAGTAGTATACGAGATTTCCTAGACTCTCCGTATGATCCTGTACTGATTCAATAGAACTTCTGAAGCAGCGCTCCTTGACGGGATCTTCAAAACGGAAATCATTGAGGATATCATCGAGGACAGTGCGACGAATGTCCTTCCAAAATAGCCTGAGCAATTTGGTTGACATATTAAGGTGGAATACGTAGGTCTCGAATCGCGTGGACATGGTTTTCACCTTTCTTCTGGTGTTCTCATCTCTGCGGGTGTACAGCGAAGTGTTGTTCTCTTAACAACACAAGATGAGATTTTAGTTCTCTTATGGTGGGTTAAAAAAGAAATAAAAACTCATCTTGTGTTCGATTGCCTGTCAAAGTTCACTTTCGGACAAGGATTTACTCAACTCATCAACGAAAGCTACCTTTGTTTATACCACACTTGTGTAAAAAAGTCAATAGGATACACTCGGCGTAACTTGTCAGGACTTGAAACCTGAACTATAATTAGCTCACATCACGAGCTCGTTAGATAAAACGACAGATGTAATTACGGGAAATTAGCTCAGTTGGCTAGAGCGCACGATTCACATTCGTGAGGTCACAGGTTCGAGTCCTGTATTTCCCACCATTTTTGACATTTTTTAATAATTGAAACAAGCATGAAACTTGTGCTATAAATTGACAAACGAACTAATATTCTCTATTTTCTGGCAAAAATTCTATTTCCTCAGCACAGTCCTCAGCACGGTCCTGCATTGCCTGTTCGCTCGCTGCATCCTCATCAGATAACGCTTCTTTGCAGTCAGGACAAGTAGCGCACCACAATATGTCAAGATTAATTTCAGCATCTGACAAAAGCCGTTTCAACTCGCCATCTAACTTGTTATCTGACCCCAACGCTCTGCTCGCGATCTCACCAAGTCTTCTGACTGTACCTCTCAGCTTTTCAATGCGCCCTTCGACGTCCAAAGGCTGCATCTCACCAAACATAAATTACCTCCTTCAAGTCTTCGCCTATATTAATAAATCCACCAACGAAGCTAGTTATTATTTTATATCATACCAACACAACTATCACCAGATTGACTTTTTATTTATTTAATGTCAACCGAAAAAATAACACAAACTATAATTAGATACATTTCTTAGCGCCATCTTCTAAAAACTTTTCACCTCTATTATTTCGTGATATAATTACCTTAAAGGAAGGTCTGTGCTAATATCAGACCATATTTTTATGAAGGACGCTAGCAAGATTCGAAACATTGCCATTATTGCCCACGTCGACCACGGCAAAACGACCATGGTTGACGGGCTATTAAAGCAGTCGCGAACATTCCGCGACAACCAAGCCGAGATGAGCCAGGAATTGATTATGGATTCCGGCGATCAAGAGCACGAGCGTGGTATCACCATCACCGCCAAACAAACGTCGATTTTTTACGGCGACTACAAAATAAACATCATTGATACGCCAGGACACGCCGATTTCTCTGGCGAAGTTGAGCGAACCCTGAATATGGCTGACGGCGTTCTGTTGATCGTGGACGCACAGGAAGGTCCGATGCCTCAGACCAAATTCGTATTAGCGAAGGCACTCGAACTGGGGCTGAAGCCTGTTGTGATTATCAATAAGATTGACAAGCCAGCCAGGCGAATTGCCGAAGTTGAAGATGAGCTGAGCGATCTGTTTTTGGAGCTAGCAACCGACGATTCTCAATTGCAATATCCAATTTATTACGCAATCGGACGCGACGGAAAATCATGGAAAGAAATTCCTGCAAACACCGACGAAGATGCGGATTTGACGCCAATTTTTGACGCGATTATTAACGACATTCCAGCGCCAAACGTGACAGAAGGTGGCGCGTTTCAATTGCTTGTTACCAGCTTACAATATGACACATTCCAGGGGAAATACGCGATTGGGCGAATTGCTCGTGGGTCTGTTAAGCGTGGCTTGCAAGTCAGTTTAATGAAAAATGGCGAGATATCAGGCTCGGCGCGAATTGAAAAGATTTTCGGTTATCGTGGGCTGAGTCGCGAAGAGCTGGACGAAGCTTTCGCTGGCGATATTGTGGCGCTGGTTGGAGTGGCTGATGCACATATTGGCGATACGATTGCTGACAAAGAACAGCCTGAAGCGCTACCGACAATTGACATCGAGGCTCCAACTCTAAGTATGTACCTCGGACCAAACACCAGCCCAATGAAAGGTCGCGAGGGCGAGTTTACGACATCCAGGCAAATTAGCGACCGATTGAAGCGAGAGCTTGAGACCAACGTGGCGCTACGAGTCGAGGAAAACGGAATTGGCTTTACGATTTCTGGACGCGGCGAATTGCACTTGAGTGTTTTGATTGAAACCATGCGACGTGAAGGCTTTGAGTTTGAAGTTGGACGACCGCAAGTCGTTACAATTACCGAAGACGGCGTCGAAAAGGAACCGATTGAAGAATTGCAAATTGAAGTCGGAAGCGAATTCATCGGCGCGATCAGCCAAGAGCTTGGCGCGCGACACGCCGAAATGAAATCTCAGGAAACGACCACTGCTGGCGCTACTCGTTTGACTTACATTTTGCCAACTAGGGCGCTTATTGGCTTGAGAAATATTTTATTGACCGCCACCAGAGGTACGGTGATTATGAATTCCCTGCCTCACGGATATCAACCGCTTGGCGGAAAATTGCCAAAAACCCGCAATGGAGTTTTGATTGCATTTGAAGCTGGCACGACAACACCTTACGCCCTGCAAGCAGCCGAAGCCCGTGGCGAATTATTGATCGGACCAGGAACAGAAGTTTACGCCGGAATGATTGTCGGAATTTACAATCGCCAAGAAGACATCGAAATCAACGTTTGTAAAGCCAAGCATTTGACTAACATGCGCTCCAAATCATCGGATGGAACTGTGCAATTGACGCCATTTACGCAATTTAGCTTGGAGCAATGTATCGACTTTATCGAAGATGACGAGCTTTTGGAAGTTACGCCAAAATCATTACGACTTCGCAAGCGATATCTGGACGCAAACGAACGAAAACGCGCCGCGAAACAATAGTCGTGTAAACCACAAAATAACCGCCCCGTAATGGAGCGGCTATTTTTCATGTAAGAATCGGCTAATTGACAAGAGTTTCTTTGACTCGGCGAGACTTCAAGAAATACAATATACATGCTATGTTCGTTAAGACTGCCAATAGGGTAATTACCCCAATCAACACAACAGCAGACCCCGCATCTTTAATCTCCGAGTTAGTAGCAACACCAACAGCAGACATATACACCGCATATAGAACTGTCCCAACAACAATATTAGCAATAGCCACCTGTTTACCAATCTTTTTACGCATTAAAATTAATACCGTGGCAGCTATAGCCATTGTGCCAAAAATAATTGTACAAATAATATCAATAATCTCCCGTAGTCCGATTGGATTGATTAGCAACAAAAATAACGAATATATATCATATGCCGCCTGCATGGCAAATAAGATAACAAACGTCCTCAGCCAATCCTTAATTCCAACATAAGACTCTCCCGATGACTTAAATTGCCGATCAGCCGACTGTTGCGAATATGATGGTTGCCGCTGGTCTTGATTTTGCATATTATCTCTCCTTTTATATAAATCTAAACAGGTAATTCCATCTTATTACAGATTCACCTACTCAACCAAGGTTACTTTAACTCGCTTCGACAATGCAAAATAAAGTATGTTTATCAAAGCCATCACTGCATAAGAGATGCCCATGAATATTTGGGTTATTAATATGCTATCAGGATTAGAGACGGCAAGATATTCAGTGCCAGCATACGTCGTAGAGTTTAGATTATTTGCAGCAGCTTCGACTGACTTAGGAATAATACTAATCCAAAATAAAGCCCCATTCAAGCTGTTAACAACAGCAGCCACCATAGCTAATACACGACCAGCGCTTTTGCGTAAACTAATCAATACTATAGTAGTAATACTTACCCCGATAGACGCCAAAGCACTAACAAACAGAAGAATGCCCACAACAGACACAAATTCAATACCCATGGTATAGGCGATCAGTGAAACCAGAGCTCCGAGAGTATTGGCTCCAATCAATAGTATAAAGTACATTAACCAACCACTAATACCTGGTTGTATTATTTGAACAGCAACTGTGTTTTGTGGAACTTGGACGTATTGATAACTGTTTGGATCAGGCTGCGGCGCATATTGCGGCTGCTGAGGTTCTTGTTTTGGCATATTAACTTCTCCTTTTAAGAATATTGGTAATGCCAATTATACCACATCCTTAATTTCCTCTGGTAAAAATCCTTTGTCGTGCTTAAAACCAGCTTGCCATTTGTAATCCTTGTTATAGCCCAAATCTTTCATCAATTTGGTCGGAGCGTTCCTGAGATGCAACGGCACGGGAGAATTCGGATATTTACGTGCCAATTCAAAAGCGCCGTGCATTAAATCGGTAATTTCACGCGACTTCTGACTGCGGGCCAATGCAATAGCGCAATGGAACAAATTATACTTCGCCTCCGGAAGACCGACGCGCTCGACAGCCTCAAACGTTGCAATTGCCAAGCTCAGCGCACCATTACCCGCCAGCCCGATATCTTCCGACGCAAAAATCACCATTCGCCGAGCAATAAACTTCGGATCCTCGCCCGCGTCAATCATTCGCGCCAAATAATACGTCGCAGCCGTCGCGTCACTGCCTCTTAGCGACTTGATAAAAGCGGAAATCACGTCGTAATGCGAATCGCCTTTTTTATCATAGCCCGGAAGTCGCTTCTGAGCCGCCGCTTTAACTACTTCCGGCGTTACTTTTTCGTTAAAACTCAGCGCCAATTCCAAATTGCCCAGCGCCACCCTTGCATCGCCATCCGATAATTCCGCCAAATAGTCCAGTGCCTTGGGTGAAACTTGTTTGGACTTTTTCAGAACTTTCAGCGCTCTTTTTAATACGGATATAATCTCGTCTTTTGTCAATCGCTGAAGAACCAGAACTCGCGAACGCGACAGCAGCGGCGTGATGACTTCAAAGCTCGGATTCTCGGTCGTCGCACCAATCAAAGTAATTAGCCCACTCTCAACGTGCGGCAAAAATGCATCTTGCTGCGCCTTATTAAAACGATGAATTTCGTCAACGAATAGAATTGTTCTAAGTCCTAAATTCCAGTTTTGGCGGGCATGTTCAATCACTTGTTCAACATCTTTTTTTCCGCTTGTAACTGCCGACAGCTCAATAAACTCCGCCTTCACCTCGCGCGCAATAATCCGCGCCAACGTCGTTTTTCCAGTTCCCGGCGGACCCCACAATATCAAACTAACCGGCTCGCCATTCTTAACAATCCGCCTCAGTAACTCGCCCTCGCCAAGCAAATGACTCTGCCCTATCACCTCGTCCAGCGTCTGCGGTCTCATCCGTTCAGCCAGTGGCTGCCTGTTATCACTCATACTTCCATTATATCGCGAAATCCATAAAGCCAAAAAGCCTCCGCCGTTACACTTTCCTCACACAAAATGCTACAATAGATCTATATAAATAGGAGGAAAAATGGAAGCATTCGTAATAATAATCTTGTCGTTTATCGGGCTTTATGTGCTAAGCGGCATTAAAATCGTCAATCAATATCAGCGCGGCGTGGTTTTAACACTTGGCCGATTCACCGGCGTTCGCGAACCAGGATTAAGAGTCGTCATTCCAGGTCTACAGACAATGATGTTGGTCGATATTCGTTCAACTCCAATTGACGTTCCAAAACAAGAAGTCATCACCAAAGATAACGTCACTGTCGGCGTTGATGCGGTGGTTTATTTCCGAGTTATCAACGCGCCAAAAGCCGTGTTGGAAACCACAAACTATATTTACGCGACTAGCCAATTCGCTCAAGCAGCGCTGCGTGACGTCACTGGTAACGTTGATATGGACGATTTGCTTGCCAAGCGCGAAGAGATTTCCCAACAGATCAAGGAAATTGTTGATGCCGAAACTGACAAATGGGGCATCGATGTCGAGAACGTTAAGATTCAGAATATCGAACTTCCTGGCGATATGAAGCGTGCCATGGCCAAACAAGCCGAAGCAGAACGCGAGCGCCGCGCCAACATCATCAACGCTGACGGCGAAAAAGCCGCAGCTGAGACATTAGCCCAAGCCGCAGAAATCCTAGCAAAAACTCAAGGCGCCATCAATCTGCGAACATTGAACACCTTAGAGCGAATCTCCACCGAGCCAAGCCAAAAGACGATGATGCTATTCCCTATCGAACTCATCGACGCAATTCGTGGCGGCAAAAAATAGAACTTACCAAGATTTCTTTCTATAATCACTTTTGCCGTGATTCTTCTCGTAATCTTCATTATGTCTATTTTGTTGGTTACGCTCAACACGCTTCTTCTGAGCCTTATTGGCGTTATCTTCAAGCTTCTTCATTTTCTGTTCAGTATCCTTCAAATCCTTAGTAGAGCTGTCTTTCTCGTCAGTTTGTGTTATCTTGTCATCGTTCCTGCGCTGCTTTGCGGAACTTGACTTGACCTTAATTCGTTTTTCAATGTTACGTACGTCCCGGCTATTGTCACCAGAGTTGCCTCTTCCTTGCTGATTGTCGTTTTCTTTGTCATCAGAATCGTTGCTATTATCACTTTCTGTCATCTTATTATGAAACCTGACGTTACAGCTATCTTCACCGTCATAAAGAACCGCCTTAGCATAGTCATATTTCAAAATTGCGGCATCGTATTTTTTCTCCGATAGCAGTCTATCAGCTTGCTGCTCAATACTCAATGCTAAATTAATACGCACATCACACTCTTTTGCCTCAGGTACAGACTCTAAAGCTTGGCGAAATTTTCCTTCGGATTGATCATATTTTCCAGATTTGAAATAAGCATTGCCTTGATTAAAATAAACTTTGTACGGCTCCATCCAATTCGCCCAAGTCAGCGGCTGCAACCATGAGATCGCACTATCATTCTGGGATTGACCGTAATTCATATGCGCAACGCCAGACAGTACAGGAAGACTTAGCATTTTTATTGTAATCAACATCACTACACCAACCGGTAATGACGAAAATAGTAATAACTTCTTACGTTTGCGTAATCGTATCCCCTCAAAATCTAATTTTGCTAAATCAAAAGGTCTTCTATTCATAACTTACTCCGTTTTTGTTGACGCCTTAAATTCTGAAACGTATGATAAATAGCTCCTGCATCAAAGCATATCAATAGCAAGATTAGTGGCATAAATATCCACGAAATATCATCATACGAAGACATGTCCTTATTCTGACGAACGATTAAGCCTACATCAACAGCCTTAGTTATTCCTTCTATCTCGCCCGGTTTAGTACGATGGATGTATTTAATTCCCGCTTGATCAGCGATATTTTTTAAGTTAGCTTCGTCTATTTTCGACAAAGCATCGGGCGCTGGATAATTGCCCGTACTAAGATCCTTGATAAATTCTTGACTATCCAATTGGTATTTTGTACCCCAAAAGGGGCCATGCATTTTACCGCCAGAGCTCGTGCCATAGCCAAGGACTGCGCCGCCTTTGATATATTTTTTTATAGGACTAAATGATTTGGGCTTCTCTTCCTCTGTTTGCTCGCCATCGCCTAGATAGAATAACACTAGTCCCCGACCAGGAGACACCTTACTAACGCGAGATAATTCTTTCTCTGTTATCTCTAATGGCATATCGATTGAACTGCCCTTGCCATAAAATTCATATTGTGGCTGTATAGTGTCAACTATTGAGGCTAGTGTTGAAGTGTCTGAGGTTAAAGGTAACGCTACATATGCGCTAGTGTCAAAAATCACCACACTAAACCGAGCCCCTACCAGCTTGGCGGCAATGTCTTTTACATCTTTTCTAATCCCCTCTAATCGCTCTTTATTTCCGTCATAATCCATCGCCTTGACACTATACGTAGCGTCAATTATAAAAAATACGTCTAGCGATGCATTACCAGTATGCTTCGACACGCCAGGAATAGATGGACGCAAGAAAGCCAGTAATATTAGGATAATTATCGCCAAGCGGCGCATCCAACTTTTACGAGCAGTCTTGTTTATTACAATAAGCCAAACGCAGAATATGACTATTGGTAAAAATATAATCGCCAAAATCCACCACGATAAAAGCGGCTGTAAAATCATACGCGCAATCTCCATGAAATTATCATTAAAGCAACAAAGCTAATTAGCAAAATAGCTAAAAATATTACTGTCTGATCACTGTAAACTATCCGTGGAGTTCCCTTAAATCGCGTTGCCTCCTGCTCTGTAACTTTATCGATGATAGATGATACAGCGCCAATATCAGTCATTTTATAATAATCGCCATTCGTCAGCAACATCGACTCCTTGAACTCTTTGACTTTTTCCGATGTAGATCCATATTTGCCACCTGTTGAATAATCTGCCGGATTAATACCGTAAACGCGAATATCTTTATCTTTGGCATATTCAGCCGCCTCCTTTAGTGTAACTACTGGCCTTCCCGCCAGGTAATTATCAGTTCCAAATATTATCGACCGCGAACGTTTATGATCTAGCTTGTCAAAACGATTGACACAACCAGCCAACCCATCTCCAATTAGCGATGAACCATCCCCCTCATATACGCCACTTATCAAATCATATATGCGCTTCGTTTTCTCGGAGTTATACTTGCCACTAAAAGAATACTTAAATGCTTCAGCAGCAGATTCAAGCTGTTTTGTTGCAAAATCATAATCGTCCGTCAGAGGAAAAACAACAACCGGCGAGCTATCAAACAACACCAGACCAATTCTCTCACCTTTAAATCCTTTAGAAAGCTCTGCGTAGACTCTCAAGATCTCAGAGTCAGCTTCATACATAGATCCAGAAACATCTAGGCACAGCATAATATCACGATTGCGTGACTCCGGATCAATCACCGTCTTTGTTGTCGGTCTCCCCGCCAAGATAATAATCATAACAACAGACACGGCGACTATCAATAAAGCTACCGATATCAGATGTTTGTATCGCCTAAAGTATTTTTGATATTCAGGCAATCGGATTAATCTATAAGAATTAGCTACTGGTAAAGAAGTTCCCGCAATTTTAGGTTGGCGTTTCTTATTACGCAATCGCGAGACAGCACCCGCAATCACCAACACCAATATCAGTAATAATGACAACCACCAAGATACTAGTTCCATTCAGCCACCACCTTTCTGGATAGCTCTAATGCTTCATGGACATTTCCGCGCTCAACAGTAGCAAACTCTGGCATATAAAATTGTTCAATAGCCTTAGTCAATTCGCTGTATCGCGTCTTTTTCAAATCGTTCAGCGTCAAAGTATCAACTCGATGCCCGCGCGTCTCGAATACAAACATTCGCAAAAGATAGCTCAATTTCTGATGAACCTGACGCGCAGACAATTCCTTTGTCGTGTATTTTTGTTCCACTTCATCGATCAGCGTCTGATATTTCGCTTTGAGATTAGTCAAATCTGGCGGAATATATGGCCTCGGCTTTAATGTTGCCAATGTCTGCTGTTTTCTGCGCCTCGTACTGAAAAACACAAAAAAATACCACACCACCAATAAGACAAGCAAGATCAATCCAATTACCAGCCAAATCGGCTGATAATCCACCCATTCACGCAATTCTAATTTATTTGACATGCCGTTGTCTCTCCAATATCTTAAATAATTCACTAACCACATTACGATCACCAGAAACATAGCCACTAACTATCCCTAATCTGTCAAGCATTTTTGTATGCGATAGTCTAAGCTGATTTCGATAACTATTAAATTCCTGTATAATCTGCCCCTGCTTACGGATAAAATACGGTAAACTAGCCAGCCCATCAATATCGTACGATTCATGATTACAATTTAGGCCTGAATAGTCACCGATAGTCACCCAAACAATCTCATGTTGCGCTCGCAATCGCCGCAAAACCTGTTGGCATTCTTCTGTAATCTCACTTTCATCAGTAATAATCACTAGCATCATTTTACGTCGCAGATGCTGTGATATATATTCCAATTGATTAGCAATTCGGCTCGGCGCAGAATCCAAATTTGTCGATTTGTAAATTTGCTGCAATAATTGCTCAACATGTGAGTTGCTGCCTTTAAACGACAAGTGATAATTGCTTCGAGAATCTCCCGCCACCAAACCTACCAAATCGCCATGCTTAAGCGCGATATAGCTTAAAACCCCAGCAATCATCACGCTAACATCACGCTTGCTATCGCCATCCTCGCTAGTTGCCGCCATACTTCGACCAGTATCAACCACTAACAAAATATTATGCTTACGCACCGCCACATATCGCCTAATTCTAGTACTACCGCTACGCGCCGTTGCACGCCAATCAATATCCTTGATATCATCACCTGGCAGATATTCACGTAGGTCATCAAAGTCCAAACTACGCCCCTTAAAAACAGAACCGTATTGCCCCTCTAAAAGGCCTCTCACTTTCTCATGAGCGTGCAGAGTCATCTTAGCTTTGACTTTGACAAGTAGACTTGGCATATTATGGAGCAGTTACGGCGTTAAAAATTGCATCAATAATGGCTTCAGTATGGATTTGATCAGCCACAGCCTCAAAATTCAAAATAATACGATGTCGCAATACACTGTATCGCAGCTGTTTGACATCTTCTGGAATTACATAATCGCGACCGCTCATTAGCGCCAATGCCTTAGCAACTTGCAAAAACGCAATACTAGCACGTGGACTTCCGCCATATTGAACATAGCGTGCCATATCAGGTGAAATGACAGACCCCGGATTGCGAGTAGCCGACACGATCTGCACAATATACGACTTGACCGAATCGTCGATATATACTTTTTTCACCAACTTCTGCAAGGTTTCAATGGCAGACAATTCCACTTGCGGCAAATCACTAGCATCCAAATCCGCTCCCAATTTGCCAGACTCAATGCGTTTAAGAATCTCCAATTCCTCCCCAGAGTCTGGATACCACAAAATTTCCTTTAATAGGAATCTGTCCAATTGTGCCTCTGGCAATTCATAAGTACCTTCTTGTTCGATCGGGTTTTGAGTAGCTAAAACCATAAACGGTCGCGGTAAATCATAACGCTCACCGCCAATGCTGGTCTGTTTCTCCTGCATCGCTTCCAGCATAGCACTTTGAGTTTTCGCACTCGAGCGGTTAATCTCATCCAGCAACACGAAATTAGCATGAACCGGCCCGAGATCAGTTCGGAATTGCCCCTTATTATAATCGTAAATCTGAGTTCCGATAATATCACTAGGCAACAAATCTGGTGTGCACTGGATACGCTTAAACGATCCATGGACGCTCGCGGCCAACGTCTGTACCGCCGTAGTTTTTGCGAGCCCCGGTACACTCTCTAGTAAGATGTGACCTCCAGTAATCACACTAACTATAAGCGCCGTGCGAAGATTTTCCTGCCCAACCACTCGAGAAGAAAACGCTTCAGAAATCGTTTTAATAATCGCCTGCACGCTACTCAGTTCATCACTGGATAAAACGCTAGAACTTGGTCGAAAATCAGTTGGCGTAACACCTGTCGGCTGCACCATTGGCTGAGGCGATACTGGCATAGCAGCTGGTTGAGGCGACTGTTGTAATAATGGGTTAACGTTATTTGGATCCATATAGTCCTTTCTTTATGTCCAATATTGTGAAATATTCGTTACCAATAATCTACATTCTTCTGGAGTGTAGCTATCTTTTTGTTCAAAATAATGTTCAGCAGGAAACATATGGGTCATTACGTCAAGCGCGACACTTTTGTCTGTTTGTATATGATAATAATCGGCGGCCAAGCTGTCTACATTGCCACCTAAGCCATAAATGGCTTTATATCGTACACTCTTAAGGTACTCAAGTGCCATCGCAATTTCCAGACGATCTTCTACAATATCTCCTGTCAATAATAATACCCGACCATTCAGCGAGTCTTTTGAAAACTGACCGTATTGGTCAAGCACACGATTAAGATCTGAAAATGCCTGACGTTTTACGTCCTCTAATACTCCGTGAGATTCCATTTCAATTCCATCGCGCTGAACTTTTTCTAAATCAGGACTCCATGTAAATATTCCCGCTGGGTCAATAAGTCCCATAGGTCTCGGGTCACCCGGAATAGTTATCCGACGACTAAGTAAAGGAAACACCCAAGCATTAATTTCGCTAGCCAAGCCAATACACGTTGTCAAAGATTCTTCCCTCAATGCAATCACCACAGCTTCTTGACCCTTTAACTCCATTAAACGATCAGCCAATATCTTACCCAATTCAATACGATTCACATAATACATGTTGCTTATGATTATACACTAAAAATAATAAAAACACTCGAAACTTAAACTTCAAGTGTTTACCAATTTAATAAATCGTGATGGTGCGGATGGGGAGAGTCGAACTCCCATCTCAACCTTGGGAAGGTCACATAATAGCCGCTATACGACACCCGCGCTCGATAAAATTATAACACCCTTGTCAGATGGCGACAACTTTAGTACAATTAAATAGCAAGTTTGTGGCTCTTTAGCTCAGTTGGTAGAGCAGAGGCCTGAAGAGCCTTGTGTCCCCAGTTCAAGTCTGGGAGGAGCCACCAAATATTGCATTTCATTCACGACTTTGCTACAATAAATCGTGAACAACATGCGGGTATAGCTCAGTTGTTAGAGCGCTTCCTTGCCATGGAAGAGGCCAGGAGTTAGAGTCTCCTTACCCGCACCACAAACGAAATCATTTGATTCAATGAACCCTTTCCAGGGTTCATTTAGTTTATAGGATACTTTTGACCCCTTAAAAGTGTCTTTTTTAATGGGTTCAATTATGAAGTTAGAGAAGAATATTTTTAAAAGCTGGTCCAGCTCGCTCATGTCATCAAGTTTTTCAAAAATAACAGGGAAAAACTCAAAAAGTTTGAGATATTCATCAAATGTAATTAATGAGTCCTTTAATAAGCGTCTTTGACTGACTATTAGCTCATAACGCTGTTCTAATTCCTTTTGCTCATCAAGAAGCTTGCCAAGATTGTAATAGTCTTTTAACTCGGGGCTCTCTAATATGAGCGCTTTTGTTTGCTTATACTGTTGTTTTTTAAGCGCTAGCTTCCGTTTTAGGCTAGATACCTCACTAGTGAGCCTATTGCTTTCGTGCTTCATGGACCTTTCGGCACTTGATTTAATAACCAAATAATTACTCTTTTTAATGAATAAATATTCTTTAAAGAATACGTCCGCTGTATCAATAATAGTTTTTGCACGAATTGACTTTCCATTTAAATTGCAATATCTGTTTTCACATTTATAGTAGTATCTGTAGTCATATTTTTCACCCGTTGTCTTATTTCGCTTATTCGTAACCATTGAGGTCATAGACTCGTTACAAGCCCCACAAATGACTCTACCTCTAAATAAATTAGCAAATATCTCACCACCTTTTGGCTTATTGATAGCATAAACTTTAGAGGAATCCAAACTATCAATTTTATTTATTTTTAAATATTCATCGACAGTAATTACGCTCTGAAAATCATACTCTTCTAATAAATTTTTGTAGTGTTTACCCCACTTTAAAACACCAGCATAAAATGGGTCTTTAAGGGTCTTTGAGACATCGTCCTTGGACCATTTATGGCTTTGGTAAGGACCTCCTGCGCGCTTTTGAACAGTATAGGTTTGTTCATTAATCCACTCTCTAATATCTTTTTGAGACTTGCCGTTTAAAGCCAGTTCAAACATGTGCTTAATCTTTGTAAAGTTTTTTGGGTCAGGTTGGAAAAAGCGATTTGAATCTAGTATATAGCCGTGCTTAAATTTACCGATAAATTCAGCATCCTCTATAGCCCTTTTATTACCACGGTCTACTGATTCGGAGAGATGCTCAGAGTATTGTTTAGCCATTACAAACGTGATGCCAAGCAGCATCTTGCCCGCTGGATTATTTTCAAATGTAAATGTCGCAAACCTTAAGTCCTTAATTAAACCCCTGTCTACTAGGTCGATAATAATACCCGCCTCTTTCATATTTCGTGATAGACGGTCAGGATGCCAAGCTATCAAGCCATCTATCCTTCCATTTTCAATATCATCTATAAGTTTATTAAATTCATCGCGTGTATCTGCAATTTTAGCAGAAAAGCTTTCCTTGTATATCTTTTTGATACTTAAGCCATTTGGTGTAATAACTTTATCTACACACTCCTTTATTTGGTCTTCTATTGATGAAGCTTGCCTGTCTTCACTTGTAGTAGATTTACGAGCGTATAATCCATACTGTACGGGCTTAAGTGAACTCTCATTATTTTCAGGACCGCTACCTGCAAGTTTATTTAGTAATAGCTTTACACTTGTGGAGTTGTTACTATTCTGCATAATCCCTATTATAAGCCCTTATCTATTGTTAGAGCTAATTTAGGCTATAGGAAATTATAAAAGAATCTTTATTCCTCTACTGACTACATAGCGCTGTTTATTTGATGTGGTATTTATTTTTTCATTTTGCTTATTAATATACCTGAATAATATATTAAGCAATTTTAATATGTTTTCATCGGCGAAAGCTTTTCGGTTAGACAAAGAGGACATCCGAGACTCCTTGAAGTAGCTACTTCAGTTAGTCCGCTAAAAGCCCCTTTTTTGCCGAGTTGTTCTCGTATGCTTATTTTTATGTGTAAATCATGCTACCCGTTTTTTGCGCGGTACGTCTCCGCTATGTAGCCACATAAAATGCGGTAGTTTATTAATTACATCGTCTATTATATCAAAATTCAAATCTTACATCAAAATGATATAATGGATAATGTCTAGATTCACAACAGGGCTCATTTTATCCCGAAAATGGGCAGCCATTTGCTAAAAGCAATAGGGATAAAACCCTCGTTGTGGGTCTAGACAGCCAGCAGTGGCTGTCCTTTTTTAATAACTAAACGGGGGTATTATGAACAATACACAACAATCATCAAATTCTAAAAAACAAAAAAACTATATACACACACGGGAACAAAAAGGTCATAGCATCATAAAACATATATGTTTTGGGTGGATGGCACTATGGATTCCTGCTATATATTACACAATTAGTCCTAATCACTACTGGCACGCTTAAAAAGTATGGTAATTTTGCACCCATAAAACTACCATTTATACAGCGGAATGGTGTTCTATCATACGGGGGGTGATTACCCCCCCGTAAAATTGTCTTTATATTAGTAATGGCATTTGGCGGTTAGTTATATGGGCGTATACTTACCTAATAAATGATTGATAGTGATTGCTTATACTGTGCCGTACGTCTTTTTATTACTGGAGCTGGACCGGGGTAGTCCATAATGTATTCAAAAAGTTTAAGTAGATTCTGTAATCCCGCACCATGAAAGACTTTTCAAGCTCTGAAAGGTCTTTTTAATTTTCCTGGATATAGCCCTTATTTTGTTCTTAATCATAGTATGTAATTAGCCGTAATAGTATATGAGTAACCAACAGATAGAAAAGAAACCAACAAAACGACAGCATTGGCTACCTCGTAGTTCTTATTTGCAAAACTTCAC
>ERZ773001.474-NODE-474-length-15983-cov-47.5412_pt1 | contig 15983 bp, 16 predicted proteins | sample MGYA00511673_ERZ773001 | MGnify/ENA primary metagenome ERZ773001 (study PRJEB29015, sample SAMEA2738091) | human oral metagenome | biome: human oral; feature: human-associated habitat; material: saliva | place: China | collected 2162 ... | reverse complement strand
CAAGGACTACATCATGCAGGACGGCGACGTGGTGGAGTTCCGCTTCAACGTCTAAGCTACGTCGGTTCCAAATACCATAGGGGTAGAAGAATAATGGATACAACATCACTCGTACCTTCATTTGCAGAAGATACTGAGAAATTCCTTATGACTGGGTCTGGATACCTCCGGAACACAACAACTTTCGCAGATAACATGAAGCGCCCGGTTCATAGGTGGTTCCGATATAGCGCTGGTTACTCAGCAGATTGGGCCGGTAGCTTGATGCGGCATTGGGGCGTGCAAACGGTACTTGATCCTTTTGGCGGCTCTGGAACGACTTTGCTCGCTGCGCAAGAACAGAAAATAAAATCTGTGGCTACAGAAGCTCATCCAATGGTCGCGCGTATCGCAAGTGCCAAGCTTTTATGGACCGAAAACCCAGATGAGCTACGCGAACGTGTAGATGAGGTATTGGCGGCAGCTAAAATAGATCGTCCAGTTCAGGTACCTACATCACCTCTTATTGCTAAGTGTTTCCCTGACTCAGAGTCATTGCATACGCTTTTGAGGATTCGCGATGAGGTATTGAAACAACAGAATACAGATGGAATCGCTGAGCTATTGTGGCTTGCGTTCGTCTCGATTATTCGTGCATGCTCCCCGGCAGGTACTGCTCAATGGCAGTATGTATTGCCGAATAAAACCAAAAGTCGCGTAGCTGAACCGCTAAGTGCTTTCGCGTCTGCTGGTGATCTTTTCGCATCAGATATGGAAAAACGACAATTTTTGCTTGGGGATAACCCTGCAACGGCTACCATACTTCATTCTGACGCAAGGAGTCTGGCAGGCGTTGAGGATAATTGGGCGGAAGCGGTAATTACGTCACCCCCTTACGCCAATAATTATGATTATGCTGACACTCTTCGCCTGGAGCAGATTTTGCTTGGAGAAATTGAAGGGTGGAAAGACTTACGAGAACTACGAACTGTTTTGTTGCGATCCGCTACACAAAATATGGGGCGCTGGAACGCGGACGAGGCGCTTGAATCTCCCCTAATGAGTCCCATTATGAATGAGTTTATGCCTGTGTATGAAAATCTTACACAAGCTCGTAAAGAACGTGCAGGTCATAAAGCATATAACACAATGCTGGCTGGCTATTTTTATGATAATGCAAAGGTATTTCACTCGTTGCGTCGTGCGACTAAGACAGGAGCAAAAGTGTGCTACGTAGTGGGGGATTCAGCTCCATATGGTGTTCATGCTCCAGTAGAAAAGTGGCTTGGTGAGCTTGCTGTGGCAGCAGGGTTTAACTCCTGGTCATTTACTAAAGTTCGAGATCGTAACACTAAATGGAAAAACCGTAAGCATAATCATCCTCTGCATGAGGGATATCTATGGATTGAGGGATAATATGGCTACATCACCTTCACATGCGTTGGGGCAAATTGCTGGCTATATGATGGAACAAGCTTTCTACGATATGCTTCTTCCTATTGCTTATGAATTTGACCTATATGTTGACCGCCAAGGCCCTAGGCCTGCGCGAGGACAAAAGAAGAAAGTTACATGGGTCGATGTGCACCAAAATAAACATGACTTAGACTTCGTTTTGGAACGTGGAGGTACACAGGAGATTATTGGCACTCCTGTTGCCTTTATCGAAAGTGCTTGGAGGCGCTACACAAAGCATTCAGTTAATAAGGCTGGTGAAATTGCTAATGCGCTTATCCCGCTGAGGAGAACTTATCATTTTGCTAATCCTTTTCTTGGTGCTTTAGTGGCAGGTGAATGGACTCAAGGTGGTATTAGCCAGATGGAGTCTCAGGGAATTGATGTTTTGCACTTTCCAATGGAACTGTTAGTCGACTCATTTCGGGTCGAAAATATAGACTTTTGGTTTGATGAGAAGACATCTGCGGACCATATGGCGGCTCAAGTTAAGCGTTGGGCGTCGATTGGGGATGCGGGGCAACAAAATGTTATTTTGTCCCTTCGTGAGAATGCTGAAAATCAATTTAGTAATTTTGCTGGACGATTGCGAGAGCATCTATCCCGTAAAATTGACAGCATATTTATTCTTCCCCTGTATGGCGTAAATTATGTTGCTCAGAATCTTGATGAAGCTCTTGGATTTCTCGCAAGAATGAAAAATTCTAAAGGGATGTCTGATGATCTTAAATTTACGCGGGTCGAGATTCAGATTAGATATTCTAACTCAACTAACATAAATGCATCATTCACTTCGTACATGGAGGCGATTGCCTGGTTGCGACAAAATTATATGTAATAGTAAATGTGGTTTAGATAGTTTCTGGCGTTAGTCTTGTAAAAAATACCTTTACTGTAGTTGATATGAAGCGAAGGAAAAATCCAGGGTGATACTGCGCCGCAGGCTGCTGGTGTGATTCACTCTGATTTTGAGCGTGGCTTCATTAAGGCTGAGGTTGTGTCGTTCAAGGACCTGGATGAGGCTGGCTCCATGGCGGAGGCGAAGGCTCGCGGTAAGGTCCGTATGGAGGGCAAGGACTACATCATGCAGGACGGCGACGTGGTGGAGTTCCGCTTCAACGTCTAATCTGACGGGTCGATAGGACTTTGAGAATCCGGTGACGGAGGGATGACGAAATTCATCTCACTGTCACCGGATTTTTTGTACCCTTAATGCGTAATGTAAGCCGCTATATCAAAAAGAGATTGTAAAAATTATCGTCAATACATTACTGCTGCTCGTCGTGCGGGGGAATGGCTCACCCCTCCACCGGAAGAAGTAACTGAGGAAACGTAAAACAATACTAATGCATGATGATGAAGTGGCGGAGCTCCGTTTCAATGTTTAGGAGGTAAGAAATGATAGTCGAATGGTGGCATTCCCTTGTATCTAAGTGGTCGTGGGATGACCCGATGCTTCTCTTGGGTTTAGCATCCTTTGTGGCAACGGCACTCATCCCCATTGTTCTATGGAGGATGGGAGCGAAACAGGCAAAACGTGATAGCGAATTGCAAGCCAAAATCCTCGCTCGTCAAACGTTAGTTTCTCAACTCCAACGACGCGATGCGCTACTGGGGATTGTTACTCAATCCTCAGACGCCAGGTATCTGGAGGTGTTATGGAAAGAGATTTGTGAGTACAAGGAAGAGGACCGGGACTTCCTCCTCGCTCATCTCCGCGCCAATCCTGCTCTTGCGCTTCCGGGAACGTCCACCGGTGCGAAAGTGCAAGATAACCTGACTGATGCCGCTGTGAGTAATTATGTTGACGGACTTGAGCGTCGTTATGCAGAAAGGGATGGGTATTGGCCCTATCCTGGATTGCTCAAATTCATTGCGGAAGTAATAAGACAGGGAGCAAAGATTGAGGACTCGCGTATCGTCGAACTTGTTACGGGACCGACTGCAGAAAAGCAACGTCCAGGTCACTCCTTCTACCGGGAGCTGGTTCTTACTTTTCCCCAAGGCACGGGTCCTCTTCTTCATGCGGTTGAGAGGATTGATTCTCGGGCTCCCGGTGGTCTTAAACTGAATGTTCTGACCGGTGCCCTTCTCGCGGTCAAAGACTTGGAAATGGGACGCCGAGGCCCGAAGCTGGAATCGGATGAGGTGGAGGGGCTGAAGAGAGACATCGCGGATGCTCTCGCCTATCTGCTACATCGAGATGTCCTACGCTCGTTTGACCGGTGGGAAATTGATGGCTCGACCGACCGCGTTACTGCTACGGCTGCCTGGCTCATCAGAGCGGTTGGATGGGCTGCCGATGCTGATAGTCATCTAGCGATGCGGATGATTCAAAATCTAGCTTTCGCAATTGAATCAGTACCTGAATCGGACCGCATAGGTGGCTGGGGAATTGATGACGTCGATGTCCGTCAGGGATTCGAATGGATCAGTGAAAAGTGCCCTAAATTGTGGGAAAACTACGGGGAAGAACTGGAGGCGGCTGCCACGAAAATTGGGTCGTGGAAGGAGGACCCCTCCTCGTAGGGTACCGCTTACCCTGAAACGTCGAATTACACCGTGACGTGGTGGAGTTCCGCTTCAACGTCTAAGCGATAAAAACATAAAAGCGGGGCCCCGCACTGTGAACGTACAGTGCGGGGCCCCGCTTTATTCGCCCTTACGACCTGCCTAGGCAGCTACCGGGCATAAGTCTTGTTGACCGGGATTAGTGGTCAGCACCAACCATAACGTTGGAAGCCTTGATAACTGCGTAAGCAGTCTCGCCAACCTTCAGGCCCAGTTCCTTAATGGACTCGTTGGTGATGGACGCAGAGATAACAACCTCGGGAGCGATCTCAATCTTAACGATGCCGTTGGTTGCACCCTCAGTAATCTCAACAACCTTGCCAGCGAACTGGTTACGTGCAGAAAGCTTCATGAAGTCGTGCCTTTCACTCGATAAACGTACAAATGCCCTAAATACTTTACACGCCTTATCTTCTGCACGATGAGCAAAAACCCGAATATACGCAAATATTACGCAAATTTTATGTTCTTAGCGTCCCCGGTCTACTCCTCAGCCTCAGATGAGCCGCAGATGACATACAGAAAAGTAGGCTTGAGACCCACCAAATGGTATAGTCAGCACGAACGCGAGAATCCTCGCACCCTCCACCGTCGCACCCCGCCCTCGCTGACGCGCGCCCACACGCCGCAGCACCACCGCAGCAATACTGCAGTACCACCGCAGAAACAGGGGAGCGGCGCGTCCGCACAGATCGAAGAAGGAACCATGAGCGAAAACCTCAACGAAATCGAAGCACCCGCCTGCCCCGAATGCAACGAAAACTACACCTACGAAATGGGCGAACTCTGGGCATGCCCCATGTGCGGCCACGAATGGGAACGTACCGCAGCAGGCGAAACCGAAGAAGCAGCAGGCTCCAAGGTTCTGGACTCCGTCGGTAACGAGCTCGTCGACGGCGACTCCGTCACCATCGTCAAGGGCCTGAAGGTCAAGGGCGGCGCAGACATCAAGGCAGGCACCAAGGTGCGCGGCATCCGCCTGCTTGAATCCCCCGTCAACGGCCACGACATTGAGGCGAAGGTCCCCGGCGCAGGCCAGATGTACCTGAAGTCCTCCGTGGTCAAGAAGGCATAAGCCAAGAAGGCGTAAGCCAAGAAGACGTAAAGTGCTTCGCACAAGGCGCAGAAAAGGCGGCACCTCCCGCACTAGCTCACGCTAGGGGAGGTGCCGCCTTTATGTATGAGGGGCTCATCTGAGAAAAGCTCAGCGAGCTCTCAAGAGGTCGGGTTGTTACTTTCTGCCGGTCATGCCCAGGTACAGGGAAATGGTCAGCATCGCTGCAAAGACCGACAGAATCCAGCGCATCCAGTCGATGCCAGCGGTCGCGGCAACGCCCAGCTGAACTGCCGCCCAGTTGCCGACAGCCGCGCCGACAGCGCCGCAGATAATGGTCCAAAGAATCGAAATGTTCTGGCGGCCTCGCATGAAGAATCGTGCGATTGCGCCAATAATTGCGCCGGTGATAATGGTGCCAATGATAGTGCCCATTGTTCTCTCCCAAAGGTTGTACACCTGCCGCTGTGACAGGTGGCGTGTTAGTTCCAGTGTAGGCAATGCTGGTTACGGAAAGCTTAATAACGGGTATGTTAAGGTAAACGGCACCTCAATGTTTTACGTGTAAAACACTGAGGTGCCGTTCCTGACGAACGAAGCGACTACTTCGACTTACGCCAAATCTTCAGAGCGCTACAAATCATCGGCAGCTGAAGGGGCAGGCGACCGTACGCAATAGCCTTACGCTGAGTGGACTGGTTACGCGCATCCAGCGCCATCTGAATGTTTGCGGGGAACACTGCAACAAACAGCAGAGCCGCAAGCAAACCACCGGCACGGCGGGTCTTCTCATTAGCCAGCAGGGCGGCGGTGCCCAGCTCAGCCGCACCCGAAGCGTGAGTGTACGCGTGCGCAGGGCCCGGCAGGTACTTCGGCACAATCGAGTCGAAGGGATCCGGGATGATGAAGTGCAGCGCACCCATCACAGCGAGGGCGCGAGCCATGCGAGTAGCCGAGCGCTCAGCGCTGTACTCTTTCTTCTTAAAAATACTCATGCTCCCATTATGCGCCTGTCAGAGGCGTATTCCTTGGCTCAATGGCACGCTGAACCGCTGCGTGTTTGCGCGTGTTTGACTGTCTAGAATGCGGACTCAGCGCGCCAAACGGAAATACGTTGTTCAAAAGCAGGTAAGATAGGGACAACGGCACCACGTGCGGATGACACCCCACCTGCCCCTCACCTTTCGGGTGAGTCGCCAGATGGGGTGAAACACCGGGTGTCTATCGGAACAATCAAAGGAGTACACCATGAAGAAGATTCTGTTCATCGCTATTCTGGCAGGCGCTGCATACTTCGGCTACAAGAAGTTCGCTGCCTAAACAGTTAGCCCTCGGGCATTCTACATATCCTTAAGCAACGAAAACCCGCCGTCTCACATATGCACCATATGCGAGACGGCGGGTTTCTCGTATGCCCAACGTCTGGGCCCTAAATCCTCTGGCTTCAAACGCGTAGATTCGGGGTCGCGAGGCTATGAGGCGGGCTGCCTAGTATCTTAGCTGAGTAACTCGGCCTAGTAGCTCGGCGGAACCTCACCGGTCATCACAACCTTGTTCTGCGAAGAGCTCCAGGTAAACTCAGCGGTCGCACGGCCGCTTGCGTTGTGTACCTTCTCGTCTTCCTTCATGTAACGGTAGGTCACACGAATCGAGCTGTCCGAGGTACGGGTAATCACCGGGGAGAACGAGTACGGCTCATAGGTTGCGGTACCAATGAACTTGCCGCGGTGGAACAGCAGAATGTGGTGCGCCATCGAAGAGATGCAGCAATCAGACGGGGACGAGCCCGGAATAGCGTCAATCCACGACAGCTCAGCGCAGGGGTCGTAACCCTCGTAAGTGCGCGAAACGTTCGTCCACTGATCCCACCTGCTCTTATTCTTCAGCTCACGCAGAGCCTTAGACACCACGGTTGATGCAGAATCAGACGCGCAGGTGGAGTCCTTCTTCGACTCAGACTTGGAATCCGACTTCGACTCAGAGGTCTTCGACTCGGATGCGGTCGGCTCAGCATGAACCGTAATCGTCACCACCGACGGCACCGGAGCAGGCGACGAAGCACTCGGGGAAGCGCTCGCGGATGCGCTCGGGCTCGCCGACGGGGTGGGGAACAGCTCCTGCGTAGAAGTAGCGCTCGCGGAGGCAGACGCGCTACCAGAAGAAGACACCACGGTACCCGAAACAGCAGAATCAGTGCTTGCCGAGCAGGACGTGACAACAAGAGCTAGAGCGGCGCCCAGCGCGGGTAGAGCCAAAGCGGTGCGGCCGGTAAAGCGGCGGCGAATAGAAGACATGAATACTCCTGAAGATGCGCGGCAGCGCGCATCGGTACTGGTCAAGAAGCGAATAGTGAACTCGTCCAGTATAGGGAAAAAGAGGCGGGCACGCAGGGCGCGCGGTCAGCGCCGCTCGTTACCGTGGAGCTACCGACCGAGATTACCGTAGACAGCGGCTACAACAGAGCCCAGAAGAGGCGAAACAGCGTAGCCGGAAATCAGCTATGCGGAAACTCCGCCCGCTAGTGCCTGTGTCCCCTTGCACACCCGCCCTATCCAGGGGACAATGAAGGCATGGCTGAAGTAACTCTACATAACGAACTCGTAATCCACACCAACGGCGACCTGCCCGCAGTCGGCGCAAAGCTGCCCGAATTCTCGGTTCTCGCGGCTGATCTCTCCGAGATCTCCTCCGCAGATTTCGCAGGTAAGAACCTGGTGCTGAACATCTTCCCCTCCATCGACACCGGTGTGTGCGCAACCAGCGTCCGCACCTTCAACAAGCAGGCTGCAGGCCTGGAGAACACCGTCGTGCTGTGCGTCTCCAACGACCTGCCCTTCGCAATCGGCCGCTTCTGCGCAGCCGAGGGCATTGAGAACGTCGTCACCTCCTCCGCTTTCCGCTCCTCCTTCGGTGAGGACTTCGGCGTAAAGCTCGTGGACGGCCCCCTGGCGGGTCTGCTGGCACGCTCCGTGGTCGTCGTGAACCCCGCCGGTGAGGTTGTCTACACCGAGCTGGTTCCCGAAACCACCAACGAGCCCAACTACGAAGCAGCCCTGGCAGCTATCAAGTAGTAAGCTTGGTACGGGAGCCGGACGCAATCCCGGCACCCGAACATACTTCCGTCAGGGATACCCTGGCGGTACCAGCACAGCAGATACTGAACGTCTACAGCGCATGGGTTCACCCACACATGCGGCTGGCGACAGCATAACGCCCCGCCCACCCGGTATTTCGGGTGGGCGGGGCGCTTTACTATATCCAGACTTAGTGTTCGGAGGCGCCGGGATGACCGGGAGCGTCGGCTTCGACAGGCTCCTCATCGGCGACCAGCATATGCTCCGGCAGGGTGCCGCGGCGCTTAGCCACCACAAAACGAGAGATAAGTAGCAGCATATACACCACCATCGAAATCAGTAGCATCGACTGCGGCGCCAACACCAAACCAACCACTGCAGATACACCTGCAATAGCTGCGGTGGTACGGTCCTTTGAGCTCTGATAAGCATCGATGGCGAGCACCGCAAAGAGTGCCGTCATCACAAAATCCACGCCCTTGAGCTCACTCAAGAAACTTGCACCCAGCACGTAGCCGAGCGTAGCGCTCGCTAGGACGCTCAGGTGCAGACCCGCATGAATCCACAGGATGCGGGAACCACGCAGCTTATGGCGGTCCGGGCCCGTATTCAGTGCATACGCCTCATCGATGAGGGTGTACACGGTGTAGAACTTCGCCAAACCACCACGCACACGCTCAATCGGGTACGACAGACCGTACATGAGGTGGCGGGAATTAATGAGCAGAGTCATCACGGCGATAGAGAACAGTGACGCATGATTCGACATCATGTCAATCAGCACGAACTCCACCGAACCGGCAAAAACCAGCACCGGCAGCAGGGGAGCCACCCAGAACGGCAGATGGTAGCTGTGGACAAGCACACCCAAACCAATACCGACAAAGAACAAACCCAGCATAATCACACCGGCAACGCGCATTGCCTCCGCAAAACCGCTCTCTCGCGGCTGCCGAGAGCCTTGTGCATCGGGGGAGTCAGACGCCTCCACTACGGGAAGCATACCGGTCAGCGGAAGAGCGGAGGCAATAACCTGCTCAACCTGCTGCTGGGTTGCCTGCTGAGGCGCGGGCTGAGAAGAAGCAGAATTCTTAGAGATGCTCATCAATACCCCCTAGAAAACCCAGTTAGCCAGCACAACGCAGGTGACGGTACCCGCCACCATGCTCAGCACCATATTCTTACGCCACAGGTGCACCCCCACGGTCACCACCAGGCCCGCCAGGTACGGCGCCGCCGTAGCGAACGAGGAGTAATTAATCTTCGCCACCGCATAGATGGCAAGTAGCGCGACCGCGCCGAGCGGAATCCAGTGGCTGAGCGCATCCAAAAGTTCGGAGCCGGCCAGAGCCTTTTTCAGACCGAAGGGGAGCAGGCGCAACAGAAAAGTAATGCCAGCAGCAACGAACACTGCAGCAAGAATATATCCGGTGGTTACATCACTGTTCATGAGGTTTATCTCTTTCTGCACATACTCAGCGAAAGACCCCGAAAGAGGCGCGCGGGTGAAGCCCTGAAAGCATCCGCGAAAAGGGTAGGGAGAGCCCACTCATAGAGAAGGCGCTAAGTAGTGCGGTAGGTACGTGAGTTGATGAAAGCCGCGAAACATAGAGGCGGAGGGTCGTTCCTCCTACACGAGTTTTCTGCGTGGATAGTTCTGTGCAGATAGTTCTGGGCGGGTAGTTGCGCGCGCCAGTAGTTCTCGTGCGTGACCTCGGGTGGTGCCGCTCCCGGTGCGGTGTTACTCCGGGGCGGCACAGCGTTCTGCGTCGCTAGTTTCCTTAGCGGTGTCTTTCATCTGAGTCATGGGTACCTCAACCTCTGGCCGTGCAGGTTCGCACGTGGAGGCGTCTTTCGAATCCTAGAAATAGAAAGAGGGGAGAGCGGTGCTCTTCATCTATCCTAACGGGTTTTGAGCACATATGTAACGTTCTTACCGCTGTGTGGAAGCGGGCGCATCAGCGGTAGTGGTGGTGTCGCCACTCTCAGCTGCTTCTCCATACACAGTACGATGCGGCAGGGTGCCGCGGCGCTTCGCTACCGGGAAGCGCACCAACAGTAGCACCACATACGAACCCAACGCCACCACCAGGAAAGAGGACGGCGCAAAAATTAGGGCTACCGTGGCAGAAATTGCCATAAATAGTACTGCCACACGATCCGGGTTGGCGCGGTAGCCGTCCATCGCAAGAACCGTGAAGATGGCTACCATCACGAAGTCCACGCCCTTCAGGCTGCTGAGGAAGCTTGCGCCCAGCACATACCCGAGGACTACGCTCAGAACCCACGACACGTAAATCAGCGCGTTCACCCACAGAATGCGCACCCCCGAACGCTCATTACGATCGGGACCGGAGTTAAGAGCAAACGCCTCATCGCAAAGAGTGTGAATCGTCAGAGCCTTAGCCCAGAAACCCTTCACATTGTGCAACGGGTATGAAAGACCGTACACCAGATGGCGCGCATTCACCAGGAACACCGTCAACGCAATCGACGCCAGGGGCGTGCCAGCGCTGACCATGCCCACCATCAGGAACTCCACCGAACCGGCAAAAACTAGGGCAGATAGCAGCGGCGCAGTCCATATGGGCAGGCCGTGCGCGTTGAGGATAATACCCAAACCCAAACCCAGCACGGCGATACCGAGCATCACCACGGAAGAATCCGCAACAGCCAAGCGGAAATCATTCTGCGCGCCGGTTCCCTTAAATAGAGTGCCCTGAAGCTTAGTGCCCTGACGCTTGGCGCCCTGAAGCTTGGGAGTCTGTGCCATAAGTGGGTTCCTCGTATGCGTTACGTTCTGCGAAATGCCTCGTCTGCCTGTGCTCGGGTCAAAACAACGCCCGCCGCGGCTTTCCAGTGTATAGGAGCAAGTGGTTAACCGAGGAGAAAAAGAGTTCGGGAATAAAATATGAGAAACGCGCTTATAGTGAATGACACTAAACAACGCGGCGCTGAATAACCTAGCGACCGCACAGACAACCCGAAAGGAACTTCAATGGCTGAACAGAACAACGCTGAGCAGAACAACACCGCGCAGACTGCAGAAGAGCAGAAGAAGGTGTACTCGCGCCAACAGGAACGCCGCGAACTCGACAACTACCGCCAGACCAAGATCGAGCGCATCGACCGCCTGCGCTACCGCGCCTACGGCGCCAACGGCGCAACCCTCGACTTCGGTGTGGGTGAGGGGCTGCTGACCCCCGTCGAGCTGCTGCTCGCCGCAATTGCCGGTTGCTCCTCCGTGGACGTGGACGCGGGCACCTCCCGCCGCGCCACCCCCGAGGTGTTCGAGGTGCTCGCCTCGGCGCTGAAGCAGAACGAAGACGGTGCGGTGCGCCTCGACGACGTTGAGGTGGACTTTGATGTGCGATTCCCCGAGGATGAGCAGGGCGCCAAGGCGCAGAAGATGGTGGATCGTCTGATTCAGCTCAGCGAGCAGAAGGACTGCACCGTTTCCCGTACCGTGGAGCACCCCACGAACGTTTCGTTCCACAACCTGGCTGACTAAAGCCGGGTGAGCTAAAAGCTTGGGCGAACTAGCCTGAGATGGGACCCTCCCGTACCGCTTGTGATGAGGCGGCACGGGAGGGTTTTTCTGTGTTTTTGTGGTTTTGGGTGGAAAAGCGCCTAAAAAGCGGGTAGGATTGACCCTCAGATTAGAAAAACTTACGGTACGTAAGAAATCCTTATGATTGAAGAATTTCTTGACCGCAGGCCAAACCTTCGGCGGCACTACGCACAGCACGACTAGACTGGACACCAGACTAGACCGCTAGCAAACGCACGAAGCAATAGCCTCAGAAAGAAGACCTGACATGGCACAGCCTACAGAGACTTCCGGCGCTGCATCGGAAGCCACCCCCGCAGAGGGTGAACTGAAGCGAGGCCTCTCCGCCCGCCACATGCAGATGATCGCAATCGGCGGCGCAATCGGCACCGGCCTCTTCGTTGCCTCCGGTAAGACCATCTCCACCGCAGGCCCCGGCGGCGCAATCCTCGCCTACGCCCTCATCGGCATCATGGTGCTCTTCCTCATGCAGTCCCTCGGCGAGATGGCCGCGCACCTGCCCGTCCCCGGCGCATTCCAGACCTACGCGGCACGCTACGTGTCCCCGTCCTTCGGCTTCGCCATGGGCTGGAACTACTGGTTCAACTGGGCGATTACCGTCGCCGCCGAGCTCGTCGCCGTCGGCGAGGTGATGAGGTACTGGTTCCCTGACATCCCATCCTGGGTGTGGGCGGCAGGATTCCTCGTGCTGCTGACCGGCATTAACGCCCTCTCGGCACGCTCCTACGGCGAAAGCGAATTCTGGCTCGCAACCATCAAGGTCGTCACCGTGATCGTCTTCCTCATCGCGGGTATCGCCATGATCTTCGGCATCCTGGGCGGTAGCTCCCCGGGCGTCTCCAACTGGACCGTCGGTGAGGCACCCTTCGTTGGCGGCGCACCCGCCGTACTCGCCATCTTCATGGTGGCAGGCTTCTCCTTCCAGGGCACCGAAATGATCGGTGTGGCTGCCGGCGAATCCGAGAACCCCCGCCGCGACGTGCCCCGCGCACTGACCAGCGTGTTCTGGCGCATCATGCTCTTCTACATCGGCGCGATGGCCGTCATCGGCTTCCTGATTCCTTACTCCGACCCGAACCTGCTCACCGCAGCGGACGGCAACATCAACATCTCCCCGTTCACCCTCATCTTCGAGCGTGCGGGCATCGCCTTCGCGGCAGCTATCATGAACGCCGTGATCCTCTCCGCAGTGCTCTCTGCAGGTAACTCGGGCCTGTATGTTTCGGCTCGTATGCTCTTCGCGCTCGCCCAGGAGGGTAAGGCACCGAAGATGTTCACCCACATCAACTCCGGCGGCGTGCCCATGAACGCGCTGTTGGCAACCGCAGCTATCGGTGCAATCGGCTTCATTGCCGCGCTGCTCTCGCCGGATGGTGCGTACCTGTGGCTGGTGAACGTGTCCGGTCTGGCTGGCTTCATCACCTGGGTGGGTATTGCCGTGGCTCACTACCGTTTCCGCCGCGCGTACCTGAAGCAGGGCAACAGCCTGAAGGACCTGCCCTACGTGGCGCCGTTCTTCCCCGCGGGCCCGATTATCGCCTTCCTCATGTGCCTGGTCGTGATTGGCGGCCAGAACTACGAGGCGTTCCTGAGCGGTGACTGGGCTGGCGTGCTCAGCTCTTACATCGGCTTGCCCGTGATTATCGCAGTCTGGCTGGTGCACCGCGTGGTCACTCGTGACCGCATCATTCCGCTGGAGCAGATTGACGTGAGCGGCATTGAGGTTAAGGCTTCGAAGTAACGCGAACGCTTACGCCAGCTGATTGAATAAGTTGATACGTAAAGAGCCGCCGGGTCCCCCTACTGAGGGGAGCCGGCGGCTCTTTGCTATCCGCAGTTTATTCCGGACGGGTGAACTGGGCTGTATGCCCTGCAGCTCTTAGGAGCTGCGGCGCGAGCGCAGAACGCTCAAACCCAGACCCGCACAGATCGCGGCAACACCAATGCCAACAATCACGCCAACACTGGATGCACCGGTGCTCGCCAGGGTGGCCTTCTTGGGGCTGCTCTCCTGAGCCAGATGATCCTTAGCGAGGCTGTCCTTAGCCGATTGGGCGGCGGTCACCGGAGCCTCCTGAGCGGGCTTACTCTTGGGATGCGCCACGGTCGCGTCCTCCAGCTTGTCAGCGTTGGGGGTCTTATCGGCAACCGGTGCCGGAGCGACCGTTGCCTCCGGCAGCGCCGGGACGGTGGGTGCATCAGTCGGGTTCACGCCCACGGTTGCCTCGGGCAAGGGCGCTACGGTCGGCGCATCGGTCGGGTTTACGCCCACGGTTGCTTCCGGCAGTGCGGGAACCGTCGGTGCGTCAGTGGGGTTCACACCCACGGTTGCTTCCGGTAGGGGTGCCACGGTGGGCGCATCGGTCGGGTTTACGCCCACGGTTGCCTCGGGCAGGGGTGCCACGGTGGGTGCATCCGTCGGGTTTACGCCGATGGTTGCCTCAGGCAGGGGTGCCACGGTGGGTGCGTCAGTGGGGTTTACGCCAATGGTTGCTTCGGGCAGGGGTGCCACAGTCGGCGCATCGGTCGGGTTTACGCCCACGGTTGCTTCGGGCAGGGGAGCTACGGTGGGTGCATCCGTCGGGTTTACGCCGATGGTTGCCTCGGGCAGGGGTGCCACGGTCGGTGCATCGGTCGGGTTTACGCCGATAGTTGCTTCGGGCAGGGGTGCCACGGTCGGTGCATCGGTCGGGTTTACGCCGATAGTTGCCTCAGGTAGGGGAGCCACCGTCGGCGCATCAGTCGGAACCGCAGACACCACGGGCTCCTGCGCGAAAAGCTCAAGAGGCTTCTGAGCATCAAAGGAGCCGTACTCAGCACCCTGAACGCCAGCCGCCATGGTGCCCGCAATGTACTTGTGAGAAGTATTCAGCGTTGCCGCAACATCCGCCGGGACCTTTACCTCCGTCTCAAAAGCACCGTTGTGAATCTGCGAAGCAGGCACGGTCACCTCAGCCACGAAGCGCATACCCGTCTGAGGAAAACGACCGGGAACCCACACATTCGTATCAGACACCACCACGCGCACACCGTGCGGGGTCGCCTCACCGGTGTAGCCGGTACCGCGCACCTTCAACACAGTCTCACCCTTGGTGTTCAAACGCGGCGAATCCACGTGCAGAACCGGTGCGGCGCTATCCTTCACAACGTCCATGCTCAGCACCTTGCCGCCCGAATAATGGCCATCAACGGCGATATTGGCGACGAAGCTGTAGTTCTTCGCCGGGTCAATCAATTCTCCAGGAACGTAGTGGGTCGCAGTAGCTGTACCATCCTTGAACGGTCCCGCAACGTGCACCGTCTGAATCGGGTTCAGAAACGGGAACCCCCTATGGTTTGCCTCATGCAAGGCCGGGGAAAAAGCAGTAGTTTTCGCGGGCAGCTTCGTCGCCTTGAGCGTAATCTTGTTCAGACGCAGGGCGGTCTTCAGCTTACGGGTATTGGTCTCAACCTTGTAGTTGTAGACCGTAATAACCGGCGGGTTAACCGGATTCGGGGTATTAGCCGCTGCAACAGAAGGCAGAGCGCACAGGCTCAACGACGCGGCAAGAAGAACAGAAGCACCAGCGCTACCGTAGCGGCGGGAACGAGAAGAGTTAGCCATCATGAAGTTCCTTCTACATGAGTGATTGAGCGATCCGCACTCTTCCTGTATCACGCTAAGTCGAGTGCGTATACGGTACCGCGACATCGCGGTTAAATACACCGTAACACGCGCCTAAACGCATGAACCGGACATAAGATAACTCGCCGAAATATTACGTAAAACCAACGCCTACAGGGCGCACAATAGGGTGGATTAATAAGACAAACACGCACTGTGCCGAGTGGAGGATACGGAAATGCTAGGGTAGAAAGATGCCCACGCAGAAGAACCCGCAGAACCGAGTAGAAGCAGCCCAGCCCACCGAACACAGCGTTACTGAGCACAGTGCTACTGAGCACAGCGCCATCGACAGCACGCACCGCGTCGTGAACGTGTGCGCTGTAGCAATCCGCAACCGGGACGGGCTCGTACTCACCGTGCGCAAGCAGGGTAGCGACGGGTTCATGATGCCCGGCGGCAAACCCGAACCGGGGGAGACCCCGCTACAGACCGCCTGCCGTGAAGTGAGCGAAGAAATCGGACTCACCCCAGACCCCGCCCGGATGCACCACCGCGGACTCCTCGAAGCGGCGGCACTGAACGAGGCGGGCTTTACGGTACGCGCCGAAACCTACGAGTACGCACCCACCGACGAGCAGCACGAACAGCTGGCTACGCTGGTGCCGCAGGCAG
>ERZ773001.473-NODE-473-length-16003-cov-18.532_pt1 | contig 16003 bp, 13 predicted proteins | sample MGYA00511673_ERZ773001 | MGnify/ENA primary metagenome ERZ773001 (study PRJEB29015, sample SAMEA2738091) | human oral metagenome | biome: human oral; feature: human-associated habitat; material: saliva | place: China | collected 2162 ... | reverse complement strand
ATCTTCAATGCGAAGCAAGCAGTCGCCAGATTCGATACGGCTACCTTCACGTACAAGAATTTCTTCTACGATACCGGCCATCGGAGCTGTGATTGTTGTTTCCATCTTCATCGCTTCTGTAACGATCAATGGCTCACCTTTAGCTACGGATTGACCATTCTTAACGAGAATCTTAACAACAGAGCCAGACAATGTAGCACCGATTTCACCAGGGTTAGATTCATCAGCTTTACGACGAACAACACCAGTAGTCTTAGCATGTTTATCATGTACTTTAATGCTACGAGGTTGACCATTGAACTCGAACAATACGATACGGTTACCATCTTCATCTGGTTCAGAGAAGCCGTTCATTTTGATGATAAGTGTTTTACCTTTTTCGATAGTTACTTGAATTTCTTCGCCCCGTTTCATACCGAAGAAGAATGTTGGCGTATCAAGTACAGATACATCACCAAAATCTTTTACAAATTTATTGTAATCTTTGTAAACCTTAGGGTACAAGCAGTATGCACTGATATCTTCATCAGTTGTTTGAGCACCCATTTCACTTAATTCATTACGAATATGTTCAAAGTCTGTTGGAGGCAATACTGCACCAGGACGGACAGTGATAGGTTTAGCACCTTTCAAGATAATTTTTTGTAACTCTTCAGGGAAACCTTGGTATGGAGTGCCAAGACGACCTTCAAAGAACTCAACTACAGATTGAGGGAAGTCTAATACGTCACCTTTTTCGTAAATATCTTTCTCAGTCAAGTTATTTTGTACCATGTACAATGTCATATCGCCTACAACTTTAGAGGATGGTGTTACTTTGATGATATCACCAAACATCATATTTACTTGGTGGTACATTTTCTTGATATCAGCCCACCGATCGCCAAGACCTACCATCTTAGCTTGTTGTTGCAAGTTGGAATATTGACCACCTGGCATTTCGTGTTGATATACTTCGGTGTTAGGATATGCTTCTGCTTTATCTACACCTTTGTAGTATGGACGAATACTACCGAAGTAATGAGACATTTCTTCCATGTAGTCGATATTCATTTCAGGTTGACGTTCATGACCAGATAACGCATAGTACATGGAGTTCATGCTAGGTTGAGATGTACCATTAGCAAATGCAGAGTACGCTACATCGATAACGTCTACGCCAGCATCTACTGCACGACCATATGTATAAATGGCATTGCCAGAACCTTCATGAGTATGTAAATGAATTGGCACAGTAACAGCATCTTTTAATGCAGAAACAAGATTATAAGCTGCTTGAGGTTTTAAAAGACCAGCCATATCTTTAATAGCAATAATATTAGCACCAGCTTTTTCAAGCTCTTTTGCCATGCTTACATAGTAGTCCAAGTTGTATTTTGTACGAGAAGCATCAAGGATATCGCCAGTGTAGCACAATGCAACTTCAGCTAATTTATTTTGTGCACGTACTTCATCGATAGCCACATTCATGTTATCTAAACTATTCAAGCTGTCAAATACGCGGAATACATCAACACCATTAGCTGCAGCACGTTGGATAAATTGACGAACTACATTATCTGGATAAGATGTATAACCTACTGCATTAGCACCACGAAGAAGCATTTGAAGCAATATGTTAGGCACTTCACGACGGAACATGCGCAAACGTTCCCATGGATCTTCATGTAAGAAACGATAAGATACGTCGAAAGTAGCACCGCCCCAACATTCTAAGGAGAATAAATTAGGTACACCTTTTGCAGCATGACCAGCGACGCGAGCCATATCAATTGTACGAAGACGTGTAGCAAACAAGGATTGATGAGCATCACGCCATGTTGTATCTGTGAAGAATACTTGTTTTTGTTCAGATAACCATTTGCTGAATTTATCTGGTCCAAGTTCATCGAATTTTTGTTTAGTGCCAGGAGCTGGGCTTACATCTAATGTAGATGGCATTTGAATTGGTTCAAAGTCAGGAACCGTTTGAGGACCTGCACCAGAATAACCATTGATTGTTACATCTGCAATGTAGCGCAACAATTTAGTACCACGGTCACGATCTGGTTTCAATTCAAACAATTCAGGATGTTCTTCAATGAAGTTTACATTGTATCTACCACTTTGGAATTCTGCATGCTCTAATACATTGATTAAGAAATGAATATTAGTTTTTACACCACGAATACGGAACTCTTTCAAGCAACGAAGCATTTTACGAATTGTTTCTTCAATGTTAGGGCCGAATGCAGTGGCTTTTACAAGCAAGGAATCGTAATAAGGTGTTACTACAGCGCCTGTGAAAGCATTACCAGAGTCAAGGCGGATACCAAAGCCACCGGAACTACGGTATGCCAAGATTTTACCTGTATCAGGCATGAAGTTATTCTTAGGATTTTCTGTAGTAATACGACATTGAATAGCCGTACCTTTACATGGAACTTTATCTTGCTCTGGAATACCTACCTCTGGGCTATGTAAGTTATAGCCTTCAGCAATTCTAATTTGAGCATGAACAATGTCGATGTCTGTAATCATTTCTGTTACAGTATGCTCTACTTGAATACGTGGGTTAACTTCGATAAAGTAGAAGCTACCATCAGCTGTTACTAAGAACTCTACAGTACCAGCATTAACGTATTCAACGTTTTTCATGATTTTAACAGCAGCGTCACAAACAGCTTTACGTGTTTCTAAAGGCAATGCAAAAGCTGGTGCCACTTCAACAACCTTTTGATGACGACGTTGAACAGAGCAGTCACGTTCATGTAAATGAACTACATTGCCATGTTCATCACCTAAGATTTGAACTTCAATATGTTTCGGTTCAACGATGAGTTTTTCTACATATACATCATCATCACCAAAGGCAGCTTTCGCTTCAGATTTAGCGCGATCATATGCATCACGAAGGTCTTCTTTATGATGAACTTCACGCATACCACGACCACCGCCGCCATTAACGGCTTTAATCATCAATGGGAAGCCATGTGTATTGGCGAATTCCTCTAATTGAGCATAATCTTTTAATGCCCCATCAGAACCTGGAATCATTGGAATTTGTGCTAATTTAGCTTGCTCACGAGCATTAACTTTATCACCAAACATGTTTAAGTGTTTGATTTTTGGACCGATGAAGATAATACCTTCTTCTTCACATCGACGAGCAAAACCTTCATTTTCAGATAAGAAACCATAACCAGGATGGATAGCATCAATGTCATGTTCTTTTGCAATACGAATGATATCTTCAATATCGAGATATGCGTCAACTGGTTTTTTACCTTCCCCCACGAGGTAGGCTTCATCAGCTTGGTTACGATGCAAGGATAATGTATCCTCTTTAGAATAAATGGCTACAGTTTTAATACCCATTTCATTACATGCACGGAACACGCGGATCGCAATCTCACCACGGTTGGCAACCAATACGGATTTAATTTTTCTCATGTATTGCCTCCTACTAGCTTCCACATTTGTGAACTATCAGCTTTCAATTTTATTGATATATGAATATTTCCTATACTTATAGATAAAACAATATTTTTGGAATTCTCATCAAAATTTATGATGAGCTTTATATTCATAATAACATATAACTATTATACATTATTTTCTATATAATTAAAGGATTATACTAATTATGAAAGTATAAAATATAATTTCTGTTGTACATTACAAAAAATCATATGTCTTTTATCGATGTACATCGAATTAATTCTATTTTCTATGTTATTTACCACCTAAAAAATGATTCATCAATCGATTTAGTTGCTCTTGATCATTAGCCCCCATTAACTCACGGGCAGAATGCATAGCTAGTAGAGGCAAGCCTACATCGATGGTACGTATTGGCAACATAGCGGAAGAAATAGAACCTACCGTTGAGCCCCCAGGAATATCTGAACGATTTACATAAATTTGATACTCCGCACCTGCTTCTTCGCAAAGCCCCTTAACTATAGCAATTGCTCTCGCATCCCCTGCATACGATTGACTACATGCAATTTTAAGGGCAAGGCCTTTATTAAGGATAGGAATATTAGTGATATCGTTTTTCTCAGGATAATTAGGATGTAATCCATGTGCTACATCAGAAGAAATCATAAAACCTTTAGAGATAAAACTGTCCATCTCTTGATTAGAATATCCTAATGCATCATACACACGTTTAATAAGGTTAGGTAAAAGCATTCCTGCCCCACCTTGTTTTGTACGACTTCCTACTTCTTCATTATCAAAGAGAATAGCACAACGTACACCATTAGCATTATGTTTACGAGCTTGAATAATACCAGATAATACGCCAAAACAAGATGTTAAATTATCTAACCTTGGAGCACTAATGAAATCACCTTCTATGCCAAGTACACAGCCTTGCTCCGTAGGATATAAAGTCATTTCATAAGACAATATTTCAGAAGGATCGCAATCTACTTCATCAGCTAAAAAAGTACTCCACTCATCATATTGAGTAGCAGTGTCAGGGAATAAACTTGGATTTCTACGATCTACAAAACCGCTTTCACCTTTATCATCTTTTTTGCTCTCCATCATCATAATGGGAAGTATTTCTTTTTGACGATTTAGTTTAACCCCATCATTGACAGCACGATTCATGTGAATTGCCAAATTCGGAACAATCGCAATCGGCCGTTTTGTATCAACTAGTACAGAGTCAACATCAAAGGCATTATCACCTTTTAATACGACGGTACCTGCCGCACCCAACGGACGGTCAAGCCATGTGTTTTCAATGAGGCCACCATACATTTCCACATTTAACTTGGTATAGCCTTTCACAGTTGTAATAGGATTAGGTTTTACACGAATAGCAGGAAAATCAGTATGAGCCGAAGCAATACGCAATGTATCCTCTGGTTTCTTGCCTATATGAAAGGCAAACAATGTAGTACCAAATACATTCACTACATAAGAACCAGAATCTAGTTGCCACTCGTCGTCTAAACTGAGTTCAGTAAAACCAGAGTCTAACAACATTTGTAAACTTGTGTCTACCGTATGGTACGGTGACGTACAAGCACCAATATATTTTAGTAACTGTTCATTATCAAACTTCATAATTCCCTCCTATGCACAAATACAATTTGTACAATATCATGAATAGTTTTAAATTCGTTCAATTTTACAGATTATTTACTTTTATAATTTTACAATATCTACATTAATAATATATTAATTACTAATATTTTATCACAAAAAAACCGCTCCTTTCGGAGCGGCTTTCAACATACATTGTAAATACATACATCTGTAAATCAATAAAATTTACAATTATATATACTACGACCATATAAAATTATCAGTATTACGTCTTACCACATACCAATCAATTTCATCCATACGGAACCAAGGCCCATGAAGATGATTAAGTTAATTACAGATGCGAAGAAACCAAGTTTCCACCATGTATTTTGAGGAACATAACCAGTGTTAAAGATTACTGGGGATGGACCTGCTGCATAGTGAGTTAAGGACATACACAAGTTAGATGTGAATGCGATCATCAACAATGTCAACATTGGTGGTGCACCTGCAGAAATAGCGATTGCAGAGAATGCAACGAACATTGCAGAAATATGTGCTGTTAAAGATGCGAATACATAGTGTGCATAGGTATTAACAAGAACTGCTATAACAAAGGCAATCACCCAAGAGCCTTCAGGGATAATACCACCCACTTGAACTGTGGCCCATTTAATGAAGCCCAATTTGGAAAGGAAACCGGCAAAGCCCATCAATGTACCCATCCAAACTAATGTATCCCAAGCACCTTTTTCACTTTTAACATCGTCCCAAATTAGAACGCCTGTAGCAAGCAAAATAGAAATGCCTAAGAATGCAACTGTAGTAGCATCAATTTTTGTGAATTGAGATGTAGCCCACAATACTAATGCTAGGATAAATACGCCAAGCATAACCCACTCTTGGAAGCTCATTTTACCAAGACCTTTTAACTCTTCGCGAATCATTTGTTGTGCTTCACGAGCGTCTGTAATTTCAGGTGGATATACTTTATAAATGAAGTACGGCATAATAATTAATGCAATGATGCCAGGCACGATGGCAGCTATAGCCCAATCACCCCAAGTAATGCCAATACCAAAAGATTGAAGCGCTAAAGCAGCAACCAAGGTATTACCAGCCATGGATGTTTGGAACATAGCAGATGTAATCGTATTTACTTGGTAAATAGATTGCATCAAGAAGGAACCAATTTTACGAGGACCATCTTGAGGCTCAGAACCGAACGCTTTTGCCAAACTTGTAGTAATTGGCATGATAACGCCGCCCACACGAGCTGTATTAGATGGTGTTGCTGGAGCCAAAATCAAATCAGATAAAGCCAATGCGTATGCTAAACGTAATGAACTGCTACCAAAAGCAGCAATTAAGTTATACGCAATACGTTTACCCAAACCAGTTTTAATAAAGCCACGAGAGAATAAGAAAGCGCCTACGATCAACCAAATAGCAGAGTTAGCAAAACCAGAGATGCCTTCGCTAATTTTCAACGTACCTGTCAATGCAGCCACAGTAATAACAACGATGGATACGCCACCAATCGGTAATGGCTGAGTAATAAAGCCTACGATAGTAGCTACAAAGATGGCGAATAAATGCCAAGATTGAGGAGTTAGCCCCTCTGGAGTTGGAATAAACCAAAGGCCTACCCCGAAGGCCGCTGGAATAATCCAGTTTAATAGTTTTTTCATACACATACCTCCTACATAGGAAAAAACTCAAAAAATATATTTATATCTTCTAATCATAAATATAATATATTTCAAGATAAAAAGATGTGAGAAAAAGCTGTGCATCACTAGGTATGCACAGCTTTCATTATCATATAAATCCTATTCAGGTAGAGATACGTTCTCTAAGTTTGTTTTTTCGATAGACTCAATATCACCTTGGTCGCAAAGGTTTGCAATAGTTGGATCAATTGGTAAACGGTTTAACAATAAGAGACCGTACTTTTGAAGGATTTCTTCAATGTGGCTTTCACCAAAGATTTGGTAATCCTTACCGTTATCTGGGCAATGGAAGTAAGAGTAGTTTTCCACTACACCAATAATAGGCACTTGCATTAAATCAGCCATTTTAACTGCTTTTTCAACAATCATGGATACCAAGTCTTGAGGAGAAGTAACGATGATAATACCATCCAATTTCAAGGATTGGTATACGGTAATCGCTACGTCACCTGTTCCTGGTGGCATATCAACAAATAAATAATCGATGTCTTTCCAAATTACATCTGTATAGAATTGTTTTACAACATTACCTAGAATAGGACCACGCCATAAAACAGGATCTGTATCGTTTTCCAAAAGGAGGTTAACAGACATAACGTCGATGCCACCTTTAGATTTTACAGGATACATGCCAATTTCATCAGCATATGCTTTTTCCTTGATGCCGAACATCTTAGGAATAGAAGGACCTGTAATATCCGCATCGAGGATACCTACTTTGTAACCTTTACGCGCCATTGTAATGGCCATCAAGCTTGTAACGGAGGATTTACCTACGCCACCTTTACCAGATACTACGCCGATTACATGTTTAACAGAACTAAGCTCGTGTAATGGAGCTGTAAGATCTTGAGGTTGTTGAGGAGCGCCGCCACCGCAACCAGAAGATTGAGATGGGCATCCGCCACAATCACTGCTGCTACCGCAACCCATAGTATACACCTACTTTCTTGGAGGAACTACCTCACATCTATATGTAAAACCTTTTGTTTATATGGTAAATACAATGTATCTACTGTTATATTGTATCACGTCATATCAAAAATTATCAATATATTACTCGCCACAGAATTCTTTAGTTAAAGCACCTAGAATTTCCATGCCCTTTGTAATTTCTTCTACAGTTGGTACCGTATAGCTCAAGCGGAACGCATGACCTTCCCCTGCACCATCCGCTGCAAAGGCACCGCATTTAATAATCCCTACATTGCGGTCCATACACGCTTCGAAAAATTCATCACAGTTAACTTCAGCCGGCATAGTCATCCATGCAAACATGCCTCCAGTAGGCTGCGTTAAATGAACTTTAGAGCTGGCATACTTATGAAAAGCGTTAAGTAAAGCATCACATTTCATTTTATATACTTTTCGCACATTATCTAAATGTTCATCATAATCAATCGTATCTAGCACTTTAGCTACTACTTTTTGAGTTACTAACGGCATTTGGCCAGCAGTATTATTTTTTAATGCTTGAATCGCTTCAATGACTTTAGCAGGACCAAATAAGAAACCTACGCGCAACCCTGCAGACAATGTCTTGGAATAAGAACCAGCGTAAAGAACGCGATCTTCTGTATCAAAAGATTTAAACGTCGGAATGTATTCTCCAGCAAATCGAATTTCACCGTATGGATCATCTTCATAGATAAACAAATCATATTTAGATGCAATAGCGTAAATCTCCTTACGACGTTCCAACGGCATCGTAATACCTGTTGGATTTTGGAAGTTAGGAATGAGGTAAATATATTTTCCCTTGCCAGATTGAGCGGCTTTTTCTAATTCGCTGGGGATCATACCGTGCTCATCTGTTTTAATACCTAATGCTTTACCACCCATATTGCGTACAGAATTAATGGCACTGGTAAAAGTAAATTCATCCATGTATACTTCATCGCCAGGTTCCAATACAGTAATTGGTACAAGGCCTAATAGCTGACCAGCACCATTGGAAATTATAAGACCTTGTCCTTCTGGGTTCATCTTATGCGTTTTTACAAGACGATCTAATGTTAATTCTGCTAAAGGTGCATCCCCTTGCATAGGCCCATATTGTAAAAGACTCATAGGATTAGAGTGAACCACTTCGTCAAAAGCCTTTTCAATAACTTCTACAGGAATTGCTTCAGGAGCAGGATTACCGATACCAAAGCTGATAAAACCTTCTACCCCTACACCACGTTCGAATACTTCACGAATAAAATTAGGACCTTTTAAGGTTACACGTTCAGGAAGAGAAAAGCTCATACTATCGCCTCTTTCATATATAATAAGTTCAAAATTTTGACTAAGATTAGAAATTGTTACGCCTCAGGATCGTGCTCTTGTTCAGCATTCCTTTTATCCATGTAGTTCTTGTACACTTTCCATAGTATAAAGTACACTACGCCAGCAACAACTACGATAATTCCTAAGCGCCCCATATTCTCTTGGAAGTTAACTATATCTGTACCAATAGCCACTTCTAAAGCTGTAGATGGGAACTTACCGATTAAATTCGCTAAGATATAATCTCTCGGTTTAATCTTACTAATGGCGCCTAATGCAGTAATGACACCAGACGGGAAATATGGTAAGGACCGGGCAAATAACATGACCACAAAACCATTTTTACCGGAGAAATCATCTACTTTCATCAATACTGTACTCTTGGCAATCAACTTGTCCGCTGTATCACGCAAGAAGTAACGCATAATATAAAAGCTAATAACTACCCCAATTGTTTCTGCTAGCCAAGAAATAATGATGCCTGGCCACAAACCGAATACCAAACCATTTGCAGTTGAAATAAAAATGGATGGCAAGAATCCTACAGCATTAACGAAAATATCGAGGACCATACTCACAACCATAGCCATAGGACCAAAGCTTTGAATATACTCTGCTATTTCCTCCATAGATCCACTCGTAGCCAAGTGCCACATGGTCGGATAAAACGTAGGATCTACAATATTTATGACAATTAATAGGATAATAAAACCTATTCCTGCTATTAACTGTACCCAGCCCTCACCAGAGGGCTTTAAATTTCTTTTACTCATATATACCTCATTTTATAGAAACTATTTCTATTATATCACGGGTTTTATAGAACAGTTGTAAATAGTTACATTTATTTATGACCAATTTCATTAGCCATTTTAACCACATATAATGATAAGTCATTATATAATTTTAATAGCATAATAATTAATTATAGATGTATAATACTAGTATAACGAGAATATTCTTAATGAAAGAAGGTAAATTATGGTATCAGCAGGTCAAACAGCTACAGCAACTGTTACAGTAACAGAATCTAATATTGCAAAAACTATGAAATCTGGTTCTTTAGAGGTCTTTGCTACACCAGCTATGTGTGCCCTTATGGAAGAAGCAGCACAAGCTGCAGTGCAACCACATTTAGAAGAAGGTGAAGGCACAGTAGGTATTTCCCTTTCCATTACTCATGAAGCCCCTACACCTTTAGGTGCCACAGTAACCGCTAAAGCAACGGTCAGTGCTGTAGACGGCCGTAAAATCACCTTTGATATTGAAGCTTCTGATGGCGTTGGTATCATTGGTCATGGCACACATGAGCGATTTGTGATTAACAACGAAAAATTTATGGCTAAAGTAGTAAGCCGAGCAAAGTCTAACTAATTAGAACTAGAATATGTATCAATTATAGAATCAGAATATGTATTGATCAAAATCAATAGTTTAATAATATCTCTAGTGGAATAAAAACGGCATCTATCAGACGATAGATGCCGTTTTTATTACTTTCACATTTACATAATTCAAGAAAGAATTAGCAAATTTCAACAATCCAACCTTCTGGAGCTTCGATTTCACAGTGTTGAATGCCGAGTAATGTGTCATATAATTTTTTAGTGATAGGGCCCATATCATCCATACCAGCAGGTACATGGATATCACCATCTTTAGTATGAATCAAACCTACAGGGGAGATAACTGCTGCTGTACCACAAAGGCCAATTTCAGCAAAATCTTTCAATTCATCTACGTGTACAGGACGATGTTCTACCTTCATACCAAGGTAATGTTCTGCTACGTACATCAAGGAACGACGTGTAATAGATGGCAAAATACTATCAGATTTAGGTGTTACTAATGTGCCATCTTTAGTAATAAAGATGAAGTTAGCCCCACCAGTTTCTTCAACATGTGTACGAGTAGCCGCATCAAGGTACATATTTTCTGCGTAACCTTCATTGTGAGCATCTGTAATAGCGTACAAGCTCATAGCATAGTTTAAGCCAGCTTTAATATGACCAGTACCATGAGGAGCGGCACGGTCAAAATCAGTAGTACGGATTTTAATCGGTTTAGCGCCACCTTTGAAGTAAGGGCCTACTGGTGTAGTTAAGATACGGAATTGGTATTCATCTGCTGGTTTTACGCCGATAACAGAATTTGTACCCATCATGTAAGGACGAACATAAAGGCTTGCACCATGACCATATGGAGGAACAAAGTCTTTGTTTGCTTTTACCACTTCTTTTACAGCCTCAATAAAGCGGCCTTCAGGTAACTTAGGCATTACAAGACGTTCTGCAGATTCATCTAAACGAATTGCATTAAGATCCGGGCGGAAACATACAATACGTCCGTCTTTAGTGTAATATGCTTTTAAACCTTCAAAAATAGTTTGGGCATATTGGAATACGCCAGCACATTCATTTAATACAACATTAGAATCAGTGATTAAAGCACCTTCATCCCATTTACCATCTTTATATGTAGATAAATAACGGTAGTCAGTTTCTATATAACCGAAACCGAGATTATCCCAATCGATATTCTTGCTCATAACAATAACCTCCATGCATATTAATATACTAATAATCTTAACACTATAAGTAAGTTATTTCAACACATCCTATAGAGTTTATGATTATTAATCACATAGGAAGTCTGTATCTTTATCGATAATAAACTTAGTTCGATATAAATCATAAGGTACATTTGAACAAGTATGATATGTAACTGATTCGACGCGACCACTACGGACCTCATTATTTGAGCCAAAAGGTACTTTTACAAGATCTCCTTCTCGAATATCATTTCTATCCGTCCGATAGTAAAATTCTTTATCAAACTTAAAAATATAAACAGAACAATAGGTATAGATTTTTTTGTCTGACTCTTTAGTGGATGGTAAAAATTCTTGCAATAATCTATCGTCTATATAAACACTCATAAAACCAATCAAACTTTTATACCACGATGGTATATATCGATCAGTTAAATTTCCTATATAATGAGTATCCTCTTTATGAGTCCATTTAATCCTAACTGTTACAATGCCCCCACGTGCGGGACATTTATCAAACTGATTACTTTCACCAAGAGTAAAGATATCCAAATCATATAATGTATCCCCTATGTGAAAGTTAATATCTTTTTGCAACTGATGAATCATTTTTCCATCTACATACTCACTTTGACTATTACTGGAGTGTTTAAATTGGTGACTCTTACAATCAACAGAGATAGAAGATGTATTCCAATCAAAGCTTAAACTGTTAACATCCCCATATTCTTCATATATATTTTTACGCACTTCAATATGAATTTGTTGAATCTTGTCTATTTCACGATGGCCATCAAATAAGAGCAATCTAGGAGCACCTATTATTTGACGTATCAATATAGACAAAGCCGTCATTTCATTATCAAAAGAAAACTCATAAATAAACTCTTGATTATCATTGTTCATTAGCTTGACACTAACATTACAATCAGCTTTATCCTCTTGAAAAAATACACAATCAGAAAATCTAGAGCCTATAAGGTTTAAAATATAATTTCTATCAGATTCACTAATTGAGTACTCCTCAGTAGCAACAGAGTCTATCTTCCCCTCATCGGCTTCTATTATATTCTCCCATTTGATACTATATACAACCTTAACGGTATCCTTAATAGAAATATGTTGTATCTCTTCAATATAATAATCTTTACGATTTAACTTCACTTCCTTTGGAACGCCATCTGGTAAATCACCATACCAACTACCTATACTTATAATGTTACAGGACGCTACGGTACCTATAAATTTATCTGTCACATTTCTATGCATATACATAGGATATCCTCCTTTTATTACTTTTTTTTTTAATATATCAAATAGGATGTGACAAAAATGCCTCTATATAATTATTCCGTCAACAATATTCTTTACATACCTATTTATATTATAATTAGCTTAAGATATATATGTCCTATCTCTTAAGGAGGTATCTCTCATGAAAGAATCTACTAACCGTACCCTAATTTCCAATCCGAAAAGTATCATTTGTATTGGTTTAAATTATGCAGATCATATTGCAGAAACTAGTCTTGCTACTCATGATTTTCCAGAAATCTTTATGAAAACTTCTAATGCCCTAGCAGGTAATCACGATACGATTACTATTGAAGACGAATCCTTCCATTATGATTACGAAGGTGAACTGGTAATCATCATCGGAAAATCTGGTAAAAATATTCCTCGAGAAAAAGCTATGGATCATATCTTAGGATATACAGTTGGCAACGACGTATCTGCGCGTACATTACAATTTAGAGGCTCCCAATGGATTCTCGGTAAATCGTTAGATAATTTTGCCCCTATTGGCCCTACTATTATTTCCCCTCATGCATTTGATTTTGAAAGCGCCACTATTACGACCACTGTAAATGGGGAAGTACGTCAACAAGCCAAATTACAACAAATGCTATTTAAGCCGGACGCAATTATAGAATTTGTATCTCAGTATATTACACTACAAGAAGGTGACATTATCTTTACGGGTACTCCTAGTGGTGTTGTACTCGGTAAAAATGAAAGTAAATACTCTTGGCTTAAACCTGGTGATACTGTATCAGTTTCCATAAGTGGTATTGGTACACTAGAAAATAAATTTATCTAACATATATAGTCTACTACCATAGCAGATTTATGCTAATTTATTAAAGTAGCCTATTTATGCCTATTATAGATACGAACTAAAGCATCTATTTACAATATAAATACATTTAAAAAGAGATTACCTATATATATATCTAACTATACATAAGAGTAATCTCTTTTCTTATTTTTACTTTGTTATTAATTTGTTTGTTATTATCTATAGTTTATATTAACTATTACTTTATTTATGCTTCGCCTCTAGGTCTAGCATATATTTCTTTCGTTCAATGCCCCCTGCATAGCCAGTTAGTTTACCATTACTACCGATAACACGGTGACAAGGAATGATGATAGAAATAGGATTATGACCTACGGCACCTCCTACTGCTTGGGCAGACATCCTATCTTTTCCTTGGTGCTTTGCAATCTCTTTGCCAATATCACCATAGGTAGTAGTTGCTCCATAAGGGATTGTTTGTAACACAGCCCATACAGATTTACGGAATTCAGTGCCTTCTAATTTAATAGGGGGAATAATAAAAGGCTTATTACCAGAGAAGTATTGATCTAGCCACATTTTAGTCACTTCAAAAGGACCGGTTAGTTGCTCAATATACTCCGCATCATCATAACTTGGAGCATGAGCTTCATCAATAAAAAATAAATCTGTTAAGTATGATAATGTACCAAGCATAATCATAGTTCCTAATGGGCTTTCATAGGTGTATTTATAATTCATAGTACATTAACTCCTTCTTAAGCTAACAAATCGTTCATAACCTTTTATATGTCATTATTAAATGATACAGCATTTTTATGAATTTCAAAAGGTGTAGCTTGCTCTTCCATATTTATTTGTACATATAAAGTATCTATATTATGACAATAATTTGTCGTAGATGTCATAATCTATATCCTTAAATACATTAAATACCACTTTGATTTTACTATTACTTTCTTTTAAATAGGTTCTCACAGTATGGACTGCAATTTGTGCGGCCTCTTCATTAGGGAATCTGAACTCACCGGTAGAGATACAGCAGAATGCAATGGAGTGTAAATTATAAGCATTGGCTAGTTGTAAACAGGATCGATAACACGAAGCTAGTTCACGTCGCTCTTTATCTGTTACCGCCTCATAAATAATAGGTCCCACTGTGTGAATTACATGCTTTGCCGGTAAATTATACCCATAGGTCATACGAGCCACACCCGTTTTTTCAGGCATTTCCATATACTCAGTCATTCTAGCACATTCCATACGAAGCTCAATACCAGCAAAGGTATGGATTTCATTATCGATACACTTATGATTGGGAGCAAAACATCCGAGCAATTTATTATTTGCCGCATTTACAATAGCATCTACAGATAATCGAGTAATATCTCCTTGCCACAAATAAATCTGAGGCTCTCGCTCTTTCATATCATTAATGGTTACGATTCCCTTTTCATGGGCCAATATATTTAAATATTCAGACTCTATCTTCATCCATTCAAGAGACATACCACCCGCAGGACGAATATTACATAAAGATCTAAAGAGAGTAAATTGCTCTTCTTCGCTCACAGGAATGTCTAAATGTTCGTTATTCCTCTCTTTGTATTCTGCTACTAAGCCTTCAAGTAAATAGCGTAACCGTTCTTGCTGTGTCATATGTAACTCCTTTTAGTATAGACTATACATTCACCTATTATATAACAAAAAACTGCTAGCACATTTTTATATGCTAGCAGTAACTTTACTGTGATTATATTATATTATACCATATTATATTCAGTTTTAAGGTCTTACAAACGCTTGTCCCCCATGGTTGACGAGGATATCCCCATCTAATACCTTTGTGGTAACATTTTGTAGACTACCTTGGATTTGACTCATCATAAAGCGATAGCCTGGGCTATTTACATGTTTAGTGAGAGCTGCTTGGTCGCTATAGATTTGAATGACATACCAACGATTTTTCAGGTTTCTTTCGCGAAGCACATAGCCCGCCTTATAACCCGCATCATCGCGTACGGCCCGTTCAATATCGAGTTGGTATTGACGTTGTACTGTATCGATATCATTGCTATTAACAGTAAACTCTGTCAAAGTCACTACTGCTTTACCATCATTGACAATAGATAAAGCATCTTTCTTCTCAAACAATAGTACAGACTGTACATCGTACATTTTACGATTTGTTAATTTAGAACCTACTTCATTAACAAAGGCTTGATAATGATTGGATTTGCGATGTGTTTCAATGGCTGCTAAATCTTTATAAATCTCTACTACATACGACTCAGACGGATTACCTTTTACATGGGCTACATTCATAGATAATGTATTAGG
>ERZ773001.470-NODE-470-length-16143-cov-31.7098_pt1 | contig 16143 bp, 15 predicted proteins | sample MGYA00511673_ERZ773001 | MGnify/ENA primary metagenome ERZ773001 (study PRJEB29015, sample SAMEA2738091) | human oral metagenome | biome: human oral; feature: human-associated habitat; material: saliva | place: China | collected 2162 ... | reverse complement strand
TTAGGAATAATCGGGAATGTCAAAGCGTGGACAAACGGCGAATATGACGACGGCAAGATAAACTTCACCGAATCGTCAGACACTTTCTCGAATTTTATAGACTTCCAGCCAGATATCTCAGCTCCAACTTCTGGATTCGCCAATAGCTTCAACGTAAAAATTACATCGTCCGCCGTTAAATCTTGTCCGTCTGACCACTTCAAGCCCTTCTTCAGCTTAACCGTATATTCAGTTTCTTTATCGTTTACACTAAAACTATCAGCCAAATCAGCCTTGATATTACCCGTTGAGTCATATCGGTACAAACTAGAAAACAGCAACTTTGCGGCGGATTTTTCAGCATTGGTTTTTGCGAAAATCGGATTTAAGTTTTCCAAAGGACCCAGCACACCCTCAGAATATGATCCGCCAGAAGTGTACGCCATTGTCGTGAAAGAATTGCGAGAAATATGCCACTGCACCGCACTGGCGCCAATCATCACCAATACTAGAATAATCCAGACAGAAACCCGACGTCGCACATTAGATAAACGATCTAACCTGGATGTCACGAATTTATGCGCATGACGCAAGCTTCCTTTTTCAATCTTGCGCAGACGCTTATTGACATCTTTACTGGAAACTTTTAGCCGCGCAAAACGATTCCATGACGAATTATCCGAGCTCAAATCTATTCTCCTATTTTTGCAATCCCGGCAAAATCATACTTGCCAAAATCGATAGCACAAAAATCACCGCAAAAACAATAGTTACGTCAAACAAGTTTTTATCAAATCCGCGACGAGTAGTGAATAATTCCCCAGACGAGCCGAATCCTGCACCCAAACTTGCGCCTCGTTGTTGCAACAAAATTGCGATAATCATCAGTACGGCAGATCCAAGCGTCACGTACGGTAAAATTGTATCAATTGACATATTACTCCTTTTCTTCCCGCTGCAAAACCAGCGCGCTACTTATAATATAGTTTACCAAACTCAATATAATCCCGGCAATAATTGAATGCGCAAAAGTCATAGAAATCCCTGGCGCCAAAGCTAACGAAATATAAACCATAAAACCGTTCACAATTAAGGTAAACAGTCCTAAGGTCAATAGAATTGCTGGCAGAGCTAGAATTGTAACAATTGGTTTCAATACACTATTCACTACCGAAAATATCAGCCCAGCCATCATAAACGTCCACGCAGAAGTTGCGCCCGGAGTTTCATTTCCAAGCAGCCGCACTGCAACCCAAATACCTACCGAGTTAAGAATCAGCCGAATTAAAAACGTTGCAAACTGTCTTTTCATTAGTCTTATTATATATAATTTATGCTTTATTGTCGATTGGTCGCCCAAACTTAAGACAAGCGTTTAATCAAATTCGCCTTTTTCGAGCCAACTTCCGCCTGCAATTCCGTATAATCCGCCTCGATAATTTTTTTCACACTACCAAACTTTCTCAACAATTTCGCACGCGTCTTTGGACCAATCCCCGGAATTTCTTCCAGTTGGTTTTTCGTCTGATTTTGACGCTTCAGCGCTGTATGATAGCTCACAGCAAATCGGTGCGACTCGTCACGAATCCGCTGGAAAAGCTTGACAATATCTGTCGTCGCAATAGAACTTTTTGTAAAATTGTCCCGGCTGGAACCGTCATCAATAGCAGAGCCTCGTAGATTCTTTGAATGAGATCCAGCGTTACGCTGAGCAGGATGCAAATTTACCACATACACATCATTGTCTTCGTGAATAGCGATGTCCTGATGAATAGATTTTTGCAGTTCCTCGATATATGACATGTCAATTTGTGAGCCAGTTTTATGAATAATAATTTCTTCCTCGCGTTTGGCGATGCTAATAATCGGCAATTTTATTCCGCGCTCATCCCTTGCCTTAATCGCCGCCGAAAGTTGACCCTTTCCGCCGTCAATCAACAACAGATCCGGATGACCCCAGCTTTTGATATTTCGCTCGCCAAGTCGCCTAAAAATCACCTCGTACATATTTCCAGTGTCGTCGTTTTTTTCACCCACCTTAAATTTGCGATATTCCGCACGATCACTCGCACCATTCGTAAAAACTACCATACTCGCCACGACTTGACGTCCGCTCATATGCGAAATATCATAACCCTCAATTCGCACTGGAATATTTTTCAGGCCAAGTAGTTTCGCTAAATCAGCCAGTGCCTTGTCTTTTGAAATATCCAAAAACTCCTTATCGCCAAACATAACGCGTCGCTGAAGCTCTTGCATGGCGCGCAACTTATTCCTCAGACTTGCCGCCCGCTCAAAATCATGAAGCCCCGCAGCCATTTTCATATCACGCTCCAGCTCCACAGCAATAGCCTTGCGATTTCCCTTAATATAACTTATCAATTTACGCAAACCAGCTTTATACGCGTCCGAGCCATCACTTATCCTCGGACTTAAGCCCAAATCTTCATCCAACTTTGATTGCCCAGGGCGTCTTTGGTGAGTGAGATATGGAAAAATTCGCCTCAAATAGCGTAATGCCTTTTTTAACGCAAAACCATTGTAAAATGGACCAAAATATTCCGCACCATCATCGGCAGGATTCCGCGTAAAACTGACCGTCGGCCAATCGCTTTTCATATCAATCCGAACATACATCTGAGATTTGTCGTCACGCAACAGAACGTTGTATCGCGGCATATAACGCTTGATCATCTCGCTTTCCAAAAACAGCGCGTCAACCTCACTCTCAGTTTCAATCCAATCAGTATCAAAAATCTCCGCCACCAGCGCCATAGTTTTATTATCTCGCCCGCGCGAATCTTGAAAATACTGACGTACGCGATTTTTAAGAACCGCCGCCTTGCCAACATAAATTACCTCGCCGCTCGCCGACTTATGAAAATAAACACCGGGCGTTCGCGGCAAAGTTTTCAGCTTGGCTTGCAATGCTTGATTCATTAAATATATTACAATCTAAATACGACAATTATGCAAGCATTCTCCTAGCGATTGACTAGTCTTCCAACCACTTTTTGAGAACTATCGCCTGATTATGTTCCGTATCTTTGGCGCCATATAGCAGCGTAACTGCAGATTGTTTGTTCCAATTATTCTTCGCTTCGGCGGCTGCAGGATTATTATCTATCTCCTTCATATAACGGCGAGAAAATTCCGGGAATTTTTCTGGATCATGATTGAACCATTTGCGCAATTCATCAGTCGGGGCAATCTCTTTATTCCACTCGTCCAATGCAGCTCGTTCTTTGCTAATCCCGCGCGGCCACAATCGATCGACCAACACACGATAACTACCGTCCGACGCGGTCGACTCATAAATCCGTTCAATTTTATACTTTGTCATAATTTCATATAACTACAAAGCGCTGATCAGGTCAACCGCACGAAGTTAGTATACGCTAACGATAAGCCAACCGCGCTCACTGACGCAAAAGCTCTTGACATCAGTACACTGGTTTATACTGATTTTGATATATATTATGACAACCTCTAGGAACTGATAGTTACCTTATAATAGCCGCGATTGGGTTTAATGCCAACCTAGTAGCTCGGTAAATGATTTCTGTGCACTGACATATTCGCCCAACTCAATACTCGTAACTGGCAAAGTGATATTATGTTCAAGCAACAATCTGCGTACTTCTTTCTGTTTGTTATATGGCACCTCTATGTGCGAAATATCAGTAATAGCTATTCGCTTGTCCGCACGCGCTTCGTAGCAGCACATTGGTTTTTCTAACTCTACTTGTGAAGCAAGGTGCTTAATACCAATGAGTATTGGATAATTACCAGGGATATCACTACCTAAACAAAAAATATCCCACACATTACGCGCCTGTGTATTCACTTTCTTGCCCCATGTATTGTCACCATTCTCATCATGCGACAAGCTGCGCCAAGTTCTCCAGCGACGCAGCATCTTGATACCATTGACCGTAAATAACCGCGCATAAAACAAACTGTAGTAATATGCTGTCCAGGTCAGTGCGTCACCATGGCGATTTTCCTCTTTCCAGCCAACGCCGTGCGTATCAGCGTATGATCGTGCTATCATGCGACTTCGACATACTGAAATTGAATGCATGATATGTTGATCACTCCCGCCAAATACTGCATACACATCACGTACTGGCTTAAGTCCGACAGCATCACAAAAACTTTTCAGGACATCAGTTATACCGTGCTCACCATGCTGCCAGCGGCCGGTACCATGCCAAAACTGAGTACCTTTCGTCAGTTTTTGATATTCTTTTATTTCAGACTCTTTAAACTGGCGTATTGATTTTGGCTTGATTATGTATTTTCTGGCAAATTTGTCTAATATTTTTTCAGCCCATCGCAATCGTATTCTATGAGAAACCGCTAATAATAGATGATGCGGTAAATATTGTAATGATTTCTTTACAAATAGTCTTTGATATTTATCACCTTCGGCTTTATTGCCTCGTCTTAGCGATTTTTGAGAATATCGGTGCGTGCGCTTCTCGATAGCACTATTTTTAGTTAACTTACAAAAACGAGCATTAAGTATCTTCAAAATCTTTTCCATACTAAACTATAATATTTAATATACTAAGTTTAGTCTATCATAGACACCGACGCTACGTAAATATTCTTCCAAAAACTCACTCCAGTCAGACGCATTCTTCTCGCGGAAGTAGGCGCGAAGAAAATCAACCATAATTTGATGACGATTCTCCGCTTCTATTCGTCCTGGTTCAGTCAACATCAAACCTTTCAATTTCAGCAGCTTCTCAAAGAAGTGATTGATAAATCCGTCAGTATCATGCGTATTGCCATCAGCGTTATATTCGTGCGCCGCCAGATTGGCATTCGGCCAAACTTTAGGATCAAAAATCCGACCGCCATGATGACAAGCATAAGTCAACGCCCGCTCAATGCCGACCGCACCAATAGCATCACACATATCAGCGTCAGACGCCAATTTCCCCGCCAGCCGCTGCGGCTGCTTGCCGTTCAGCCGTTTGCTATAACCAATCGCCGCAATATTTTCCAGCACAACCTGACTTAAATCATCAGCTATCTCTGCCTGCGCCATAATATTTACCGCGTTCGTCAATTTTTCCGCCTGCGTTTTACCGACTAATTTATAATCATCGACATCATGCAGCCAAGCCGTCAATAGCACTTCTTGCAGGTTCACTGATTCGCTGCATTCGTTAGCAAAACGCTCTGCCAGCAACGCCACTCGCTCAACATGATCATCAGCATGCCCCGAAGTGTCGCCGCCCAGCAACTGCCGGACTTTAGTCTTTACTATTTCAAGCTGGGAAATTTGTCGATCATTCATACTCATATTATACATAAAGCAGAGTCGCCTACTGACGCTTATTAGCATACAAAGCGTAATATTCTTCAGGAAGATAATTCATATTAAACCACCGGGCTTCCATTATCTCAAAGTTACATTTTATGTCATAATCAGACGCGTGCGCCGCAAAAACTCGAACTGAAAATTTGGCATATGATTCATGAGAATTAGCTTTTCCGAGATATCGCAGATTATGTATCTTTAATCCAATTTCTTCCAAGACTTCTCTAACGGCAGCCTGCTCATAACTCTCATTATATTTCACCCCGCCTCCTGGCAAAGCCCATTCTTGACGACTAAAGCGGCTTCTAACTAATAAAATCTTACCATCATCACGATAAACAATTACCCGCACGCGATCCTTCTGCGGTGCAATCCTAAAAATTAGCGATACGACACACGCAATTCCACGAAAAATTGCTCGCCCAAATGAGCTAAACATCTCGCCGACGATTGATCCTTTGCGAGACATAATTAGTAAAAACTTTCTCCTTTGGCAGCAGCTTATTCGGTAGTTACACCATCAAAATCTTCTTCGTTAGCATCTGCTTCTTCACGTGTTGCCCGAACAATTCCATCTTTATGATGCGCTGGGCTATAAATAGTATAAAGCTTAAGCGGCTCCTCGCCAGTATTTATCACATTATGCTCAGCTCCCGCTGGCACAATAATCGCACTGCCGTCAGAAACGTCATATTCATTACTATCAATCAAAACCTTACCTTTGCCAGACTCAAATCTGAAAAACTGATCATTCTCCTCGTGAACCTCCGAACCAATTTCCCCGCCAACAGGCAGGCTCATCAACACCAATTGACAATGCCTGGCAGTATATAGAACTTGACGAAAATTATTATTTGCCAATGTAAGCTCTTCGATATTTCCACTAAAACCCTTCATAAATCCCCCTTCTATTTTCTATTTTGCAGCTTTTTCCAAAGCGTCAATCAACGTCTGCTTTGGCTTCATGCCGATCATTTCAGCAACTTCCTCGCCGCCAACAAAAATCTTCATGTTTGGAATTCCCTGCACGCGATATTCCATAGCCAATTGTGCATTTTCCTGACTCGCTTCAGTGTCAACCTTAACAACATCAAACTCTGTTTCTTCAGCAATTTGATGCAAAAGCGGAGCCATTGCGCGACATGGCGGACACCACGGCGCCCAAAAATCAACTAGTACAGGGCCGTCGCTTTTTAGCACCTTATCTTCGAATTCTTGCTTTGTTGTAATTTCATATAAAGCCATTATTTCCTCCTTTTCTGGCATTTTTTACAAACTCCCGTCACAACCAACGGGCCGTCAATATAGCAATCGCTAATTTCATGCGCAATCTGCTTTCTCATCTCATCGGCAATTTTAATATCCATCAAGCTATCGCAGTCACTACACACAAAATGATCGTGATCGTCCTTACGAATATCATATCGCAAACAACCTTTTTTGGTCGATGGCGCCAAACCAATCATCCCGTCGCCACACAGGCGTTGAGTTATTCGATGCACCGTCGTGTCGCTGACTTCAGGGTGAATGTTCCGCAATTCCTGAGCAATTTCCGCATTCGTTGCATGATGCTTACTCTTTAAAATCGCCATCACGTCATTCGTGTATTTTGTTGATCGCCTAACAATTTGCGTCATGTTCCTATTGTAAAGTATTTACAATAAATAAACAAGGCTTTTGCTCCACAAATTGACTTATATCTATATATTCCCTATAATAATAAAAGTCTATGAACTCCCGACGGCGAGTTCCTCTAATATACATTTTTGAATAATTAAGAACGCTCAGTTTTCTGTGCAGCTTATAAATATTAATTTATTATCGAAAGGAATTGATTTGAAAAACAAACCAAACAGCAAAGAAACATTTCGTCTATTTTGGAAGACGTCAGAGCCGTACAAACACCGCCGAAACTTGGCAATATTTTTTGCAATGCTGACTCTCGTGGTTACCATTTTTGTCGGCCCGCTCATAATTGCCCAACTTCTTAGTATTATCCAACACAATCAACTGCATGACGCAAAAAATCTATGGACACTAATTGCTTTATATAGCGTCAGTGGATTATGGTCTAGCGTCATCGGCTGGCGATTAGTTTTATATCTCGCCTGGACATTCGAAACCGCCATGCAGCGAGATTTGTACGCTCGGTGCTTCAGCAAACTGACCAATCAAACACTATTCTTTCATTCAAATAAATTCGGCGGGTCGCTCGTTAGCCAAACAAATAAATTAGTCGGCGCGGTAGAAAGTTTTTGGGACACGATAATTTGGTCAATTTTGCCACTAGTTGTTTCACTGGTCGGTTCGATAATTGTCTTGTCAACTCTCCTCTGGCAATACGCGTTATTCTTACTCATCTTCTCAATTGTTTTCAGCATCGTCGTTTATTACGGATCCAAGCCAATGGCGAAATTGACAAAAAAAGAAGCCAAAGCCAGCAATAAATTGAACGGACAATTAGCCGACGTAATCTCAAACGTTCTAGCGGTCAAGTCGTCTGGTGCCGAATCTACAGAGCAGAAATTTTTCGCAAAAACCGTCAGTTCTTGGCGAAATTCGAGCCTCGACGTAATGCGCGGATTCTTAAAAGTCAGCACTATATATTCGTCAATCAACATGGTTATTAAAATTGGAGCAATCGCCTTCGCAGTGTACGCAGCCCAGAATAATTTGGTGTCAGTGGCGTCTGTTTATCTTATTATCACCTATACTGGAAGTGTCGCACATGAATTGTGGAACATGAACGGAATTATGCGCAATTACAACCGAATTATCGGCAACGCAAATGACATGGTAGAAATCTTACAAACACCAACGACATTGATTGATAAAAGCGATTTGAAATTGGAAGTCGCAAACGGCGAAATTTCTATGGACAAAATAACTTTCACGCACGACGAGGGTCAAGGCGACACTCTATTCCACGACTTTTCTCTGGAGATTAAACCAGGCGAAAAAATAGGTTTAGTCGGAGCGAGCGGTTCTGGAAAAACGACGCTCACTAAATTGCTATTACGCTTTGCTGACATTGACTCGGGAAAAATTACCATCGATGGACAAGATATTTCCGAAGTCACCCAAGCAAGTTTGCGCGCCAAAATCGCTTACGTGCCGCAAGAGCCATTACTATTCCACCGCTCCGTACGCGAAAACATCGCTTACGGTCGACCTGACGCAACTGACGCGGAAATTGAAGAAGCCGCCAAAAAAGCTGGCGCTTACGATTTTATCGTTGGGCTTAAAGACGGTTTTGACACAATGGTTGGCGAGCGCGGAATTAAATTATCCGGCGGACAGCGACAGCGAGTTGCAATTGCCAGGGCAATCCTAAAAGATGCGCCAATTCTAGTCCTCGACGAGGCGACTTCAGCGCTAGATTCTGAGTCAGAAGCATTGATCCAAAAATCCTTGGAAACGTTGATGGAGAATCGAACCTCAATTGTCATTGCCCATCGCTTATCTACAATTTCTAAGCTGGACCGTATAATTGTTTTGAAAAATGGGAAAATTGTCGAAGACGGATCGCACGACGAGCTCATCAATAAAAAACGCGGTGTTTACGCAAAATTATGGGCGCGACAATCTGGCGGATTTATTGAAGAATAGCCCAATCTGCATACGCCAATCATGCTATAATTAAGGCATGGAATCTTTTATTCACTTGATAACTAGCTTCGGCGTATTCGCAATTTTATTGGTAGTTTTCGCAGAATCTGGCCTATTAATCGGGTTTGTTCTACCCGGCGACAGTCTACTTTTCACTGCTGGATATATGGTTCAGCAAAACATTCTACATATTGACATTCACATTTTTGCACTTTTGGTTTTTGCAGCGGCAGTGCTGGGCGACAGTGTTGGCTATAGTTTTGGCCACAAAGTTGGACGCAAGCTGTTTGAAAAAGAAAATTCCCGATTCTTCAAGAAAAAATATTTGGAGCAAACAGAAAAGTTTTACGACAAGCACGGCTCAGCGACAATCGTCCTGGCTCGATTTGTACCAATTGTAAGAACCTTCGCCCCAATCGTTGCCGGCGCCAGTAAAATGCACTATAAAACATTCTTAACTTTCAATCTTATCGGTGGATTTCTTTGGTCGTCAGCATTCGTTTATCTAGGCTTCTACGCTGGCGAGTTTTTAACCAAAGCAGGCGTAAATATTGAAGTTGCGGCCATACTCATCATCTTCCTGTCTGTCTCACCAATGGTTATTCATGCTTTGAAACAACCAAATACTCGCGCTTTATTAAGAAAACAATTGTCGGTTCTTCTCTCAAAAACCAAGCGTAAAAAGTAGTCTTAAAGCATCTTTTTCAGATATTTGCCAGTGAACGAATTTGGCACTTTGGCAATATCTTCAGGCGTACCGCAAGCCACAACCGTACCGCCACCAATTCCGCCCTCTGGACCCATATCAATTATCCAGTCAGCCGACTTTATGACATCCAAATTATGCTCAATAATAATCATACTATTACCACCCTCAACCAATTGCTGTAAAATCCCCAACAGTCGCTTTACGTCAGCAGAATGAAGTCCAGTGGTCGGCTCGTCCAGAATGTACATAGTTTTTCCAGTGGAACGCTTAGAGAGCTCTGTTGCCAATTTAATTCGCTGCGCCTCACCGCCTGAAAAAGTAGTTGCTGGCTGACCAAGTTTAATGTAGCCAAGCCCAACCTCAACCAACGTCTGAAGTTTACGCGCAATATTCGGCACACTATCAAAAAATTCCGCCGCTTGATCAATTGTCATATCCAGAACATCAGCAATCGTCTTGTCTTTATACTTAATTTCCAACGCCTCGCGATTATAACGCTTGCCGTGACATTCGTCACATTGAACGTAAACGTCCGGCAAAAAGTGCATTTCAATTTTTATCACACCATCACCCTGACAATTTTCACAGCGACCGCCTTTGACATTAAAACTAAATCGCCCAGATTTATAGCCTCGAACGTTGGCCTCGGGTGTGCTGGCAAAAAGCTCGCGAATCGGCGTAAAGATTCCAGTGTAAGTCGCTGGATTGGAGCGCGGCGTTCGACCAATTGGCGACTGATCAATGACAATCGCCTTATCAAGCAAATTCACACCTTCTATAGCGTCGTGCAACCCTGGCGCTGTCGTTGCGCGATTAAGCTCTGCCGCCAATTCCCGCGCCACAATATCATTCACAAGCGTCGACTTTCCGCTACCAGAAACACCAGACACTACAGTCATCAACCCCAAAGGAAACTCTACATCAATGTTCTTAAGATTATTTTCGCGAGCGCCACGAACAATCAACTTTTTATCTTTCACAACTTTGCGACGCTTTTTCGGAACGGCAATTTTTTCCGCCCCAGATAAATAGCGACCCGTTATACTATTCTCATTTTTCGCAACAATTTCAGGCGTCCCCATTGCCACTACTTGACCGCCATTCACACCAGCTCCCGGTCCCATATCAACCAGAAAATCACTCTGACGAATCGTGTCCTCGTCGTGCTCAACCACCAGCACAGAATTTCCTAAATCACGAAGGCGCTTCAGCATATCAATCAACTTGTCGTTGTCACGTTGATGAAGTCCAATTGACGGCTCGTCCAACACATAAAGCACACCCTGAAGTCCAGCGCCAATTTGCGTCGCCAAGCGAATTCGTTGCGCCTCGCCACCGCTAAGCGTGTTAGCCGCTCGACTTAGTTCCAAATAGTTCAGCCCAACATTGCTCATAAACGCCAAACGAGATTTAATTTCCTTCACAATCAAGCGAGCAATTGTCATTTCTTGCTCAGTCAATTGAAGCTTATTGTCAAATAAATCCAACGCGTCATCAACACTCAAATCGCACACATCAACGATATTCAATTCATGAACCGTCACCGCCAAAACCACAGGTTTCAGGCGCGCACCTTTACAGGCATAACAATCCCTCTCGCGCATAAATCGCTCAATATCTCGTCGCATAAAATCGCTATCAGTTTCTTTCCAGCGTCGCTCCAGATTAGGAATAACGCCCTCGTAAGTCGTATCATAATGCCGACCGCCACCCAAATCAACGCGATATTTTTGGTCGCCCGTTCCGTATAATATTTTATGTTTAGCATCATCAGAAAGCTTGCCTACGGGAACTTTCAAGCTAAAGCCGTGAGCTTCAGCAACAGACGCCAATCGCTTCATATTCCAAGCGTCAGAATTCATTCGATTATACGGTCGAATCGCGCCTTCGGAAATTGTCAAATTGTTATTAAAGACCAATTCTGGATCAACCTCCAGCCTCGACCCCAAACCCGTGCACACAGGACAAGCCCCCTGTGGCGCGTTAAAACTAAACAGTCGCGGCTCCAGCTCTGGAATATCAACATCAGGATGATCAACACAAGCGTATCTCTGCGAAAATGTCTTCACTTCATCACTGTCCGCATCTAAAACCTCGATAACTCCCTGACCCAAATCCAGCGCCTGCTCAACGCTCTGACTCAGTCGAGATCGCATTTCCGCCGTCAACGCCAACCTATCAACCACCAGCTCGATGTTGTGCTTGTAACTTTTTTGCAACTCCGGAAATTCATCCAGCGCGTACACCACGCCATCCACGCGAACCCTGGCATAACCAAGCCGCTGATATTGCTCCGGAATATGCGCAAACTCACCTTTTTTATTCTTAACAATTGGCGCCAATAGCAAAATTCGCTTATCAACAAATTGCCGCAGAATCTCGTCAATAATCACCTCGGTCGTGCGACGCGTCACTTCATTGCCACAAATCGGACAATGCGGCACGCCAATTCGCGCAAACAAAAGCCTCAGATAATCATAAATTTCTGTTACTGTAGCCACGGTAGATCGCGGGTTGCGGCTGGTCGACTTCTGGTCAATTGAAATCGCTGGGCTGAGCCCTTCAATCGAATCGACATCAGGCTTATCCATCGTCCCCAAAAACTGACGCGCATAAGAATTAAGACTCTCCATATAGCGGCGCTGACCTTCGGCGTAAATCGTGTCAAATGCCAGGCTGGATTTCCCAGAGCCACTAAGCCCAGTAATCACCACCAGCTGATCTCGCGGAATCTCAATATCTACATTTTTCAGATTGTGCTCACGAGCACCCTTAACATGAATTACCTCTGTCATAACCGCTATATTATACAGGTTTTTGACAATTTTTTCCAGTCCAAATATCGACGCAAATCAGAGTTAAAACACATTACGCTTATGATTGCAAGTCAATATCTTATTTGCTACAGTTAGATCTATGAGAAAGCTGGGCATTTACTTAATTATGATCATCGGAGCGATACTACTCGCGCCTTTTGTGATCGACCAGCTATTTTTCTTCTTTTTCCTAGGAAAAATCCCCTTCACAAACATCAGCCTACCCGCAATTTTAATGGTTATTTTCTGGGCAATTATCGTACCGTTGGCAATTATCCTCAGAGAATCACTTTCTGTCCTGTTTTGGAAGTCCATTGACATTGCCAGCGAAATCGCGCAACGACGAATCAACAGAAAAATCCGCTATTTTACACCAAATCAAAAAAGCGAGCTTATTTTATTATCAATTTATCTACTTTCCAGTATGAAAAAGAGCGGGCCTTATGATGAGACTAAATCCCAAAAACTCGCTCCATCTATGACCTAATTTTTACAGTCGTTTTCTCAATACCAACGCACCAGCTGAGATAGCCACAACAGCTAATCCACCAACCATCCAAGTTGAAGTTCCTGTCTCAGCCAAACGTCCTGACGCTTTTCCTGGCTTTTGCCCAGGAGTGGCAGAAGTAGAGCCTGTGGATGGAGTAGCGGCTCCACCTACACCCGCTCCAGGAGTTACAGGCTGAGATATCGGCAGAGTTCCCAAACGGTAGACACCATCGTTGCGCACATAAAGCAACTTAGATCCATTGCTCGACATAATCACTCCATAGAAAAATCTAATAGCATCATCCTCCGAATGCCAAGTCCTGCCTCCGTCTACTGACGTAAGAAGTATCGATTTGCGCTGAATAATCGACGTAGCAGCAGCAAATAACTTCTTACCATCATCACTAATATCCAAATACAAGACTTCGTAACCAGCTGGGATTGGAGCGTTTGAAGGAGTCCAGTGATTACCACCATCCAACGAAATCCTATCTTTATCAAATATGTTATTTCCGTTATTACTGAATGCTGTATTGCCGAACACGTTTAAAACATCAGGGGTTTCCGTCCAAGTCTGACCATAATCAGTTGATCGCGCCAGATCACCACCATCTTGAGCGATCAGCGTGCCATTATTAGACACGTACCGAGGACACTCAATATTATTAGTACCTTTCTGAGTCCAGGTCTGACCGTTGTCAGTAGAAATGTAGGTTGTAAAGGGAGCAATATCATTAAAACATTTCACTAAAAAGGAACCGTTTGGGCTAATAAGTACATTCACCCTATCTGGATCTGGTCCCCTCTTCACCCAACTCTGACCACCGTCTGTTGATATATTGAAAGAATTTCCATATGACACTACTATCTTAGACCCGTCCGTACTACTTGACATGTTACTTAATGAGCTAAAGAACAATACCTGCTCCGAAAATATTTTTCTCCAAGTAGCCCCATCGTCTGCGGACATCCATAAGTTTGTGTTATGAGGGGCACTTCCCCCCAAAATAAAAAGCTTTGAGCCGTCTGGACTAACATAAACTTTTCCTGCTCCATCAATACGTGGCACTGACGTTAAATTTTTCCACGTGTACCTTGCTTCTTCTGCTTTAGCCAGTGGCGACAGAGCCGTAGATAAAGACAGCGTGAGCATAAGCATTAAAGCTACTGCGCTCTTTAATATGTTTTGTCCTTTTATTCTGTTTTTATATAACATTTTTTCCTACCAATTTGTTTTTGTTATATACGAATAGTTTATACCTATTCTGGTATATTACATGACATTGGTCCCTCACCCAATTTATTGTTTGTTTCCACTACATAGTAATGATTGCTTTTAAATTAACATAAGTACATACGCTATGTCAACAGTTTTTTATAAAAATATACAACGATTTTAAAAGAGCGCGACTTACAACCGTTTTCTCAATGCTAATCCGCCAACCGCGATAGCCACAACAGCTAATCCGCTGACCACCCAAACAGAGATTCCTGTTTCAGCAAGATTTGATGATGATTTTTCTGGTTTCTTGCTAGAAGTGGATGATGATGTAGTGACTGAAGCACCCGAAGACGCAGAGCCTGTGGATGGAGTGGTAGGAGTTGATGGAGTAGTAGTTCCGCCTGTACCTGTACCGGTGCCACCGGGAGTTACAGGCTGAGGCCTTGGTAGAATTGCTAGGCGATATACGGACTTAAAATCTGGATCTGTAAATTGTGCTGTTGCGAATACTCTAGAACCATCAGCAGACATAGAAACTGATGAGAAAGAAACTCCCTCGTCACCCCATTTCTGCCAAGTTTTACCTCCATCTGAAGATACAAAAACCGGTACAGTTGGGGTGCCATCAAATGTAGCAAATAGCTTTTTACCGTCGTTACTAATGCCGCTCAACACGACATCGCGTATGTCGTGTATAGGATACTTGGGCAACTGAATCCAGTTGGCACCGCTGTCTATAGACGTGCGAAAACCGTCAAACACGCTTTTACCGTCAGGACTAAAGCTGGTACGATCAAGAGAGTGTCCAATCGTAGACCAAGTCATGCCGTAGTCGGTAGATTGTCGTAATGTACCGTCATTACTCCGGCGAGCCATCTTTCCGCCATTAAAGACATAGTCGGGATATTCATACCCCTTTGGAACCCAAGTATTGCCGTCATCAGTAGATACTGCCATAGGATCATTATAGAGACTATGTTCAAAGTACATGACCAGCGTGGAGCCGTCTGGACTCATCAATACATGCGCAGTATAAGGAACAGACGAATTACGCTTAACCCAAGTTCGACCACCATCGGTAGAAACATAGATGGCATTTTCACCATACTTCCCCTTTACGACCAACTTAGAGCCATCGGAGCTAACTAGTAGTCCATTCGCGCCCTCTGGTGCAGCGAAAGTGCTCCAGCTTGCGCCATCATTCGCAGAGACCAGAAGATTAACACTACCGCTAGCTAAATCTCTACGCAAGACAAAAAGTTTTGATCCGTCAGGACTAACGTGCGACTCCGAAATATCCCCCTGTCCAGGTATAGTTATATCCCTCCAAGTATACAGCGGCGCATTTTCCGCCCTGGCTAACGGTGCTAATATTGCAGACAAAGAAAGTACAAACATGGGAATAAATACCATCACACCCACATATAGTTTATGACCCCTACTCTTAAATGACATCAGAGCCACCCTCCTTAAATTAAATTACCTAATTAATATTCCACTTTTTTATCTAATTGTTTCAATTTTAGCATAACCATATTTTAGGCGTCAACAGAAGGCAAGACTGATTCCAGCCATAATTGCAATTCTTGCAAAATAAACTGTTGTTCATCAGTCGCGCTAGGCGCTAATCGTTGCAAAGATTTCATAAATTGCGGCATTTGCGCCTGTAAATGACCAGTTCGCCATTCTTCCCATTGTCGCAGCTCATCTTCACTCAGCAAATTAGGAAAACTTCGCGCCTTATAATGCAACAATAGTGGCGACAATCGCTCATCCTGAAAATCCGGATGAAAATCAGCCAATTCGCGATTGTCAGCATTACGCACAGCTTCAACGCGAACTCGATCGCTATTATCCAAAAACCCGTCATACAGTTGCGCTTCTGGATCGGTCATTTTCTTAAACTCTGGCTTATTTTCAAATATACTACGCAGCCTTTCGGCAAAATCTGGATGAGAAAGTAAAATATCTTGGTGCTTCTGTA
>ERZ773001.467-NODE-467-length-16234-cov-2.9118_pt1 | contig 16234 bp, 20 predicted proteins | sample MGYA00511673_ERZ773001 | MGnify/ENA primary metagenome ERZ773001 (study PRJEB29015, sample SAMEA2738091) | human oral metagenome | biome: human oral; feature: human-associated habitat; material: saliva | place: China | collected 2162 ... | reverse complement strand
ATCTGGTAGTAGCCGCCCAGGCGCACGCCTTCACTGAACATGGCTTCGACGTTGACTCCCTCGAACATGCTGGCGGGGGCGACGATGGCTTCGAGCGCGCCGAACTGCTTGTGGGAGAGGGCGCGCAGCGGAGACTTCGACGTGGATGAGGGTTTCGTGGCGGCGCGCGTGAGCTCGCCCTTCGTATTCCCGTGGCGCTCGACGTACACACCATCGTTGGCGATGATGAGGGTCTTGGGGGTCCATGCCCCGTAGTCGGTGCCGTCGCCGTCGGTGATGTAGTGGCCTCCGAGGGCTTTGATCGTGTCGTCGTAGGTGGTCACGAGGACTCTACCTTTCCGTTGTGGGTACGCAGGTGTTCAGTGTGTGAGTGTTAGTGCTGGCGGCATGGTGCCCGTAATACAGGGGCACCCCCACCCATCGAGCGCTTGTCCCGCTGGTTGTGTCACCTGGTGGCAATAGGTGGCGTTCCCGGCGGTGGCGTATCGGGGTGGGGGTGCGGCCTGTGGGGGACTGGGGTCACCAGTCGGAGCCGCCTCCAGTTGAAGCGGCGGCGATGTCACCACGGCCTTCGGCGCGGATACGGCTGCGCTCGACAGCGCGGCCCACCTTGTAGCCGATGAACGAGGGAACGCCGATGACGGCGAGAATGGCGAGGATCGTGAGAGCTAGGTGCATGACGGGTTGTCCTTTGCTTGGTTGGGGTTAGGCGGCGACGAGTGCTGCTGCCTTTTCGATTCTGTCGGGGCGGAACCCGCCCCAGGTCTCCAGAATAGCGCCGTCCCCACCTCGGACTGCGACGACAGGCGCTTGCTGGTAGCCGAGCCCCTTGATGAGGTTGAGGGAGTCCTCATCCTGAGTGACATCAACGGACTCGTGCGCCACTCCCAGCTTCTTGAGCTTCCTGTAGGTCGCGTCGCACTGGGGGCAGCGGGGCTTGGAGTAGACGGTGATCGACATGGCGAGGTTCCTTCCTACCCCCATGGGTGGGGGTGCGGGTTTGTCTTCTGGGTAGGAGTATCCATCGTGGGGGCCGCAAGGAGCGTAGCGGCGCACCCAGAGGTGGACATGTGCTCATCATGCCACACAAACCCAAACATGTACGAACTGGACAGGCCATACCCAGTGAAAGCACCCCGAAACCGTAAATGTTCCACAGGCATAAGGGAGGGTAGGTCACATCATTGCAGGGGGGTGGTCCAAGTTTTGGATGACGTTCACCACCCAAGCAGGTCACTTTTTCGGGGGGGTAGTCCAAGTTTGAGACGACCCCGTAGTCCAAGTTCTGGACGTAAACGTATATAGAAACCATTGAAGATAAAGAACTACCCCCTCTAGTCCCCCAAGCCGTTCACGCGAGGCTGTCCAAAGCACATGACTGGTTGAGCAGGCGCGCGCTTCGCGCACGCGAGCGAGAGACACACGTAGTTGAATTGCACGCAAAGGGAGATGTGTGTAGACTGACGATCACCAGAAAGGAAGGAGCAACATGCTTACCACCGACCCCGTTATCCAGGCAGGCGTACTCGCCACACGCGAGTGCATGATCCCCGGAAGAGCCCGAATCAAGCACTCTGTCCAGTGCTTCCTCCGAGAGCTCATGAGGGAATGGCCTACTGACGAAAGCGAAGATCTCCTCTTCAGCATCACCGCCGCCTCTAAGCGCGTTGGCCTCGACCGCTCCGTCCTGTATGTCGGACGGCGCAACCTCGTCGCTGACGACGCGATACGTTTCCGCCAGCGCGAAGACGGCAGCATCGTCTACTACGTGGACTGGGCCAAGATCGTCAACGCTTACGGCATGAAGCGTCTTGGCGTTCAGGCTCACGGCGAGTCTCACTCGTTCGAGTCTGCGGGGTGCCCCAAGGAGCCTTGCACCCCGGAGCCGGACCCGAAACAGCACAAGCGCTCATCCAAGAAGGGAGAATGAGCGATGTCTAGCTTCGAAGAGTGCAACGCGCAGCTCGCAGCACCCAAGCGCACGGGGGAAGATAGCCCCCTGTACGGGATGGGAGCCGTGTCCCACCCGGCCATCGCAGTCATTCACTTTGACCCACTGCTGGAGCACAAGCTCACGCGCAAAGAGAGGGCCTTCATGGTCTGGTTCTTCACGCGATGGAACGATCCCTACATCGAGTACGACGTTGAGGGGATCATGAAGCTGACAAACATGAAGCGCGATGAAGTGCACATGACTCTCTACAACCTGTGCGCGCGCGACATCATCCGCATGAAGGCCATGCAGCGGAAGGATGACGAGACAAAGGTTGCGGTCTTCCTGTACTTCGAGCCCTCCCACCTCTTCGTGCCCGAAGCTGTGAACCTGGCTGGCTGCTTCAATGGGTGTGTCCACTCGTTCTCCGAGTGGGTTGACCCCGCACGACCAGTCACCCTCGAAGAGATCGAAGCGTCACTGCCTACCTACGAGTGGATCGATCCGCGCAACATGAAGTGGCTTCAAGCCCAGCGCGAGAAGGGGAGCAACCAGACCCGAACGCAGAAACGTCTTGCTTTCGAGGCTCAGGCCAAGAAGGCCGAAGCCGGGGCGGAAACCCGGACGCAGAAGTAAAAGCAAGAGGGGGAACCCCTTGAGGCCCCCCCTCTCTCATAGAAAGATAGCTATATTGTATCAGCTTTTTGACGGAATGCACGTGTCTGCACTCCACGCTGCCGTCAACTTCCGCAAGCACCTCAAGGTGGACCTGAGCCGCAGGGAAGTTCTGACCCTCATGGCGCTGTTCACCTTCTGGCAGTGCAAGATCATCAGCCCCTCCTACAACCTCCTCCTCGAGCGCTGCGTCGGAGCGAAACGCTCCACGATGTTCACCGCCATGAAGTCCCTCGAGGACCGAGGCCTCCTCATTCGACGCTCGTTCCTGGATCGCAAGGACGGGTCGCGCCACGTCGTGTTCTTCCTAGACCTCCCTGGGATCTTCACCGACGAATGCTGCGCGCAGCTCGACTCCGATCCCAAGTCGCCGATCACGACCCGTCACACCATCGAAGTGGGGCGAACTGCCAGCACTGAGGAAATCCTCGCCATGGTCACGTTCGCTGACGTGTCCCAGTGGCAGGAAATCGACTGCAAGCTGACACGTAGGAAGCTGCCACTAGGCAACTTCGACGACCTGAGCGGCTTCCTCCTGCCCTGCCCGGACAACTTTCCTGTGCGCGAAGAGGAAGAGCCAAAGCCGGAGCTGCGCGTCGCAGTCAGCGACAACCAAGGCGATCTCTTCGACATGCTGCACGAAGCGAAGACACAGGAAACCAGCAACAAGGCCGCGGCAACGCATGGCACGGAAGACCAAGGCGCATATGGCGCGTTGTGGCCTACTGCCGCCACCATCCCTGGCGGCTCAGCGTGGGCCCCTGCCGACGTGGAGGACACGTCCACGGTGCCCGCTACTCCAGCAGCGGAAGAGAGTGTCCAGGAGCGCGCTGAGCACATCATCCGCGACCATCCTGGCGACGACATGATCGACGCTGAGATCATCGACGTGGAGATCGTCGAAGATGAGACCCCCTCGGACGCGCTGATCGACGTTCCCGCGTCCCAGGAGCTCGCCATCGCCACCCCTGCGGTGCCCGTGAAGGCCAAGAAGCAGACCGGCTACACCGATGACTTTGAGAACTTCTGGCGCACCTACCCGCGCCGCATCGAGAAGAAGTCCGCCTTCAAGGCATGGAAGACTGCACTCAAGAGCGGAGCAACCGCCGACGAGATCACCGCAGGCGCAGCCCGCTACGCCAAGTACCGCGCCGGTGAACCTGAGCGCTTCACAAAGCACCCCTCCACCTGGCTCAACCAGGGATGCTGGGAGGACGAGTACTCAACCGCTGGTATCGGCTACGGCTACAACGGCGGCAATGGCACTGGCCTCGTTGCTCGTAACGCAGAGGAGGCCGAATACCTCCGCCAGCTCGACAACTCCTGCTCGGAGATGTTCTACCGCAGCCTCGGCTTCAACACCGCTGAGGAATACGTCGAGTACCAGCGAGGAATCGCCGAACTCAACGCCCGCGAAGCCGAAGCCGCATACGCCGAAGCCGCAGCCCGACGCATCGCTTTCTGACCCCGAAAAGAGCCTCCAATGCCGAACTTCAGCTACGACACGCTCGCGAAACTCATGAAGCGAGCCATCGACACCAACCAGCTCGCCTCGAAACCAAACAGCCCCCAGGAGTTCCCCCAGTTCGTCGCATCCTGGGCGGAACTCATCCTCCCCTGCGCCACAGACAAGAACCTCCAGGAAGCCTTCGCAGCAGTGGTCGGAGGCCAGTACGGCCCCTACAAGATCAGCGTGGCAGCACTCAACCAAGCTATCCGCGAAGCCCGCTCGAAGCGCGTGAGAGACTGGCTAGAGCACTCGCGCATCGCCATTGACTTCCAGCCGCCCTACGAGCGGGAACTCCTCTACGAGAAGGTCTTCTACGACTGCATCGCAGGCGGTGGCAGCGACACAGCAGCCGACCAATATGGCAGGCAGGCACTCGAGCGCGCCAACGAGTACTTCGCGACAAACAGCAAGATCACCTGGCGCGACATCCTTGACCAGACAGAAGCGAGCCTGAAAGCAGGCTCATTCCGCCGCCCCGAACTCGCCCTCCCATCAAGCCGCACAAAGGACAACTACCTCGTCTCCGCGCGCGACATCGTGACCATGATCCCCGAAGCGGGACAGAAGCGACAGCTGACAGCAGGCACCCAGACCGCCAGCAATGAGCCTGTGGAACGTCCTCGTGCCGTCCAGGCAGCTATCGAAGCAGCTCGACGCAAGATGAGCCTCCATGCAGCAGAAGAACGCCGCAAGCAGGAACGCCTGCGCCAGAACCTCGACGGACGCTTCCAGCGCCTCACCGGCATCGACCCGGCCACCATCGGACCTCAACGATAGAAAGACACCGCCGTGAACACCCAGTACCTCCTCCTCTGCGTCATCAGCGGACTGTACGTAAGCCAAATCTGGCATTCCCTACTCACGTCTCCCTCCCTGTGGAGGAAGCGCAAGGGCCTGGACGAAGAGCAACGCGCTAGGTTGTACTTCTTTCGAGCGATGGCCATCATTGTCTCCCTCATCATGGCCTACTTGTTGGGCACCCTCCTAGACGGGGCTACGGATGAGCAGGCATTGGCCTATGACTACACGCTTCTCATTACAGGGATGGGCGTTGTCCCATGCCTTCTTGGCTCCTGGATGCTCCTAGCGCAGCGGAAGCGCGAAACCCCCGAATATGACGGGCGATCCTTTATTGCCATTGGACTGTTCGCCCTCGTCACGAACTTCCTCATCTCCTGACGCACCCCCGGAAGGACCAACATGGACACCCAGGAAATCACACTGAACCAGGACAGCGACGACGGCCTCTACACACAACTCCTCCGAGGCCGCTACGTCACCAGCATCAACGACGGCACAATCACGCTCGATGACGGCACAGAACTCTACATCCACGGCAACGAAGGATGCGGAGGCTGCGAAAGCGGCTGGTACTGGCTCGAAAAGGTCTACAAGCAGGGAAGTCGGCAGGCCCGCATCATGAGCGCCTACGTCGCCTACGGTGAGGACGACGAGGATGCCCCTTCCGTCTACACTCTGTTCGTCATGGTGGACGGCAACCCCACCCAGCTACCCCTCGCGACCGTGCGGGGCGACAACGGTAACGGCTACTACGGCACCGGCTTCACGCTCACCGCCACCGTCAAGCCCCACCCCGCACCGCCTCTCACAGTCACACCCCAGGACTTCATCAAGGTCGTCGCAGGCGAGCACCCACTCCCTGCGATCCCAGACCTTCGAGGCCGTGAAGACCTCCTCAACGCCGTCGCCTACACGCTCCTACAGACGCGAGGCTTCGACTCGCCTCTGCGCGTCACCGGACCCGAAGCTCAGCTCTTCCACAAGCTGACCTCCAACCAGTACGGGTACAAAGGCCCCTACTATGCGAGCAATTGGTACGGCTTCAAGCAAACAGTCCTGTTCTGGTTCACCGACATGGAGGGAGGCGTGTCCCTCGTCCTACGCAACTTCTCCAACGACGGAGCGGAAGCCTACGTGGCGAAACTACGCGCCTTCACAGAACGAGTGCGCGCCTCCAAGGAGCCCATCAAGACTTTCGTCACCGGCTACGCCTTGAAAGGCAACACGGCCACCGTCAACGGCAAGTGCGTGCCGGCCACCGACTTCCTCCTCTCCGAAGTCTGCGGCTTCCACGGCCATCGCATCGGCCCCGAGGCCTCCTTCATCCCTGACTGGATCTTCTTCCACGCCCAGGGCTACGGCGTGCGCGTCCTCAAGCACCGTGCAGGCGGACGCGGAGACGTTACAATCTACTCAGAATCCCAAAGCGTTTGGGCAGTAAACCCCCAGAAAGGCACCGCATCATGACCAAGACCCGCAGTAAGCACCGCGGCACGCCCCGTCAAGGAACCATCCTCCGGGGCCTTACCCGACTCATCCGCCCCCTCCTCACTATCGTCGGCATCGTCAGCGGCATCATGGCCTCGTTCGCTCTCGCGGACGTGAACCGAGCTATCAGCATCAACGACGCTGTACTCGCCTCACACCCCCCACAGGACGCGACCACCACCATCCCCAACCCACTCCCCGAAGGCACCATCACCGCCCTCGTATCCTCCCACGCAGGCAGCGCAGGCTACAGCCCCACCGCAGGAGTCCTCATCGAGCCGATCTGGCTCTTCCACCCCCGCATGAGCTTCGTCCTCGCCCTCATCGCAATCCTCGCACTCACAACATGGGCCACCGGACACGACAGATGGATCCACTTCCCCCTCGTGCGCAAGCTCCACATCACTCCTCCCAAACTCCACTGGTGGAGCGAACCTCTCGACTTCATCAAAGTCCTCCTCATCATCAGCCTTACCGCCATCGTGATCTACACGCTTGGCAGATAGCGCTCGAGCACAACGAAGCGGCCCGGCACCACCATGGGGAAACCGGGCCGCTCGCGTATGTGCGCAAGGTCAGTCAACGAGGGATGAACCGTCACTGAAGAATGAGCCGTCAGCGCCAACACGGGCAGTCAATACGTAGCGTGCACCCTCCACGTGTCCCCAGTCCTCGTAGCCAAGGTCGCGTAGTAGCTGCATCCGAGACTCGCAATCCCCCTCGGTGAGAGCGATACGAAAACGCGCCAGATCGGCCCATGCGAGCTCGGGCATGACCTCCACGCGCTCAACATCAGGGAGGACAGCCTTTCGCTCCCCAAACGCTCGCGGCAGGTGCGACTGCATCTTGTAGACAACCATCACCTCATGCTCACCCGAGTCGAGCCCAAACTCAGACGCTCGATCCTTGAGCGTGATGCCCTCACGAGGAGCCCACCCCTCGCATCGAGATAAGCGCTCACCCAAGTCGTGCACAGCAGCAAGCATCGGACGCGATGCCGCGACGGCCAGTGCGGCGACCTCGAGCGACACGATGAAGTGATCGTTCCTCTGCTTGAATGGGCGAGAATACGCGAACTCTGCGCCGCAGAGGTCGAAGCCGATAGGCGCACTGAATCGCTGATTCAGCTTAGTCTTGTACCTAACAGGAACCCGCAGGACTGCGACAATCTTCTCCCCCTCGCAACATGAGTCGTCAAAAGTCCATGTGAGGACGAGAATGTCACCACGCAAGGCAGCTGAGACGTGACGAAGAGGGCCAGCCATAAAACTGAGGTCGGGATCCTCGTTGAGATCCACCCCAACACACAGCTGCAACATACGAGCAGCATCCTTGTGGGCACCTGCTGCGATTACGCAGTCCATAGCTGTGTGCGCGTATAACTTGGGGTTCCCTGACTCTACGGCTCGCTCAACATCATGTTTGATGAAGTGGTCGAACCAGGCCCTCGCATCCTTGAAGTCCGGGTATGCCTTCTCAAAGGCGACGTAGTACTCCTGTTGAGCGGCCTCGAGCTTGTCACTAGCTTCCTGAAGTCTGGCGGGGATGTAGGTGGACATTGGGGCTCCTAACGTTCTGGGTGGTAGGGGAGGGTTAACGGTTGAGCTGCGATCTTCGAGCGATCACTCGTCGCCTAGCGACTTTCGACGCGCGCGCTTGATGGAAGGCGCGTAGGTGAACATGAAGACGATGCCGGGGAGTGACCCCAGCGCAACGGCGAGCACTGCGATGAGAGCAATCGAACTGGCCAGCGACATATGAGGCCTCCCTTCTTAACATATCCACAGGAGTTGTGAACAGTTGTGACTATAGCATCCCAAACCGGACTGCACAAACGGAACTAAAGCCCAACATGGGGGGGCAAGGAAAAAGCCCCGCCTCCCGCGCATACCTACCCGCCAATCGCCACGCGATCCCCACCAACACCTCGTGGAGAAGGGGCACCTACACCGCTTCGATAGCCGTCTCCCTCGCCCCGACTCACCTCGTCACGATAAAACTTCATCCGAGTCCTGCCTTCGCGTGTCTTTGGGAATAGCTCAGCGATGTGTCGCTCAGCGCGCGTCGCGCGCCCCACGACAACCAGCTCTTTCGACGTACCCAACACCTCATTCTTCATGGCCTCACGCACCCGATTAGCGACACCGCGGAAAAACCCTAGCGTGTAACTGCGACGGAAGTGAAAACGTTCAGACTGAGACCGGAAGTACCTTCAGCGCAACGCCTCCTTAAGGCTCACCTTGCACTGCGCAAGTGCTGAATTAAAGAGCTCAGTTAGGAGCGCCAAATCGCCCGCAGTGCCAGCAATCATAACCAGACTCGCTCGAGGAAAGCTCCGCTCGACAGCCACACAACTAAGAGCCTCCGCCAAGGTTGCCAAACCAAGCACCTGTGCAGGCCTCATTGAACCATTAGTGCCCTCAATGTTGACCCTAATGAGCTGCACATCTTCCCTAGGTGAGTCCACGTCAGGAAGCGACTCGATCCGATACTTCGCCATCAGCTTCTCAGCACGCGCAGCCGCCACCTCACGCTCAGAAGCAGACGCGCCCGGATCCTCAGCCAAACGCAGAAAATGCCGAATCTGATCCTCAATTTTCACAGTACAAGTCCTTCCAGTAGTCAATCGCGCCCACTCGAGCGCCAGCACATGCAGAGTATCAGCGCCCACAGCAAGCGACCCCGTAGCAACAGGCCAACACGCACACTATCCACAGACCGCACGCGCAAGAGGCCCGACCGGACTATTCAACTTGCAAACAAGTCCAACATGGACTACAGTTCCAGACTAAGAGAACCCCCAGAAAGAAGAGCGCCATGCCCACCCAGAAGAAAGTCATCATCGGCACCCGGAAGAACCTCGTCGAGGCCACAGTCCACAACCGCAGCGAGGTCGTCGAATACCTCCAGCAACACAACTGGCACCTCGACACGGAAACCTTCATTAGGGTTGCGCCAGACGAATACTGCCTCGTCAGCAAATCAGCGCTCACCCCTGACATGGACATCGTTGACGAGAAACTTGTCTGCGCGTGGAGTACAGCTGAAACCGCAGAGCTAAAAGAGTTGCGGGCGCGCAATGTGGGTTTTATTCAAATATGCCGTTTCCTCCAAATAGAGATTATTGTAATGACGCTAATCGCAATCGCTGGTGTGCTTATGGCATGGAAAACTGGCCTATCAGCAGGAATGTTGCTTTTCCTGACACTCGGTTCCATCGTTATGCTTCATGCCTGCATGTTTAGTGTGTTATCGGAAGTAGAGTCCGGCACAAAAAATGGCAGTAAGTAGTTATAAAACCTCAACGCTCATCATTAGTGGGATAGGACATCAATCATGACTAAGGAAAATGTGTTCGTGAAACACTTGCTCGAGTTCCTGCTGGGGCTAGTTAAGGTGTGCATTTTTATGGCCCTGATGACCGGGACTGTCGTAGCGTCCGCCTTTTTGGCCATACAAGGCGCGTTCTTCATACGTGACACATACGGGTTTTATGGAGTGGCTATCGCATGGACCATCATGTTCCTGATCCTGATGTTCACGTGTGCGCTATTTCAAGAGAAACGCGAGCAAGATAGGGCTCGACGCGCGAGGAGTGAAGCGCCAGCGGAAATCGACCGACGCACCCTCGAGAACAAGAAGGAGGCCCACCGTGACTGACCCCCTGGGACTAGCACCCAATGACCCGCCCATGCCGACAGGCTGGGAACCAGTCTGGTTGTTCTCCGCAACGCTACCCTGGCCCAAACCCATTGACCTACCAGTCGATGATGAGGAAAAGGGGTACGACTTCCCCTACCCTCACCTAGGAAGGTAACGCCACCATGCCTACCGTCACCGAGCAAACCCTCACCGTCCACAACCTGTACGCCATGCGCGACAACATCGGCTTGTCCCGCAGTGAGTGCAAACAGCCTCCTCGTCACCGCTCCCTGTTCGAGTGGGGGAAGGCCCAGCAGGCCTACTACCTCAACAACCTCACGGGAGGCATCACCAGCCCTCCCAAGGTCTTCATTTATGAGCCGTTCACCGACTCCAGCAAAGCCGCAGTCTTGGATGGCCGTCAATGCCTCAAGGCCATCTTCTCCTACCTGGACGGCAACTACCCGCTGGGAGAGACCGCTCCAGACGGTTGGGCTGGTAAGACCTACAAGCAGCTACAGACAACAGCCCCTAATCTCGCAGACGCACTCATGCGCACACCCTGCGGAACCAGCGTCATCAACGCCGCCTCCTACTGGGAAGCCGCCATCACCGCCTACCCGCAAATCTGTGGACACACTCGCGAAACGGTGAAACTTGAGCAGGAATTACTGATGCTCTCTCTCGATATGGGCAGCATCATCTTCATGGACAAGGAGTTCTGTGATGCAAGGTTGGCAAGTCTGCAAAAGAGTCCCGAAAGTCGGTTCAGGTATTGGCGCGCGGGTATGCGATCTTTAATCACCTTTCCTGACTTTGAGTGTACGAAGTCCCCAGAGAATCAGATCAGAGCCACCGAGTTCGTCGCCAGACACCACCACAGAGGAGTCATCCCATGCTGAATACCTATATCATTCCCGACCCCGCAACCGTCCCCGACAACTACGACCTCGCAGCAGAGCTCACCGCCCGCGGCCTCCCTACACGCTGGATCGGCGAGTTCTGTGAGCACACCGGAAACGATGTCCGCCTCGCCTTCTATGACCAGGCCTACGGATATGATACCGAGGAAGATGGCGGCGACGCGCTCGTGTGGAACCCCGATACTCATGAGGTCTGGTACCTGTCCAGAGGCGACGTAGAAGCCATACAGCGCATCAACCCCGGCACCCCATTCACGCACCTGTGCTACTCGTACTACATCATGGGCGAGGATATGGGCCGGGATCTCGGCACGCTTCAGCGTGAAGGCCTCGCCTGCCAAATCTGCGCCAGCCACCTCGACGGAACCGACATGGAACCAGCCATCGACATCCTGGATCTTTACGGAGAGTACGGCAATCTCGCCTACCCCGGCGACATGATCGTCTACACCGACGGAGTGCTCTACGAAACGATCCCCCAGAACGTACACGAAGCCGTCAAAGCAGCATCCTAACTCGCCACATACGCGAAGCGCCCCTCCCCACTGAACCGTAGGGGAGGGGCGCTTCCGCATGTGGACTCTTGTCGAAAGTAAGTGCACATTATGGACTTGTGTCAACTTGCAGCAGTCCAATATGGGATATAAGCTGATGGGCAGAAAGGAGGCCTCTCTATGGCCGCACGCAAGGCGATTCTTGCCCTCGACTTTGACGAGGTGTTCATCCTCGCCCCTGGCACCCCAACTGCGAAAGGGGCGTACCCGGATCGCGCCCGCACTTCGGTCACAGTCAAGCTCGACAGTGGGCTCGTGGGCACGGGGGATGTCTGGTACTCACCCCGCATGATTGAAGCCCTCAACGTCATCGTCGGCGACGCGGACAAGATCCTCCTCGCCTCATCGTGGGGCAAAGCGAGCATGAAAGCAGCGAAGGCCGTAGGCCTGCGCCTCCCGCGTCGAAAGACCATCAACCTGTTCCCGTACCTCAAGCCGGGAGCTATCGACCAGCAGCACAAGCTCCAGCGCGCCCACGACCTCATCCTCGACTACCTCACCGACACGGACACTTGCATCGCGTGGGTGGATGACCAGCACCCCCGAGGCTACGGACAGGTGGATGGTATCCACACCATCGGCACCGACCCCGTACCAGGATTAACCAGAGCCGACCTCGCGCACATCCGCGACGTGCTCTTCTACTGAAAGGAACCACCCATGACGCTGACGCTCAAGTGGGCGAACGGCACCTGCACAGGCGACCTCACGCAGGTCGCGAGCCTCGTCCATGCCATCACCCAGAAGAAGCCCTGGACACAGACGACACGCAAGCCTGGTGGGCTCACCGTGTGGCAGAAGTGGGACGAGTCGGAGCAGCTAACGTCAGTGGGTGACCCCACCATCGCTGACGACCTCGCCGACCTCCTCGCCGACCACCTGGGAGTCCCCCAGGACGAGGTGACCATCAAGCCTGACCCGCGTGACTCGTCGCAGCTGACCGCCAGCGAACTACGCGCTCGACGACTCCGTGCCCACCTCAGCAAAAAAGACCTCGCCGCCATGCTTGGCGTAAACGAGTACACAGTGCGCAACTGGGAGCAAGGCGTGCGCACCGTCATCCCCACCCGACTCCTGCGCGTTTTCCAGCGCCTCGACTCCTACAGGGCGGAAGCACATGCAACAGTCCACGCCGAAGCAGTGCGCCTCGCCGGAAACGAGGACGCGCTCAGGCGGACTGACTTCACCGGATACGCCGTCTACGCGCCCAATGACCACGCATACGCGACCCTCTGGCCGGACGCTGCAATCAGCGCCGACATGTGGCGCGATGTCATCATCGAGTGCGGGCGCTTCCGCAGCGTCGCAAGCGACTACGAGGCAAGGCTCATGGGCCTTGACCTCATCACCATTGAGCCACCACGAAAGGGCAAGCCATGAGAGCCACGCCAGCGCCACAACAACCAGCGCAGCCCACCCTCGAGACCACCTGGCTCGAAGAAAGCGAGAACACGCCCGCGCCATCACCTAAGCGCGCCATCATCGTCATCCTCATCGCCGTCGTCGCCCTCATCGCGTCAGGTGTCGCCGCATGGGTGTGGAGCACCCCTGAGCAGCAAACGCCCGCCCCCCAGCCCGCGGCCACGCAGGAGGCGCGCGCATACACGGCCAGCGACTACGAGGAAAACCGCGAAACCTGCCGCGAGATGTACGAGACCCGCGACCTCCAGCTCTACTGGTCGTGCGTCGTCGGCGACATCCGACTCGGCCAAGAAACCGACCCGGCGGTCCCGCTCGCGGATCTGCCACCCGTCCGCCTAGCACCAAAGGCCAGCCTCGGAGGACAAACCGACATCACCTTCGCGCCCGACGCGACCGCGCGTTGCTACGCCACCGGCTACTGCCTCACCGACGCGACCTTCAACGCTGGCCAAACCAGCGTCCAGGTCATGTTCACGCGAGGCGACGGCGACATCATGGGCCTGTTCGTCCCCACGTCGGACGCGCCTACCGTCATGACGCAGGAAGTCATGGCCCCCTACATGCCCACCGGAGCCGCACCGGACCCCACCGTCCACCAGGCGACGCTCAGCCGCATTCACATGGGAGCTGACACCCTCGTCGGCTACGTGTTCTCACAGCCCCGCTACTGCGGCGACACCCCCGACGAGTGCTCCGCGAAGTACACGGCCCGCACCCCCATCCCCTTCACGGGCACCACCCACATCACCACCCAAGCCGAAGCACAAGCCCAGAATTGAGAGAGTCCGTCATGTCAGTCGAGAGAACACTCATCGAGCACTACGCACCCAGCAGCGACTTCGCGCGCGTCCTCCAAGGCCGCTACGTCGTGGAGATCGACGACGAGTTCGACACAATCACTCTCGACGACGGCACGTCCCTCCAGGTCGAAGGCAACGAAGGATGCGGATGGTGCAGGTCAGGCTGGTACGACCTCATCAACGTCTACAAGCAGGGCAACAGCAACGCGCGCATCATGAGCGCCCACGTCGCCTGCGACATCGACGAAGAGAACAACGACGAAGGAGCCGTGGACCCGCGCGTCTACACTCTCTTCGTCATGGTTGACGGCAATCCCGAGTTCCTGCCACTCGCAACCGTGCGGGGTGACGACGGAGCAGGCGGCTACGGCACCGGATTCAGAATCTTCGCATACGTTGACCCTTCGACTTCGGCTACGCGCCAAGACCTAGCTAACGCCATAGCAGGAGGAAGCTACCCAATTAGCGACACGACAGGAGATGTGCTCACCTTTGTCGCGCGCATCCTCCATGACGTGCATGGAGCCAACGTGCCTGTCCGCATTTGCGGAGATGCGGCAACCCGCTTTCGTGAAGACCTCCTGAGAATGCGCGACAGGATCGACAGGTTGATGGGCCTGCCGTACAAGCCGACATTCTGGCACCTCGAGAATGGCCTCACCCTCCTATGGCACAAAGACACGGACGGTAGCTTCACGTTTGTCCTTCGCGATCTGGGAGACCATGCTGGGGGACTCGACGTGTACGCGCGAAACCTCAGCGCCTTCCTGAACGCCATCCATGAGCGCGCACAGCACGCCGAAGTCGTCAGGTTTGTGGCCTCATCGGCATCCCGCGCCAACTACCTCACCGTAGACGGCGAACGCATCCCCTCCTGTGGGTTCCTCCTGTCCGAGCTCGACGGCACCTACATGTACGCCGAACAGGAACGATCTGACCAGCTCGACAAGCCAAGCCAATACGTCATGAACCAGAAAACCGGCAGAGAAATGCGCTACACCACAAACCTGCGCACCATCAAGCCGCTCGCCCACGGTCAGGGCCTCCTCGTCGCTACAAGCGCCACAAAGGACGTGTGGATGCTCTAGCGGATGCTCACACTGTGAACAGTCCGCGCACGAAAGGAAACCGCCACCATGGCGCTCATCAACAAGGACATGCGCATCGCGCGATACTCAGCCGAAGAAGGCGTAGGCTGGGTGCCCCTCGTCCCCGACCTCGCCACATCCGCCAGGTTCGACAAGTACCTGGAAGAAACCGCCTACTACGTCAACGACTACAGCGACCGCGGCGAAGACGACCTCCTCCGTCGATCCCTCCTGAACCCACTGGGCCCCGTGTGGGACGACATGGTTGAAGAGTTCCTACTCGACCTCTACGAGGACTGGGACCATATCCCCATGGTCGGCCCAGACACCCCCGTCTTCGCGTTCGTCGAAGGCAAAGCACCCACCTCGGCACCACTATCGAAGGCCATCAGCTCACCCCTGATCGGCGGCGGTGAAACCCTCGCCCTGAAAGTCCTGCACGAAGTCGCTGACAGGCGGAACATCTACGTCCCCAGCGACGCGACCGTGTACGACATGCTGAACCTCATCAGCATGGCAACGAACAGCCCCCTCTGGGCCCTCAACTGCCTCCTACGCGCCCAAAGCAGCCAGACTTCTAACCAGCTCACGCTCGGCTACCACGAGAACCAACGCGAAAGCAGCTGGATCGCAGCCACCCACAACAGCGGCTACGCTTGCGCCTTCGACCTCCTCGACCAAGACCTCCGACGCGACTATGGCGTGAACTACGTGATCGTCCCCGACGACGACCATAACGACTACTTCTACACCAGCAACAAGTATCGCGACAAGAACATGAAGCTCCTGCGATACAAGGAAAACGGCGTAGTCGGAGACGCTATCGAACTGATCGACCTCGACGGCGGCAACGCATACCCCAACCTCCACGGGTGCCAGCCCGAAACACGAATGCCGGAACTCCTGCGCCTCGACAAGTACCTCGCAACGATGAAAAACCTACCCCAAGGCACCCAGGTACCCATCGCGATCTACTCCACCAACAAGGGAGACGCAATCACCGTCAACGGCACCCGCATCCCCGCCTTCAAGATCGTCGCAGAAGACCTCTACGAGCGCTGCGAACTCTACGACCGCACCAACTTCCGAGTCATGCGCCAACCCATCCGCTCATACAGTCCCTTCCAACTACGACCACAGTTCGGCAAGCACATCCTCACCCCAACACCCAGCGGGAACGCCGTCCTCGCACACATCCAGAAGCAACGGTGATCAACAACAAATCCCTCTTCCGTTACAAGCTACCGTAAAGCGGCTTGCAGGGTGTCCTTGCAGGCACCCGCTCCAAGTCTGACAGCGCCGGGGCGCTTGCTTGGTTCGCACTTCAACGGGTCTTGCGTTGCATGACCATATAGGTCATTCCGTCTTACTGTCCCTCCGTGCGCGTTTTGGGTCTCC
>ERZ773001.458-NODE-458-length-16337-cov-7.78154_pt1 | contig 16337 bp, 29 predicted proteins | sample MGYA00511673_ERZ773001 | MGnify/ENA primary metagenome ERZ773001 (study PRJEB29015, sample SAMEA2738091) | human oral metagenome | biome: human oral; feature: human-associated habitat; material: saliva | place: China | collected 2162 ... | reverse complement strand
GCCACGGCCTCGGCAATGGGGCGAAATTGGCGTGTGGAGCAGGGAAGTGACCGATCTGACTTTGCGACACGCCCGAGTGCGGTGTAGTGTAGGAACTCGGTGCGCACAGCACCTCCATCGGAGCAATGTGTGCGCATGCCTTCTATGTCAGTGGATTCACACAGGTTTCCTTGGCTCCAAGCTTGAGGAGACCTGCGTCTTTCTGCAAAAATAGGGGGGTTGCCCTACTAGAGGTAGGGCGGTTAAGCAGTGCAATCACTGTTTAACCGGGCAAAATGCCCAAGATCTTTGGACAAGACGCCGGTCCGCATCGGGCGCTCTCGCGAAGAGGGACACGCCCGAGTACGGGTACCGGCGGTCGTATGACCACGAGGTCATCGACAGCTCCGCGCGCAAGATCGTGGACACCGTGCAGCGAGCAGGTGCCACTGTCGTGGGCCCGGTGCCGCTGCCGACCGAAAAGAACGTGTTTGTCGTGATTCGGTCGCCCCATAAGTACAAGGACAGCCGCGAACAGTTTGAAATGCGTACGCATAAGCGGCTCATCGACATCATCGACCCGACGCCTAAGGCCGTCGATTCGCTCATGCGGCTCGATCTGCCCGCGGATGTCAACATCGAGATCAAGCTCTGAGGTAATCTGCAATGGCAAAGAATAAGCAGCACGCTGCTGCGCCTGTTCAGGCGCTGCTCGGCCGCAAGCTCGGTATGACCCAGGTCTGGGACGCCGACGGCCGCCTCGTGCCCCTGACTGTCGTGCAGGTTGGCACCAACGTCGTTACTCAGCTTCGCACTGAGGAAACTGACGGATACACCGCAATCCAGCTTGGCTTTGGCGAAATCGATGCTCGTAAGGTGACCAAGCCCCTGGCTGCTCACTTCGCAAAGGCTGGGGTTGCTCCCCGCCGTCATCTCGCCGAGATCCGTACCTCCGAGGCTGATAACTTCGAGCTCGGTCAGGAACTGGATGCTTCGATTTTTGAAGCGGGACAGCTTGTCGATGTTTCCGGTAACACCAAGGGCAAGGGATTTGCCGGTGTTATGAAGCGTCACGGTTTTGCTGGCGTATCCGCATCTCACGGTTCTCACCGTAATCACCGTAAGCCCGGTTCGATCGGCGCTTGCGCAACCCCCGGTCGCATCTTCAAGGGTCAGCGTATGGCTGGCCACATGGGTGGTGTCCGTCGTACCGTCCAGAACCTGCACGTGCAGGCCGTCGACGTGGAAAAGGGTCTGCTCCTGATCTCGGGTGCAATCCCCGGACCTAAGAACGGCATCGTGCTGGTTCGCTCCGCTGTGAAGGGTGCGTGATCATGTCTGAAATCCGTACCATCGATGTTCTGGACCTGCAGGGCAAGAAGGCCGGTTCGGTCGATCTTCCCGCAGAGGTCTTTGACGTTGAGACCAACATTCCGCTGATGCACCAGGTCGTCGTCGCTCAGCTTGCTGCAGGCCGTCAGGGCACGCACGCAACCAAGACGCGCGGCATGGTTTCCGGTGGTGGCAAGAAGCCGTTCCGCCAGAAGGGCACCGGTAACGCTCGTCAGGGCTCGATCCGTGCGCCTCACTTCACCGGCGGTGGCATCGTCCACGGTCCGCAGCCCCGCGATTACTCGCAGCGCACCCCCAAGAAGATGAAGGTGGGCGCTCTTCGCTCGGCTCTGTCAGACCGCGCACGCAATGGTCGCATCCACGTCGTAACCGCTCTGTTCGAAGGCGAGAAGCCCTCGACCAAGCAGGCACTGGCTGCGGTTCGCGCCCTTGTTGCCGATCGTCCGGCACTCGTTGTGCTCGAGCGCGGCGACGAGCTCACCGCTCTTTCGCTGCGTAACGCACGCGAAGTTCACGTGCTGTGGGCCGATCAGCTCAACACCTACGACGTCCTCGATCACGAAGATGTCATCTTCACCCAGGGCGCCCTCGAGGCATTCCTTGGCACCAAGGAGGAAACGAAGTGAGCTCGATCGAATCCGCTAAGAACCCCCGCGACATCATCCTGCGTCCGGTTGTCACCGAAAAGTCCTCCATCCTGATGGATGAGGGCAAGTACACCTTCGAAGTTGATCCTCGCTCGAACAAGACCGAGATCAAGATGGCGATCGAAGCAATCTTCGGCGTGAAGGTTGCTTCTGTGGCGACGCAGAACCGCAAGGGCAAGGTTTACCGCACTCGCAACGGAATCGGCACGCGCAAGGATGTCAAGCGCGCGATCGTGACCCTGCGTGAAGGCACCATCGACATCTTCGGCGAGCAGGCCTGAGCGTCGGAGAACTAGAGGAAAATCATGGGAATTCGCAAGTACAAGCCCACGACCCCGGGTCGTCGTGGTTCGAGCGTCTCTGACTTCGTCGAGATCACTCGTTCCGAGCCCGAAAAGTCGCTGGTGCGTCCGCTGCACAAGACTGGCGGCCGTAACAACAACGGCCGTGTGACTGCCCGCCACCGCGGCGGCGGCCACAAGCGCGCCTACCGCGTGATCGACTTCCGTCGTCACGACAAGGATGGCGTGCCCGCACGGGTTGCTCACATCGAGTACGACCCCAACCGCACCGCTCGTATCGCACTTCTGCACTACGCAGATGGCGAGAAGCGCTACATTCTGGCACCCGCCAAGCTCAACCAGGGCGACATTGTCGAGGCTGGTCCCGCGGCCGATATCAAGCCCGGTAACAACCTGCCCCTGCGCAACATCCCCTTGGGTACCGTCGTCCACGCTGTGGAGCTCTACCCCGGCGGTGGCGCAAAGATCGCTCGTAGTGCTGGTACCTCGGTTCAGCTCGTCGCAAAGGAAGGCCGCTTCGCTCAGCTGCGTATGCCTTCCGGTGAAATTCGCAACGTCGAAATCACTTGCCGCGCAACCATTGGTGAGGTCGGCAACGCCGAGCAGTCCAACATCAACTGGGGCAAGGCCGGCCGTATGCGCTGGAAGGGCAAGCGCCCGCATGTCCGTGGTGTTGTTATGAACCCGGTTGACCACCCGCACGGTGGTGGTGAAGGCCGTACCTCTGGTGGTCGTCACCCTGTGTCGCCTTGGGGCAAGCCCGAGGGCCGCACCCGTCGTCCGAACAAGGCCAGCGACCGCATGATCGTGCGTCGTCGCAAGACCGGCAAGAATCGCTGAGTAGGAGCTGGGAATGCCTCGTAGTTTGAAGAAGGGCCCCTTCGTCGACGATCACCTTATGAAGAAGGTTGACGCGGCGGCGGCTCGAAGAACGTCATCAAGACCTGGTCGCGTCGCTCGGTCATCACCCCGGATTTCCTGGGACTGACCATCGCCGTGCACGACGGTCGCAAGCACGTGCCCGTTTTCGTCACTGAGTCGATGGTGGGCCACAAGCTCGGAGAGTTCGCTCCCACGCGCACTTTCCGTAGCCACGACAAGGACGATCGCAAGGGACGTCGGCGCTGAGCCGGCCTTGCGTACGGAAGAAAAGGCAGGATTTCATGGAAGCCAAGGCGCAGGCGCGTTTTGTCCGCGTCACGCCCCAGAAGGCACGCCGTGTCGTGAACGAGGTTCGCGGCAAGGCTGCTTTGGAGGCAGCCGACATTCTGCGGTTTGCCCCGCAGGCCGTCGCCACCGATGTCCGCAAGGTTCTCTTGAGCGCCGTCGCTAACGCGAAGGTGAAGGCAGAAGCCGCTAAGGAGACCTTCAACGAGGCGGATCTTTTGATCCTCGAAGCCTTCGTTGATGAAGGTCCCACCATGAAGCGCTTCCGCCCCCGCGCTCAGGGCCGTGCAGGACGCATTCTTAAGCGCACGAGCCACATCACAGTTGTGGTCGGCACTAAGGAAGATCAGAAGAAGGGAGACCGGTAAATGGGCCAGAAGGTTAACCCCACCGGGTTCCGCCTGGGAATCACTACTGATCACCGGTCTCGTTGGTTCTCCGATTCGACGACTGCAGGTCAGCGTTACGCCGACTACGTTGCAGAAGACGTCGCAATTCGCAAGAACCTGACTGAGAATCTTGAGCGTGCAGGTATTGCAAAGGTCGATATTGAGCGTACGCGTGACCGCGTCCGCGTCGATCTGCACACCGCTCGCCCCGGTATCGTTATTGGTCGCCGCGGAGCAGAAGCAGATCGTCTTCGCCAGAACCTGGCGCCGAGCAGCTCGCTGCCCGTGTGTCCTTCCGTCGTGCGATGCGTAAGGGCATTCAGTCCGCACAGCGCGCAGGAGCCAAGGGCATCCGTGTCCAGGTCTCCGGCCGTCTGGGTGGCGCTGAAATGAGCCGTAGCGAGTTCTACCGCGAAGGCCGTGTTCCGTTGCAGACCCTGCGCGCGAACATCGACTTTGGATTCCACGAGGCGCGTACCACCTTTGGTCGTATTGGCGTCAAGGTGTGGATCTACAAGGGCGATATCACCGAGCGTGAGTTTGCCCGCCAGCAGGCTGAGCAGGCCAACCGCGGTGGACGCCGTGGTGGCGAGCGCCGCAACCCGCGTCGCGGCCAGCGTGGCCAACAGCAGCAGGAGAACACTCAGCAGCAGGAAGCTTCAACTGAGGCACCTGCCGCTACCGAGACCGGAACGGAGGCCTGAGCCCAATGCTCATTCCCCGTCGTACTAAGTGGCGTAAGCAGCACCGCCCGCACCGCACCGGTTTTGCAACCGGCGGCACGGAGCTCGCATTCGGCGATTACGGCATTCAGGCACTTGAGGGTGCCTACGTGACCAACCGTCAGATCGAAGCTGCTCGTATCGCAATGACCCGTCACGTCAAGCGTGGTGGCAAGGTGTGGATCAACATCTTCCCCGACCGCCCGCTGACCAAGAAGCCCGCCGAAACTCGTATGGGTTCCGGTAAGGGTGCCGTTGAGTGGTGGGTCGCTCCCGTTAAGCCGGGACGCATCATGTTCGAGCTGGCCGGCGTGCCCGAGGCTCTTGCCCGCGAGGCAATGCGTCGCGCCCAGCACAAGCTTCCGATGAAGACCCGTTTCGTGGTCCGCGAGGGTGGTGACAACTGATGGCCGAAAAGGGTCTGACCACCGCCGATCTCGACGCCATGGACGATGCACAACTGTCCACCGAACTCGAGAAGGCAAAGGCTGAGCTCTTCAACCTCCGCTTCGCGCAGGCAGTTGGCTCCCTTGAAGACAACGGTCGCATGAAGACTGTTCGTCGTAATATCGCCCGCATTTACACCATCGCGCGTGAACGGGAGCTTGGCTACCGCACCGCACCTGGCACTGAGGAGTGACAAACATGGCAGAAACCACTGTGCGCAACGAGCGCAAGGTCCGTCGTGGCTACGTCACCAGTGACAAGATGGACAAGACCGTTGTCGTTGAGATTGAGGACCGTGTCAAGCACGCCCTCTACGGCAAGGTTATGCGCAAGAGCAAGAAGGTCAAGGTTCACGACGAGCACAACGAGTGCTCAGTTGGCGACCTCGTCCTGATTATGGAGACTCGTCCGCTCTCCGCCACCAAGCGGTGGCGCGTGGTCGAGATTCTCGAAAAGGCGAAGTGACCTTCGCCTAACAGACCGAAATCCGTTCGGCAAGGCTCGGCCCCGGAGGCAACTCCGGGGCAGAGAACCGGCTCGACGACAGGAGTCAGTAGAAAATGATCCAGCAGGAGTCGCGACTGAAGGTCGCCGACAACACAGGTGCAAAGGAAATCCTCACCATCCGTGTTCTCGGCGGATCTGGTCGGCGTTATGCCGGAATCGGCGACGTGATCGTCGCCACCGTCAAGGATGCTATTCCTGGCGGCAATGTTAAGAAGGGGGACGTCGTTAAGGCGGTCATCGTGCGTACGCGCAAGGAGACCCGTCGTCCCGACGGTTCCTACATCCGTTTCGATGAAAACGCGGCAGTTATTCTCAAGAATGACGGTGAACCCCGCGGTACGCGCATCTTCGGTCCCGTGGGCCGCGAGCTGCGTGAAAAGAAGTTCATGCGAATCGTTTCTCTCGCACCGGAGGTGATCTGATGGCAGCGAAGATTCGTAAGGGTGACTTGGTCGAGGTCGTTCGTGGACGTACCTCGGATGAAAAGGAACTCGCAAAGCGCAATGCTCGCCGTGCAGAGCAGGGCCTCGCGCCCCTCAAGCCCGGCGACAAGGGCAAGCAGGGTCGCGTTATCCGCGTTTTCCCCGCTGAGGAGAAGGTCCTCGTTGAGGGCATTAACCTGAAGACCCGCCATGTTCGTCAGGGACAGACTCAGGGCCAGGCCGGCGGCATCATTACCGTCGAGGCTCCGATCTCGCTGTCGAAGGTTGCTCTGGTAGATCCCGAGACGAAGCAGCGCGTTCGCGTTGGCTTCCGCGAGGACACCGTTGAGCGTGACGGCCGTACGCGCACCGTTCGCGTCCGCGTCACCCGTGGCGGTGCTCGCCGCGGTATCGAGCAGGGCAAGGAGATCTGACAATGGCCCCGCGTTTGAAGGAAAAGTACAACTCCGAAATTCGTGACGCTCTGCGCGAAGAGTTCAAGCACGAAAACCCCATGGAGGTTGGCGGTCTTGTCAAGATCGTCGTCAACATGGGCGTCGGCGAAGCGGCTCGTGATTCGAAGGCACTTGAAGGCGCTATCCGCGACCTCACTGCCATCACCGGCCAGAAGCCTCAGACGAGTAAGGCAAAGAAGTCGATCGCACAGTTCAAGCTGCGTGAGGGCCAGGTTATTGGCGCTTTCGTGACGCTGCGTGGCGATCGCATGTGGGAGTTCCTTGACCGTCTGCTCTCGACTGCGCTTCCGCGTATTCGTGACTTCCGCGGTCTGTCCTCGAAGCAGTTCGATGGACACGGCAACTACACCTTTGGCCTGACGGAGCAGTCCATGTTCCACGAGATCGATCAGGATTCCATCGACCGCGTTCGCGGCATGGACATCACGGTCGTTACCTCGGCCTCCACCGACGAAGAGGGCCGCGCCCTCCTGCGTCACCTCGGCTTCCCGTTTAAGGAGGACTGACCATGGCTAAAACGTCACTGAAGATCAAGGCTGCGCGTAAGCCCAAGTTCGGCGTGCGCGGCTACACCCGGTGCAACCGCTGCGGCCGTCCCCGCTCGGTGTACCGCAAGTTCGGACTGTGCCGTGTGTGCCTGCGTGAGCTCGCCCTTCGTGGCGATCTTCCGGGTGTCACCAAGAGCAGCTGGTAAAACTGACGTCGTAGGTCCCGGTTTTCCGGAGAAACCGCGACGAGGAAGGGGAGAATCCCCAAATGACAATGACTGATCCGATCGCAGATATGCTGACGCGTCTGCGTAACGCGAACCATGCGCGCCACGAGTCGGTTTCCATGCCGTACTCGAAGCTCAAGGCCGCAATCGCGAAGATTCTCGTCGAGGAAGGCTACATTGCCTCCATCGACGTCGAGGATGCCAAGGTCGGCAAGACGCTCGTCATCACCCTTAAGTACGGTTCGCACCGCGAAGCCGCCATCGAGGGCCTGCAGCGCGTCTCCAAGCCGGGTCTGCGCGTCTATGCCAAGTCCACCAACCTGCCCAAGGTTCGCGGCGGCCTCGGCGTGGCAATTCTGTCCACGTCGAGAAGGGTGTGGGTGGGGAAGTCCTCGCCTACATCTGGTGATGAGGAGGCTGAGTAATGTCGCGTATTGGTAAGAATCCGATCGATATCCCCGCAGGCGTTGACGTCACCATCAATGGTGCAGACGTTACCGTCAAGGGCCCCAAGGGAACGCTGAGCCACGTTGTGGCTGAACCGATCAACGTCGCCATCGAGGGAAGCCAGGTCGTAGTGACCCGCCCCAGCGATGACCGCGTCGCGCGTTCGCTTCACGGCCTGACTCGCACCCTGATCGCTAACATGATCGAAGGTGTGACGAAGGGCTTCTCCAAGCAGCTCGAAATCGCCGGTACCGGTTACCGTGTTGTTGCCAAGGGCAAGGACCTCGAGTTCTCCCTCGGTTTCTCGCACACCGTCCTGGTTACCGCTCCCGAGGGCATCGAGTTCACCGTTGAGTCGCAGACGAAGTTCACCGTCGCAGGCATCGACAAGCAGCTCGTCGGAGAGACCGCCGCTCGCATCCGTAAGCTCAAGAAGCCTGAACCCTACAAGGGCAAGGGTATCCACTACGTGGGCGAGACCATCCGTCGCAAGGTTGGAAAGGCTGGTAAGTGATGGCGTACACAGTCAAGGGCAAGGGCAAGTTCGTCGCTCGCAAGCGTCGTCACCTGCGCCTGCGCAAGAAGGTTCAGGGCACCCCTGCGCGTCCGCGTTTGGTTGTCACCCGTTCGAACCGCCACATGGTCGCACAGATTGTGGACGATACCATCGGTCACACTCTGGTCTCCGCTTCGACCAAGGAAGCTGCACTCGTTGCCGCTGAAGGTACGAAGAAGGACAAGGCCTACCAGGTCGGCACTCTCATTGCAGAGCGCGCAAAGGCCGCAGGCATCACCGCTGTGGTCTTCGACCGCGGTGGCAATAAGTACCACGGCCGCGTTGCGGCAGTCGCAGAAGCCGCCCGTGAGGGCGGACTTGAGCTGTGACTGAGGCTCGAGGAAAGGGAGATCAACTGATGGCTGCATCGCAGCGAAGCAGGAACGGCCAGGAAGGCGCCGAGCGCTCAGGCGACGGCGAACGCCGTGACCGTCGCTCCGGTCGCGAGAACCGCGACGCTCGTCGGGGCGAAAATAAAGATCAGTACATCGAGCGTGTTGTCACCATCAACCGCGTGTCCAAGGTTGTGAAGGGTGGACGTCGTTTCTCCTTCACCGCTCTGGTTGTCGTCGGTGACGGTGAAGGCACCGTCGGTATCGGCTACGGAAAGGCTAAGGAAGTTCCCCAGGCCATTTCCAAGGGTGTTGAGGAAGCGAAGAAGAACTTCTTCCGCGTCCCCATGATCCGCCGTACCATCACTCACGTTGTTCAGGGCCGCGACGCGGCCGGCGAAGTTCTGCTTCGTCCGGCAGCCCCCGGTACCGGCGTTATCGCCGGCGGCCCCGTCCGTGCAGTCCTCGAGGCTGCAGGCGTCCACGACGTGTTGACGAAGTCGCTCGGTTCTGACAACGCAATCAACATTGTTCATGCAACTGTTGCCGCACTGAAGCTTCTGGAACAGCCCGAAGCAGTCGCAGCTCGCCGCGGTCTTCCGCTCGAGCGCGTTGCTCCGGCCTCGATGCTCCGTGCACGCGCAGAAGGCGAAGCTGAGAAGCGCGCTGCCGCAGAGGCAAGCGAAGCTGACAAGGCTGCAGCGGGGGTGACTGAGTGATGGCAAATCTGAAGATCACACAGGTCAAGTCCTCCATCGGCGCGCAGAACATGAAGGACACGCTGCGCACCCTCGGGCTGCGCAAGATCGGCCAGAGCGTCGTTCGTGAGGATTCGGAAACCGTTCGCGGTGCAATCCACACGGTGCGTCACCTGGTTACTGTTGAGGAGGTCGACTGACCATGGCGGACTCCACGAAGAACACCGGTGAAGAGCAGGTGCGCGTCGTTCGACTGCACCACCTGCGTCCCGCCGCTGGTGCAAAGACCGCGAAGACCCGCGTTGGCCGCGGTGAAGGTTCAAAGGGTAAGACCGCTGGACGTGGTACCAAGGGCACCAAGGCCCGTTACCAGGTTCCCGCAGGCTTCGAGGGTGGACAGATGCCCATCCACATGCGCCTTCCCAAGCTGCGTGGTTTCAAGAACCCCTTCCGCGTTGAGTACCAGGTCGTCAACGTCGGTCGTCTGCAGGAGCTTTTCCCCGAAGGTGGAAAGGTGACTGTCGAGGATCTCGTTGCACGCAATGCGGTGCGCGACGGTTGGGCAGTTAAGGTGCTGGGCACCGGCGAGCTCACTGTTAAGCTCGAGGTTGAGGTCGACTCCTGGTCGGCTTCTGCAGAAGCAAAGATTACTGCTGCTGGCGGATCTATCAAGACCCGCTGAGTAGTGATTGCCACGGGGGTGGCTCGGTTTCCGGGCCACCCCCGTTCCGCTTTCTCACCAACACGGCCTGATCCCCACAAGCGGCATCGCACATAGGGGAGAGGGCCTTTACTCATCTCACAGTTTTCCAAGTTTGCTACCTTTAATTCACAGAATCAGTGTTATTTCAGGTAGGCTTTTGGGAGTCCTGCGATCTGTGGATCGCATTTATTCCATCTACTAGGAGGAAGCCTTGCTCAGTGCGTTCGCGCAGGCATTCCGTACCCCAGATCTTCGACGGAAGCTTCTTTTCTCGCTGTTCATTATGGCGATGTTCCGTCTTGGATCCTTCATCCCAACTCCGGGCGTTGACTCACAGGCAGTTGCGAAGTGTCTAGCTCAGCAAAACGACGCCTCGCTTTTGGACCTCGTCAACCTATTCTCCGGTGGGGCGCTCCTCCAGTTGTCTGTCTTCGCGTTGGGCATCATGCCCTACATCACCGCGTCGATTATTATCCAGCTTCTTCGCGTCGTGATCCCGCGCTTCGACGACCTCCACAAGGAAGGTCAGACAGGCCAAGCAAAGCTCACGCAGTACACGCGTTACCTCACAATCTTCTTGGGTATTCTCCAGTCGACGACGATGATCTCACTGGCCCGCTCCGGCAACCTTTTCGCCGGATGCGCAGAGAAGGTTATTCCCTCAAACTCCGTGTGGACCTTCCTCCTCATGATGATCGTGATGACCGCCGGTACCGGCGTCATCATGTGGCTGGGTGAATTGATCACCGAGCGCGGCATCGGTAACGGTATGTCGCTCTTGATCTTCACCTCGATCACCGCGCGCATGCCCGCGCAGCTTCTGACCATCGGCCAGGGTGGTAAGTGGGGTGCTGTCTTCGCGATCCTCGGCCTGATGCTTGTCGTCTCGATTGTGGTTGTCTACCTCGAGCAGGCTCAGCGCCGAATTCCGGTTCAGTACGCAAAGCGCATGATCGGCCGACGCCAGTACGGTGGTACTACCACCTACATTCCGCTCAAGATCAACATGTCTGGCGTTATCCCGGTCATCTTCGCATCTTCTCTTCTTGCATTCCCCCCGATGCTTGCACAGTTTGGACGCCAGGACTCCAAGTGGGTCCAATGGATCAGCGCCAATTTCCACCAGGACGCGTGGCCATACCTGACCACCTACGCCCTGCTCACGCTCTTCTTCACCTTCTTCTACACCGCGATCACTTTCGATCCCGATGAAGTAGCGGACAACATGAAGCGCTACGGTGGCTTCATTCCCGGCTATCGCGCCGGTCGTCCGACGGCTGAATATCTGCGCTACGTGATCAACCGAATCACCACCGCCGGTGCTCTCTACCTGGTCACTGTGGCACTGATCCCGTCATTGGCGATCATCCCGCTGCATATTTCTCAAGGACAAATGCCCTTCGGCGGCACGACCCTTCTGATTATCATCGGCGTCGGCCTGCAGACGGTGAAGGAAATTAATACACAGCTTCAACAGCACCACTACGAAGGATTCTTGCGATGACCGCTATCGTTCTCCTCGGCCCTCCCGGAGCGGGCAAGGGCACACAGGCAGCACGTATCGCCAAGCGTTTGGGTATTCCTGCGATCTCGACCGGAGAGATTTTCCGCGCCAACATGTCTGAGGGCACTGAGCTGGGCAAGCGTGCCAAGGAGTACATGGAACGCGGCGAGTTCGTCCCCGACTCTGTCACGAACCCCATGGTGAAGGTTCGTCTCGCGGCGCCCGATACCGCAAATGGCTTCCTTCTTGACGGATACCCGCGCACGCTTGAGCAAGCACATGTTCTGCGGGACATGCTCGGGGAGCTCGGAGTCAGCCTCGACGCGGTCCTCGAGATTCAGGTCGACGAAGACGAGGTTGTTGCTCGCATGCTCAAACGCGCGACCGAGCAGAACCGGGCGGATGACACGGAACCCGTCATTCGTCACCGCCTTGAGATCTATCACGAACTGACCGAACCCATGGCCACCTACTACGCAGACCAGGATCTGCTTCAGGCAATCGATGGTCGCGGAACGATTGACGAAGTCAGCGAACGTATCTTCGCAGTCTTGGACGGTCTCAATAACTAAAACCATTGCGTACATGGCGCTCGACGCAGCGTTCACGCAAAACTGGGGCGCGGTGGCACATGTCCATCGCGCCCTTTGATTTTTACCTGAAGGAAACAGCATGTCCCGCATTGAATACAAAACTCGCGACCAGATGAAGTGGATGCGTGAGTCTGGACTTGTCGTCGCAGAAATTCACCGCAGCCTGCGTGAAGCAGCACGCCCTGGTATGACGACAGCTGAACTCGATGAAGTGAGTGCCGACGCGATCCGTCGCTGTGGTGCCCGTTCGAATTTCCTCAACTACTACGGCTATCCGGCCACCGTATGTATCTCGCCCAACGACGTTATCGTTCATGGGATCCCCGGAAAGTACAAGCTTGCTCCAGGTGACATCGTGAGCTTTGACTGTGGCGCATGGCTCGAACGCTCCGGCCAGCAGTGGCACGGCGATGCAGCCTTCACCTTGGTGATTGGCGACGAATTCACGAGCGACGAGGACTTCGCCAGCACCTGGGTGCGCCGTCGGCAGGGTCCCGGAGCGGGCAAGCACTGGGGTGGCGCACTTCCCAGCGCAGATGCGCCCACGCCCGCCGAGGCCTCGGCAGTGGTATCGAAGCAGGGGAGCGTTGCGCGCAGGCGCGAGCTGGACCTGGTGACGCGCGAGGCTTTGTGGGCGGCGCTTGCTTCCGTCGCGCACGGCAAGCGTGTGAGCGCGATTGGCGAGGCCGTAGAACGTGTCGTCGCCGAACGTGCGGAAGACTTGGGCTGGGAAGCGGGAATCATTGAAGAGTTCACGGGTCACGGCATCGGAACAAAGATGCATCAGGACCCTGAGGTCCTCAATTATCGCGTGCGCGGACTCATGCCGAAATTGCGCCCCGGAATGGTTCTTGCTGTGGAGCCGATGCTGACGACCGGGGATATTGAGACGCTGACAGAAAACGATGACTGGACTGTGCGTTCGGTCGACGGCTCGGATGCCGCCCAGTGGGAGCATACGGTGGCGATTCTCGAGGACGGCATCAGTATTCTCAGCGCGGTTGATGGGGGAGCGGCAGGCTTAGCGCCCTTTGGTGTGACCCCTGTCAGCCTTGACTGACATTAAGCGTGAGGCGATAGACATTGTCTCCGGCTTTTCAAGAGGGCCTCAAATAGCGTAGGCTCGACCCTTGGACGTGTCTTTGGGACCAGTATGCCTGTTTCCAAAGACCATCCCGAGCGGCCTGCGGCCGCCCGATTCCGAAAAAGTAGTAGAGGATAGACGGAGGATATGGCGAAGAAGGACGGCGTCATCGAAATCGAAGGCACGGTTGTCGAAGCCTTGCCGAATGCGATGTTCCGCGTGGAATTGAGCAATGGACACATCGTGCTTGGCCACATTGCCGGCAAGATGCGTCAGCACTACATCCGCATTCTGCCCGAGGACCGTGTGATCTGTGACAAGTGCAAGGTGATTCGTCGCCACGGCAACGTCATGGTCATCTGTGACAACCCCAGGCACAAGCAGCGTCAGGGCTGATCCCTCGCTGTGAAAACGCCGGAGCAATCCGGCAGCATCATTCCACACGCGCTTGCGCGACCCTCGGTTCGGAGGCCGGGGCCGGGTGGCTCACCCGGGAGGAGTGGTGACGACCTCCGATGAACAATTTGGAGCATAAACATGGCACGTATTGCCGGCGTCGACCTCCCTCGCGAAAAGCGTATGGAGATCGCGCTCACGTACATCTATGGAGTTGGACGCACCCGCGCCAAGGAGACCCTTGAGGCCACCGGCGTGAGCCCCGATCTTCGCGTGAAGGATGCTACCGAGGAAGACCTCGTCAAGCTGCGCGAATACATCGAGAACACCTTTAAGGTGGAAGGCGATCTGCGTCGTGAGGTTCAGGCAGATATCCGTCGCAAGATTGAGATCGGATCCTACCAGGGACTTCGGCGCACCAAGACCAACGCGCGTACCCGCAAGGGCCCCAAGCGCACCGTTGCAGGTAAGAAGAAGGCTAAGTAAAGCCACTCAGTCCTGTGTGGACTGATACAACACGACTTCGAAGGAACTGAAAGTAATGGCTGCAAAGACCACTCGTTCCGGCGCTGGACGCAAGCCGCGCCGCCGGATTTCAAAGAACGTTACTCACGGACACGCGTACATCAAGTCGACGTTCAACAACACTATCGTTTCTATCACTGACCCGACCGGTGCAGTGATCTCCTGGGCCTCTTCCGGCCAGGTGGGCTTCAAGGGTTCGCGTAAGTCGACCCCCTTCGCTGCTCAGCTTGCCGCCGAGGCTGCCGCGCGTCGCGCTCAGGAGCACGGCATGAAGAAGGTCGACGTCTTCGTGAAGGGTCCCGGCTCCGGCCGTGAGACCGCGATCCGCTCGCTGCAGGCTGCTGGCCTGGAAGTTGGCTCGATCCAGGACGTGACGCCCCAGGCATTCAACGGCGCTCGTCCCCCGAAGCGTCGTCGCGTCTGAGCCCCGGAGGGTGGAAATCCGACGGAAATCCACCCCCCACGTCTGGGCGGGATCACAAAAGAATCCGTGGCCTCGTCCTTACCTTTTTCCCCGCAATGCGGGACCCCTATCCGGCGTCATATGGCGGGCGCCGGGAAGAAAGGACTAAGACGTGCTCATTGCAGAGCGACCCATCCTGACCGAAGAGAAGGTCAGCGAACTGCGCTCCCGTTTCATCCTGGAGCCCCTTGAGCCCGGTTTCGGCTACACGCTGGGTAACTCCCTGCGCCGAACCCTGCTCTCGTCGATCCCCGGCGCTGCTGTGACCTCCATCCGCATTGATGGAGTGCCTCACGAGTTCCGCACGATCGAGGGCGTGAAGGAAGACGTCGCCGAGATCATCCTGAACATCAAGCAGATCGTTCTCTCTTCCGAGAACGACGAGCCGGTTGTTATGTACCTGCGCAAGGCAGGTCCGGGAGAGGTCGTCGCAGGGGACATCACCCCTCCGGCTGGCGTTGAGATTCACAACCCCGATCTGCACCTGGCAACCCTCAATGAGAAGGGCAAGCTGGAGATCGAGCTGACTGTTGAGCGTGGCCGCGGCTACGTTTCGGCAGCTCAGAACAAGGATCCTCAGGCTGAGATTTCTCGCATCCCGATCGATTCGATCTACTCTCCCGTTGTCAAGGTGACCTACAAGGTCGAGGCAACGCGTGTTGAGCAGCGCACCGACTTCGATCGCCTGATCATCGATGTCGAAACCAAGCCGGCAATCACCCCGCGTGACGCCGTTGCCTCCGCTGGCAAGACCCTGGTTGAGCTCTTTGGTTTGATGCGCGAACTGAACGAGGAAGCCGAAGGCATTGAAGTTGGTCCCTCGACCACCGATGCCACTCTCGCTGCCGACCTCGCGCTGCCCATTGAGAACCTCGGCCTGCAGTCGCGTTCCTACAACGCGCTGCGTCGCCGCGGAATCCTCACTGTTGGCGAGCTCGTGGCTCACTCCGAGGCGGATCTGCTTGACATTCGCAACTTCGGAACGAAGTCGATTGAAGAAATCAAGGAAGCTCTTGCAACCCTTGGTATGACCCTGAAGGATTCCGTCCTGCCCTCCGGTGAGGCCAGCGAATCCGGGTCCATCCACTTCAGCGACGACCAGTCCATCTGACATGCTGCGTCCGGTGGACGCATAAATTCCTAGGAGACAAAATGCCCACCCCCAAGAAGGGTGCTCGTCTGGGCGGAAGCCCGGCACACCAGAAGCTGATCCTCAAGAACCTCGCGACTCAGCTCATTGAACACCGCTCTCTGACCACGACTGAGGCCAAGGCTAAGGCCCTGCGCCCCTTCGTTGAGAAGCTTGTGACCAAGGCAAAGCGTGGCGACATCCACGCTCGCCGTACCGTTGCACGCGTCATCACCGACCGCGATGCGCTCTACACCCTGTTCGATGTCATTGCTCCTGCTCTTGACCCCGAGCGTAAGGGCGGCTACACCCGACTGACCCGCCTGGGCAACCGCAAGGGCGACAACGCCCCCATGATGCAGATTGAGTTCTGCATGGAGGCTGTCGAGAAGAAGGCAGTCGTGAAGTCTGCTGAAAAGGCTGCCGAGAAGGCCGCTGCTGCTGAAGTTGCAGCAGAAGCTGAGGAAGCCGCAGAAGCAGCTGCAGAGCGCGCCGAAGAGGCTCGTGAAGAGGGCGACCTCGCCAAGGCTAACGAGGCTGAAGAAATCGCAGCCGAGGCCGGCGAAGAGGCTGACGCCGCTGAGCAGGTCGAAGAAGAGAAGTGACCACGCTCGCGTAGGCGACTTTTCAGGGCCGGGCACCACAGTTGTGGTGCCCGGCCCTTGTGTTATGCAAATTTCCCCTGTAGTTCTTGCCTCTTCAAGATGAAAGCCAGCGGTGGCTGTAGCCTGTAGTTATGACTCGTAAGATGACCTTGGCTGTCGACTGCGGCGGCGGCGGA
>ERZ773001.453-NODE-453-length-16542-cov-32.4163_pt1 | contig 16542 bp, 8 predicted proteins | sample MGYA00511673_ERZ773001 | MGnify/ENA primary metagenome ERZ773001 (study PRJEB29015, sample SAMEA2738091) | human oral metagenome | biome: human oral; feature: human-associated habitat; material: saliva | place: China | collected 2162 ... | reverse complement strand
ACACCGAGGATGTGCTGGAACGCCGCGACACGACCTTTGCCGAGCAGATTAACCTTGCGGTAAACCAGACTCTGGTCCGTTCGATTAACACCGCTATTGTGGGTGTTCTGCCGGTGGGTGCGATCCTGTTCATTGGTGCGTTTATTCTGGGTGCGGGTACTCTGCAGGACCTGTCCCTGTCGCTGTTTGTGGGTATTCTGGTGGGCATGTTTGGCACGCTGTTCGTGTCTGCTCCGCTGTATGCTTCGCTGCGTTTGGGTGAGCCTCAGATTCGTGAGCACACCGCGAAGGTGGAGAGCGGCAACTTCAAGGACGCTGAGGATGCTGACGAGGCTGAGGGTGACTCTTCGGAGGAGCCCGCCGAGGCTGAGAAGCCCGCGAAGTCTGAGAAGCCCGCGAAGTCTGAGAAGTCCGCGGAGGCTGAGGAGTCCGCAGAGGACGAGAAGGCAACCGAGAAGCCCGCTAAGAAGCCGGCACGTGCAACCATTGAGATTCACCGCGTGAACCTGAACGGTTAGCCAGCGTTCCGCCAGCACTACTGGCTGGCGTTGCTAAGGATAGGGGGAGTCGATACCGAGAGGTGTCGGCTCCCCCTTTAGCGTGCCCGATTATTTCCTAAACAACGCGCTCTGGTGTGTTAAAACGTCGCATAGTTTGGCGCGTTCCAGACCGCTGGGTAGGATAAGAAGTGAAGATACTGTGCGCTCGCGTTTGAGCCTGCTGATGGCTGGTTTGGCCGGTATAGCCCTCAATGATGAGGAACCTGAGTGTGCGGCTGATTATCTTGAGCCCGAAGGAGCCTGGAATGAGTGCAGAACCTGCCGTGAACACCAACGCTGAGAACCCTGCAGGGACCGCCGAGAAGCCCGCGGTTCGGCCCGCTGGCCCGATTCCTCTGCCTGAAACTGATTCGTCTGACGCAAAGAAGAAACGCGGCTCGCACCGCGTCATGGCTGCTGGCGGACGTGTGCCAAACCGCCTGGTCTTCGGTAGCCGCAGCAGCAAGATGGAAGCCTCCGACTCGCACGGCGGCACCATCCGTTTCTCCCCGATGATCGCGCCGGTCGTACGTGCCGTGCGCCGCTACCACCCGGATGAGGACATTGAGGTGCTGCAGCGCGCCTACGAGGTGGCGAACCGCTGCCACGAGGGTCAGAAACGTAAGAGTGGCGACCCGTACATCACCCACCCGGTGGCTGTGACCGCGATTCTTGCGGAGATGGGCGCGACCGGCCCCGTGCTCGCTGCGGGTCTGCTGCACGACACCGTGGAAGACACCGACTACACGATGGAGCAGCTCACCGAAGAGTTCGGCGAGGAGGTCGCCTACCTGGTCGACGGCGTGACCAAGCTGGACAAGATGACCTACGGCGAGAACGCCTCCATTGAGACGATCCGTAAGCTCGTGCTGTCCATGAGCAAGGACATCCGCGTGCTGCTCATCAAGCTTGCCGACCGCCTGCACAACGCCCGCACCTGGCGTTTTGTGCCGCAGGCTTCTGCCGCGAAGAAGGCAGAAGAGACCCTGAAGATTTACGCGCCGCTCGCGCACCGCCTGGGCCTGAACACGATCAAGTGGGAGCTGGAGGACCTGTCCTTCGCCGCCATGAGCCCGGAGATTTACGCCGAGATGGTACGCATGGTCGGCGAACGCACCCCCGCGCTCGAAAAGTTCCTGAACGAGGCACGCACCAAGATTACGGAGCGTCTGAAAGAGGTGGGCATCGACGCGACCGTGACGGGCCGCCCGAAGCACTACTACTCGATTCATCAGAAGATGAAGACGAAGGGCCGTAGCTTCGACGAGATTAACGACATCCTTGCCGTGCGCATCATGGTTGAGGAAGAGGCGGAGTGCTACACCGTGCTCGGCCACGTGCTGTCCCTGTGGCCGTCGATGACGGGCCGTTTCAAGGATTACATTAAGAACCCGAAGAACAACAACTACCAGTCGCTGCACCTGACCGTGTACGGCCCCGGTAACCTGCCGCTTGAGATTCAGATCCGCACCTACAAGATGCACGAAGAGGCCGAGTACGGTGTGGCGGCGCACTGGCGCTACAAGGCTGCGTCGCGCGGCGAGAAGGTCGCAGCTCGTGGCGGCGCGCCCGCAAAGGACCCGAAGGAACCGGGCACCCAGACCTCGGCAATGATGAACGTCGGCATCCTGCAGTCCATCGCCGAGATTTCGAACTCCAACCCGGAATCGGAGAAGTTCTACGAGTCGCTCGCCGACACCCTCGACACCGACGAAATCGTTGTACTCACCCCCAACGGCGAGGCAATCGCCCTGCCCAACGGCTCCACCCCCGTGGACTTCGCCTACGCCATCCACAGTGAGGTCGGCGACCGCACCGTCGGCGCGAAGGTCAACGGCCGCCTCGTGCCGCTGCACACGGTCCTGCCCACCGGCGCCACCGTGGAGATTATGACCACGAAGAACGAAGACGCCGGACCCAGCGAGGACTGGCTGAAGTTCGTTCGCTCCTCACGCGCTCGCACGAAGATTCGCCAGTACTTCGCGAAGGAACGCCGCATGGAGGCGCTACTCGCCGGCCGCGAGATGCTCACCAAGAGCATGCGCAACAGTGAGCTGCCGCTGCAGAAGATGATGAGCCCGGAGATTATGACTCAGGTGGCTCAGCTGCTGCACAAGAACGATGTGGCGTCGCTGTACCGTGCGATTGGTGAGCACGAAATCGCGCCGAAGCAGGTCATTGACACCCTGGTTGAGGTGCACCGCGGCGACGAGCCGGCACCCGAGGTTGAGGTCAGCGACTTTGACGAGACGCTGCTGAAGTCCACCCGCAAGGCGATTGGCGATAACGGCGTGATTGTGCCGGGCGCTGAGGGTGTGCTGACGAAGATTGCGCGCTGCTGCACCCCGGTCCCGCCCGATGACATTATTGGTATTGTGACCCGCTACAACGGCATTTCGGTGCACCGCCGCGACTGCCCGAACATGCGTAACGCTGACGAGGAGCCGCGCGTGACCACGGTCGAGTGGGCGTCTTCGCCGACCGCTACGTACCGTGTGCAGATTCAGGTGGAGGCACTGGACCGTAAGGGCCTGCTGAGCGACCTGATTCGCGCGATCTCTGAGTCGGGCGTGAACATTCTGGATGCGCGCGTGCACACCTCGGAGGATCGTACCGTGGTGGACCGCTTCGCCCTGGAGCTGGGTGACCGCTTCATGCTGGAGCACGTGCTGAACGTGGTCCGCAACGTGACGGGCGTGTACAAGGCGTACCGCCTGACCGGCGCAAAGCCCTCGGAAGCGTAGGCTCTTTCATACGCTGACTTATACGCTGAGAAGCCACATGTGTTTCGAAAAGCCACTTCTTTGGTGGCTTCTCGAAACACATGTGGCTTTTCGCTGTTTAGGGGAGGGGCCCATAATGACGAACCAGTACGCACATGTTGTTCTCATTAGGCATAATGAATGTGGTGGCAATGGTCGCCGCTACACATACAACGAAATGGTTTTTATATGTCTATTGAAAAGGCAAACGCTTACACTTTCTCTTGTTTGGAGTATTTGGGCCGTGAGCTTGATTCGCTGCTGACTCGACTGGTGGTTGAGAAGGGCCTGATGTCCCAGTCTCAGGTAGAGGAGTATGGCTGGGTTTCTATTCTGCTTTACTTGGATGATCAGCGTAAGCGCAAGGTGGAGTTGAGCCGCTACAACCCGCGAGACGTTCAGCTTCAGTTGCGTATGTTGACTGAGCCGGTAGGTACTCCTGAGCGGAAGCACCCGTTTGAGCCTGATTCGAGCCGTACCGTGGGTACGTATGCGCAGGATTTGCGTATTTTCCGCAATAAGAAGATGCACGGCAGGGATATGAACCGCAATGATGCGGTGCGTATCTACGATTCGGCGGCTCGTCTTTTTGAGGCGCTGGGTGCGCCGGAGCAGCAGGCGTGGTGTGAGAGCCAGCTGGACCGTGTGCATGCTGATTTGTTTGGTGTTGGTGAGGCGGCACCGGTTCGTCGTGAGCTAGATGATGAGGTTCGTCAGGCTACGTCGGCTGCCCGTGAGGTGAAGACTGAGGTGTCTGCGCCTCGTGGTGCGTTTACTCGCCCGGCACCGGTTTCTCGACCCGCTCAGTCGACGGCTCCTTCTTCGACTTCTCAGCCGGCTGCTTCTTCTTCGCCTGCTCCGCTGTGTCTTGCGGTGGGGGAGGGCCGTTACCCGTTTGAGCCGTGGGAGCCGATTTCGCTAGGTGACCGTGATATTTTCGATTCGCTGCGCAGTAAGCGTTCTAAGGAGCAGATGTCTGCTGCTCTTGAAGAGATCGTGTCTGCTGAGGGTCCGGTTCAGGCGGATCGTTTGGCGACTTTGGCGGCGCAGTGCTTTGGTGTGAGCCGTTTGGCGAAGAAGAACCGCGACTGGATTATCCGTTTGGCAGACCGCATGCCCGAGCTGCAGGTGGATGAGCATAAGTTCGTGTGGCATGTTGAAGAACCGCGCGAGGAGTATGGCGAGTTCCGCCCTTCGGTTGATGGTGCGGTGCGCGAGTTTGACCAGATTAGTCCGGTTGAGATTGCGAATGCTTGGCGCTTCTATGAGCAGAATCCTGAGCTGATGGATGAGGGCCAGGATGTTGAGTCGGCTGTGTTGGCGACTTTTGGCCGTAAACGTCGTACTGCGAAGGTTAAGGCTCAGCTGGAGCTGGCTAAGGCGCTGTTGGCTGCCTAGTTTTTTCACTCACTTTTTAACCACTCACGTGTAAAGGTTATTTTCATGGCTGAAATTTACGACAATCTTGGTTACCTTCCGCAGGAGGAAGGTAGGGGCGTGAAGCTTGCTGACGCGCTGCATCGAACGATGGAGTACTATGACCGTCTGGATATTGCGACGGGCTATATGAACTTGAGCGCGTGGGATGAGTTCGCTGATGAGATTGGTCAGGCTCCGTTTGAGCCGGGCACTCCGGTGGCTCGTATTCTGCTGGGTATGGTGCCTCGTTCGATTACGGAGCAGATGCATCGTGAGGCGCAGGCGGAGATGCGCGGCGAGTCGGTGTCTTCGTCACCGAAGAATGATGAGCGTGCTGGTTATCGTGATGAGCTGGTTCAGCATTTGCGTGGTCAGCTGATGGCTGGTGGTACGAGTTCTTCGCGTCGTCAGGCTTTGTTGACCCTGAAGGAGCATTTGGAGTCTGGTCGTGTGCAGATGAAGGTGTACACGAAGCAGGCGTTGCACGGTAAGACGTATGTTGCGCATACTCCGAAGCCTGGCAATATGCATCCGGTGATGAGTTTTGTGGGTTCTTCGAACTTTACTCGCCCGGGCTTGCATACGAATTTGGAGCTCAATGTTGAGTTGACTGATTCGGATCATGCGGCGAAGTTGAAGAACTGGTTTGAGAAGCTGTGGCGTGAGCGTACGTCGTTTGATATTACCCGCGAGATTATTGATTTGATTGATCAGTCGTGGGTTGAGCCTGCTGACCCGTATGACGTGTATATGAAGGTCTGCTATGAGCTGTCTGAGGATGCTCGTTTTGGTGAGCAGGAGTATGCGCTTTCTCCGCGTTTGGAGCATATGCTGATGGATTATCAGAAGTCGGCTGCTCATACTTTGGCGCGCCGTTTGATGCGCCGTGGCGGCACGATGCTGGGTGACGTGGTGGGTCTGGGTAAGACTTTGACTGCGATTGCTGTGGCGTCGATGTTGCAGAACGAAGAGAATATGCGCGTTCTGGTGTTGTGCCCTAAGAACTTGGAGCAGATGTGGGATAAGCATCTGAGTGAGTATGACGTGGTGGGTAAGGTGGTTCGCTATTCGATGGCGGCTGCTGAGTTGCCTGATTTGGCGCGTTATCAGCTGGTGATTTGCGATGAGTCGCATAATCTGCGTAATGAGAATACGCAGGTGTGGCGTGCCATTAAGGAGTATGTCTCGCGTAATGAGTCGCGTGTTCTGCTTCTGACTGCGACCCCGTTTAACCTGTCGTTTAGTGATGTGAAGGCGCAGCTGGCTCTGTATCTTGATGAGGACGCTGACCTGGGCATCATTCCGGAGGCGGGTTTGAAGGAGTACCCGAGGAAGTTCGACAAGCTGGAGGGTAACCTGTCGACCCTGCGTGCTTTTGAGATTTCTGAGGAGCCGGAGGATTGGCGCACGCTGATGAGTGACCATCTGGTGCGTCGTACTCGTGCGTACACGAAGCGTCAGGCGCCGACGGAGATGTGGACTTCTCCTGATGGTTCGGTGACGAAGGAGCGTAGCTACCTGGAGCTGTCGACGGGTAAGTTCTATTACCCGGATTGGGTGTCGCAGCCGGTGAGCCATAGTTTTAAGGCTGATGACCCTGCTCGTTTTATGGAGGATGACCAGACCCTTGATGATTTGAGGGATTTGCGTCTGCCGCGTTATGACATTTCTGGGTATGACAACCCGAGTGCATACCATTCTCCGGAGGATAGGGCGATTATTGAGGCGGCTCGTTCGGGTCGCGGTAATGTGCGTGGCTTTGTGCTTTCGGGCCTGTATAAGCGTTTGAGCTCTTCGGGTTATTCGTTTATTCAGTCGTTGACTCGTCAGTTGATTCGTAATGAGCTGTGGATTTATGCGATTGACCATCAGCTGAGCGTTCCGACGGGTAGTTTCTCGGATGACCAGTTGGGTCTGGAAGGTTCTGACGCGGCTGATTTTGAGTCTGTGGATGGCCTGCAGGTTCAGGACCTGAGCAGAAACCTGGAGCAGATGTATGAGAGCCTGGTTCAGAGTGCACCGGCTCAGACGAGGTGGGTTTCCTCGAAGGTCTTTACGTCTCGTCTGCGCGATGATTTGCAGCATGATAGCGAGCTGATTAAGGCTATGCTGAGGCGCTTTGGCACGTGGCAGGTTGAGACTGACTCGAAGCTGCATGCTCTGCGTGATTTGATTGAGCAGAAGCACGCGAATGATAAGGTGCTGGTGTTCACGGAGTATAAGGACACTGCGTACTATATTGCTAAAGGTCTGAAGAAGCTGGGCGTTGAGAATGTGGAAGCGGTGGCTGGTGATACTGATGATCCGGCTTCGTATGCTCGTCGTTTCTCGCCGGTGTCGAACCGTGTGCCGACGGAGCAGGCATCTGACGCGGAGGCTCCTGCCCAGAACGGCTCTGATGAGCTGCGTGTGCTGGTAGCGACCGACGTGCTGTCTGAGGGTCAGAACCTTCAGGATGCTCACGTGGTGGTGAATTATGACTTGCCGTGGGCGATTATTCGTTTGATTCAGCGTGCGGGTCGTGTGGACCGTGTGGGTCAGGTTCATCATGAGGTAAACGTGTATCTGATTTCGCATCAGACGGTGGAGAGGACTTTGAAGTTGCGTTCGCGTATTCGTGAGCGTTTGGAGTCTGCCGCTAAGGCTTTTGGTGCTGATCAGGCGTTCTTTACTGACATGTCTTCTGATGATGCTGCGGCTCGTACTCTTGAGGATTTCTACTCGGGCAATCTGGATAGTTCGGAGCCTGATGAAGAGGGTATTGATGCGGTGTCCGAGGCTGCGGAGCGTTGGGCTGATTTTGCGAAGAAGTATCCTGAGGATGCTGAGCGGATTATGAAGATGCAGGATAAGCGTTTGGCTACTCGTGCGTTGCGCGGTGAGTCGGCTGTTCATCCGGCGGATGATAATGCTTTGATGGTGTCGTATGTGCGCACGAACTCTGAGATTGACCTGTTTGCGGTGAGGTCGTATGACCCGGCTACGGACAGCACTAAGGAGAGCATGGTGCCGCCGGCGAAGGCTCTGGGCTTGTTCTATGCGGAGTATTCGACTCCGAGTCAGGAAACTGACCCGAAGGATTATGACCTGCAGCAGAAGTTGACTCAGTATGTTTTGCGGCAGGAGGGCACGACGCATGGTAATCTGCGTGGTGTGCGCCGTCAGGTGTTCCGCCGTTTCTACGGGGCTGATAGCACGGCTTCGCTGGATACTTTGGAGCTGCAGGAGCGGGAGCGGAAGGTGCTGGATAAGCTGTACCATTACCCGCTGCGTCGTCAGGCTGAGTCTGAGCTTCGCCGTATGTTGCGTCGTAAGGCGGATAACCGCTCTTTGTTGGATGCGTTGTTGCGTATGCAGCAGGATGATGAGCTGTTGGTGAAGGAATCTGATATGCAGATGGCACGTGTGGTGTGTTCGTTGGCGATTTCAGATCCTGATTTTGAGGGTAAGAATCCCGTACGTTAGTGCGCCCCGGTGGGTGCTATGGCCTGTGGTGCGGGGCGCGGTGAAGCGTCTCGCCCCGCGGGGCTGTGTGTAGTTTTTATGTGAATCGGTTGGTTCACTATTCTCTTGTGAAGGAGTATTTTTATGGCCGATGTGTGGCCTGATGATGACCTGGACCAGGCGCGTTCGTACCTGGTGGAGGGTCGCCTGGGTGATTTCTTTACAGAATCTCTGGGCTGGGATGAGTCGGATTTGGGAGATTCCTCGTTTCAGACTGTGAAGGTGGATGACCCGCTGGTTCCTTCTGGCGTGCTGAACGTGGAGTGTGTGGCGGCGCAGTCGGGCATTCCGGTGTGGGTGTGCCGTGTGGACCGTATTCCGTCGAACACTTCGCAGCTTGAGGTTGACCGTACGTTGCGTGCGTTGAGCATGCACCGCCTGTGCATTTTTGTGCAGGAGGGTGTTGGTTTTACGCCGCGTCAGGTGTGGCGTTGGCCGAGTGCTTCGTCATCGCGTTTGACTCGTCATGAGCTGTTGGTGAAGGATGAGGCTCAGGTTGAGGCGCTGTTGAAGCGTTGCGCACTGCTCTATCTGACCTCTGATGACATTGCGAATGGCGTGTCGCCTTTGGCTCTTTTGGACCGTATGCGTAGTGGTTTTGACATTGAGACGTTCAAAGAGACTCGTGATGCGTCGAACCAGATGGCGGGCCTTTTTGAGTCGTTGGCGAAGGCTGGCATGTCTGATGATAAGCAGATTTCGACGGTGATGGCGCGCCTGCTGTTCTTGCTCTTTGCTGATGATACGCAGATGTGGTCTGAGACTGAGGATTCGAACTCGTTTGAGCGGATGATTCGTGGCACCCACCAGGAGGGTACGGATCTGGCGCAGCGTCTGAATGAGCTTTTTGACTTGCTGAATAAGAAGCCTTCGGGTGCTTCTGCGGTGGCGGATGCTCCGGAGTATTTGTCTGGCTTTAAGTACGTGAATGGCGGCATGTTTGCGGACGCTGTGCCGCTTCCTGCTGAGATGAGCGGCGCGGTGGCGAAGACGTTCCGTCAGCAGCTGTTGGCGACTTCGGAGCGTGATTGGTCGAAGGTTTCTCCGGCTATTTTTGGTTCGATGTTCCAGTCGGTGCGTGATGAGGAAACTCGTCGTGAGATGGGTGAGCACTATACCTCGGAGGAGGATGTGCTGAAGACCTTGAACCCGCTGTTCCTGGATGAGCTGCGGGATAAGCTTACGAATGCGGTAGATAAGTCTGATGAGCCGACTCGCTTGCGTAATCTGCGCCGTGAGTTGGCGAATATCCGCTTTATGGATCCGGCGTGTGGCTGTGGTAACTTCATCATTATTGCGTACCGTGAGATGCGTAAGTTGGAGCTGGATATTCTGGTGCGCCTGCGTAATCTGGGTCAGATTGATGAGAGCGAGTTGACCTCCCTGGTTGTGGGTAAGGCTGGCGTGAGTGAGGATGTGCGTAAGCGCGCCCGCTCGATTGAGCCCCTGGTGACCATCGATAACTTCTACGGTCTTGAACTTGATCCGTGGCCCGCGTCGATTGCGCGTACGGCGATGTTCCTGGTCGAGCGTCAGATGGACCAGAAGATGATGGAGGAGTTTGGTTATGCTCCGGTGCGTCTTCCTCTGGCTCATAGTGCCCATATTCTTGAGGGTGACGCTCTGACTGAGGTTGACCCTGCTTCGGGTGAGCAGGTGGATCGTGATTGGTCGAAGGTTCTGTCGGTGACCGCGCAGGATGTAGCGGATGGTGTGCGCGTCTACATTGCGGGTAACCCACCTTTTGTCGGTAAGAGGCAACGGAACCCCGAACAAAAGGCCGCCATGGAGACTGCATGGGGTGATGAGTACGAGTATGCTATGGATTTCGTAACAAGCTGGTTTGTGAAAGCAGCTCGTTATTTGAAGAGCTTGCAGAATCAGTCTGAGGCACTGGGCGTGACCGAGGTACCGGGTGAGTTCGCCTTTGTCGCAACGAACTCCATTGTCCAAGGGGAACCGGTTCCTGCACTTTTTGGTCCGCTTTTCCGTGACGGTTGGCGTCTGAAGTTTGCGTATCGCTCTTTCCCGTGGGAATCGGAAGCTGCTGGTAAGGCTGCTGTGCATTGCGTGATTACTGGCTTTACTCGTTCGGTGGTTCCGGAGAATTCCCGAACTGTTCGAGTCTTTGACTATGACTGGACTACCCGTCAAACGGTAGAACGGGAACGGGTGCATGCTTTGAATGCGTATTTGTTGGATCAGCTAAATATCTTGGTAACTAAGAAGCTGAATTCAAAACCGCCGCTGTGTAAGCAGATTTCTCATGCATATTTCGGCACGATGCCTGTGGATAATGGCAATCTGCTCGTTGAGGTGGAGGACTACCCCGAAGTGGTAGCCGATCCGATAGCAGCTCGTTATCTCCGTCCCTTTGTCGGCGCGGATGAATTGCTAAAGGCCAAGAAACGTTGGTGCCTGTGGCTGGAGTATGCTTTGGAGGAAATTGCTTCAAGTCCGGTACTGAGCGCTCGTGTGGAGAAAAATCGTGTTTATCGTTCCACAGCTAAAAAGACTGGCGATGCATATAAGTACCGCGATATCCCGCACCTGATGCGTCCGAATAAGGCGCGTCCTGTAGAACCGTATGTGTGCATCCCGTCTGTTGTGTCTGAGAAACGGCCGTTCTATACAGTGATGCCTTTCATGCCTGAAACTATTGCTAGTAACGCTACGTTTACTGTCCTAGATTCAGACGGCTTCCAGTTTGCTCTTCTTTCCTCTTCTATGCTTATTGCATGGCAACGTGCTATTGGTGGGCAACTGGAGTCTCGCTTGAGGTTCTCGAATACGGTGGTGTGGAATAACCTTCCGTTGCCGCAGATTTCTGAGGAGCAGCGTCGTAAGGTGATTGCTGCCGGCCGTAAGGTGTTGGCTGCCCGTGAGGCGATTGAGGAGCGTGCGGGTGAGCCGGTGTCGCTGGCTAAGATGTATGCTTCGCTGGCGACGATGGATCCGGCGTTGCGTGCGGCTCATGATGAGTTGGATTCTGCGGTGGATGTCGCGTTTGGTGCGTCGCGTCGTTGTTCTTCTGATGAGGCGCGTTTGAAGATTCTTTTTGAGCGCTATCAGGAGCTGACGGCGGCTGAGGAAGCGGCCAAGCCGGCTAAGAAGCCTCGCGCTCGCAGGCGAACCGCTAAGTAGCTGATTCTATAGGTTGGGGGCTGTGTGCTGGCTGAGTTATTCTCGGCGTGCACGCAGCCCTCCTGCATCTCCTGCACAATTTGACCAATTTAGGGGCAGAAATTTCGTGAGGAATCTATACTGAGTTTTGAGGGCGGATAGCACTCAGAATCTATGGGTATTTCCTCTTTTGATAAGGAGTTCTAATGTTTACACCCATTCACCGTGCCCTGGGCTTGGAGCCTGGGAATCTCACGATGAACGATATCAATCAAGTCATAGCTGGGAAGGTGGAAGAGACAGCTGACCTTGATTGGAAGAAAAAGTTCTATAGCATACAAAACAATGCTGTGATGGAAGAAGTAGCAAAAGATATTGCCGCTATGGCGAATAGCGGTGGTGGCTGGATTGTCTTTGGTATTAAAGAAGATGGCGAGAATAATGCTGCTTCCTCAGTGAATCCTATCCAGTGGTCAGCAGATAATGAACGGCAAATTCGTAATATTGCCTACAGTAAGATTGGTCCGCCGGTTGTTGGTATTGAATTCTCTAAAATCCCTTGCGGAGAAAATCCTGATGATGGGTATGTTGTGCTTATGCATATTCCGGATTCAGTGGATGCTCCTCATTTTGCGAGGAAGGGCGATGATGCTTTTCGCGCCCCGTGGCGCAATGGGCCGCATACTGAGTTCATGACTGAGAGGGATATTGAGCGCGGTTTCCGTGAGCGTTTCCAACGTGGCGTTGAGCAGGAAAAGACCCTGCAGGGGTACTTTGAACAGGCGGCAGAAGCACTCAACCCAGAAGAGGGAGTATTCCTCGCCATCGCAGCCGTTCCTGTAAGCCCAAAAATCTCTGCAGGTTCAGTGGATAGAGACAAAGCTATTCAGCATACTAACCCGTGGGCATATTCCTACTTCATGACCTCATTCCTAGGAAATTACCCAAAAGACCCTAAAGTGTCAACAAATGGTCTGTTTATGTGGGGTGGCGGAGATATTGTCAAAGGAATGCGCCGGTGGGTGTTGCGGAACTCTGCACAAGCAACTGCTAAATATACTAAACACCTACATGATGACGGAACTCTGACGGGAGGGTATTGCCTTAGAAAAGTACGAGGCATGCAATCTACTTCAGAACAGCATTTAGCTGGAGAAATTAATCATTGCAACTCTCTTGATGTAGAGAAGGCACTAATAGATTTCTTCTCTCTTCTTCGGGAACATGCACAAGAACGTAGTGTGCCTGGGGGATTCCATATTCGTGTCGGTTTGGTAGGCAATGCTAATAGCCCAATCGTCTTGAGAACCCATGATAGGTTTACGTGGGATCTTATGTCTGAAAGCGAACCTGAACCAATCAAACGTTTTCAGCCGGTGTCTACATTTGTTGATCCGCTGGCGCCGATTGAGGATGTCCTGCCGCCGCTGCGTACTCTGGCTCTGGATATTGTGAATCAGGGCGGTATTCAGAACTTGCAGGTTATTGCTGGGGAAGAGTCTTAGCCGGACTCATATCCCGCCCAGAAGCCACATGTGTTTCGAAAAGCCACTTCTTTGGTGGCTTCTCGAAACACATGTGGCTTCTCGCCGTTCATAGGGGAGGGCCGGGGGAACTTTCGATAGGTTAGTGTCTTCACTACGGGTTAAAGACCCACGGCGAAGACACTAACCTATCGAAACAGCCAGCTACCTGCCGTGTGATCTACCCCCTTTGCAGCACCGATTTTCGGTCATGAGTTAGTGACTTTGGTGAGGGTTAAAACCCCAGCCCAGAGTCACTAACCCATGGTCGAAGTCCGTAACCCATGACCGAATTTCCCGCCCGGTGTGTGGGAGGTGGGGCAACACCGCACGGGGGGCAAGCCCGTCCGCGCCTAATCTTCCGCACGGCGGGGGAGTTTGGCGGGGGAGTGCGCCTCCAGAAAACCCCTCGTCACGCAATATTTTTTCTGGTTTTTCTCCGGCGCGGTGCGGTGCAGCCCCTTATCTTGTCAGGGGTGCCCCGTATTTTGGCAGTAGAGAACAACGACGCGTTCTCGCCCACTCCGCCGAGCGACCAAAGAAGCCCCTCATGTACACGGTTGGTTACTACAATGACGAAGACTTCCGCGCCTTCTACTCCGGCCAGGACGCCGCCAACATTGACGACTTCTTCACTGACAACGGCGAATACCTCATGGTGTACCTGCCGGAGGTGACCGACTGCGAGTTCCTCGCCGGCCTCCGCTACGGTAACCGCTGCGATGCTCTCTGCCAGAGCGGATACGCCCTCGACGAGGCAGAAGAGGCCCTCCGCGATATGTACGCGCTCGCCGTATAGTCCACCCGCCCACCTGTCACAGATGGGGATCCGGTAACGGGTTACGGATTTGTGCCATAGGTTATTGTCTTTGGTCGTAGTTAAAAACCATGGTCGAAGACACTAAACCATGGCACAAATTCTGCAGGGGCGGTGCCTCCACGGGCGCGGAGATATTTGATGCATAAAGCAATGAAAGATCCGAATAGTGATGTTTCGTTGCTATTGCACCCAAAAGAATGCAAACGACGGCAAACATGCGGTAGGGTGGTAACTGTAGTGTTCCACAGCGCAGTGATGCGCTTGATGGGTGCGCTACGGGGCTGTTTTCCTTCCGGCAGTCAGTTTGACCTGTGAATAACGGTCCGACTAGTAACTGAATAACACACCATCACCGACAATAGGAGCGTATCTTCTATGGATTCGACCATTTTTAATCGCCGTACCCTGCTGGGCAGCGGCGCACTTGTGGGCTTTGGGGCTCTGCTTGCGGCGTGTGGCCAGCAGGCAAATAATGAGGCGGCAGCCACTGCATCTGCTGCCCCGACTGAAACGACCTCGGCTTCTGCTGCGGCGTCTGGGTCACCTTCGGCGAGCGCTACCCCCTCTACCGTCCGCGGCTACTCGGGCGGCTCAAAGGCGCCCGATGGGGAGTACCGCCCGGCTGACAAGCACGGTCCGGCGCAAAATGTGCCGAAACCCAATGCCCCTGAAGATGGCTACCGTGAGAAGTCTCTGGAAGGTCTTCGCAAAACGATGGATGCGTGGATTAAATGGGGTAATTATGGTGTGCAGACTGGTGACTATTCAATGGCTCGTCAATTCATTTCACCGACTTTTGAAGTTGAACTAAAAGAATACGATGATATTGAAGGACTTTATCGACGCGGAGGTTGGGTAATTGACGGAATAGAAAACCTGCGTGCTGATGGTGCGCCGTGGTCCGAAGATGGAGAAACATATTTCTGGAAGGCATACCGAGAATGGAATCGCGAGATATATGTTGAATATGATGGTAGCTGGCGTGGATGGAGTAATGACGATAAGACCAATGACACTTTTAAATACGAATTGAAGCATAATGGAAAAAAGTGGGAAATTATGGGCTACGAAGGAGTTGATGACTAGTAATGTCTCAATTTCGAAAATACCTCGCAGTCTCTATTGCAGGTCTTCAGATTCTATATTCAACGTCGACTTACGCGTTTGCAGATTCAAACACTGTAGAATGTTCATCAGGAAATAAAGCCGCAATATGTCAAAATAAAACTTCTAGGCAGAAAATCAGAGATAAAAGTAGTGAAACATCTGGAAATAATAATGAAAATGTTAATTCTGGAAACAATAACGCGAACCAATCAAGTCAACCACAATATACCTATACCACGGTAAATCAAGGAAACGGTATAAAAGTTACCTATGCCAATGAAAATCACAATATTATGTCATGTGAAACTGTAGGCGGAAGAAGAGGAACATTTAAGTTCACAAACATGACCGTAGACGAAAACGGAATTCCTATCGACCACGGTGGAGGCAGACATAATCCTTCCTCTGCTGGTTGCATTCCCAACGATACCCGCACCCTCACCAGTGCCGACAGCCCAGGTCCTACCGGCCCGACCTACGAAGAAGTCATGGAGGAAATCTTCCACGCAGCAGAATCCCTAGAGCCCGGTAAGCCGACCCTGCACCAGTCCTACAACAACCCCGCAGGCACTGGCCGCGCAGAAGGCGACCCCAACGTGTACAAGGGCGATCAGATCAACTTCTACGTTGACGATGGCGGCCCCTACCGCCTCGAAGCAGACATGCTCGCCGGACACGTCGAAATTGAGCTCATGCCCTCCTCCTATGTCATCGAGTACGGCAACGGCGATACAGACACCAACTACACCGCGGGCAAACCGGTCACCACCTACCCTCGTGAGCGTCCGCGTCAAACGGATACCAGCTACGCCTACCAGCGGTCTGGTAACTTCCATGCGTATGCGACCGTGCATTATACGGCTCGTTTCCGTGTGGATGGTGGCCCGTGGCAGATGATGGAGGTGACTCCGCAGGCGACCAGTGACCCGTTGCTGGTGCGTGTGTGGTGGGTTGATGTGGGACGCGTGGCTGGTGACTGCAGCTACGACGACACCAGGTGGGGTTGCAAGAACGATCCGACCATGGGTAAGCCGGATAATCCGAACCCCAGGTTGCGCAAGGCCGATATTCGCACGGGTCAGCGTTGGCACCTGAATGATAACGGTGACGGGGACACGGAGTATTCGTTGCACCGTGACTGGCCCGACATGTAAACCAGCTCTGACCCAACATATATATAAACCGCAGCAGGCGGCCCCGGATGCGTGTACATCCGGGGTCGTTTTTGTTTTACCGTGCTTTGCCGAAAGATTGTGCCATAGGTTAGCGGCTTTGGTCGTAGTTAAAAACCATGGTCGAAGACGCTAAACCATGGCACAAATTCTGCAGAGGCTCCACCTCTCCACGCAAGTGAAAATTCAGTCATGACTTAGCAATTTCGGTCATGACTTAGCGTCTTTGGTAATGGTTAAAACCCCAGCCTGAAGTCACTAACTCATTACCGAAAAAGCTAAACCATAACCACCCCCTATCCACCTGGTGCATCCAGAACCGCCTTCTTTTTAGACAGAGGTTTTCGATAGGTTAGTGTCTTCGCCGTGGGTCTTTAACCCGCATTAAAGGCACTAACCTATCGAAAATCCATGAACCTGGTGCGCCCTCCATCTGCATCTGGTGGGGGCGCGAATATAACCCCCGCAGACACGCAGAAGCCACATGTGTTTCGAAAAGCCACCATTATCGTGGCTTCTCGAAACACATGTGGCTTCTCGGCGTTAATCTAGGTCAGTAACCCGGGGCGCCAG
>ERZ773001.451-NODE-451-length-16573-cov-88.5909_pt1 | contig 16573 bp, 10 predicted proteins | sample MGYA00511673_ERZ773001 | MGnify/ENA primary metagenome ERZ773001 (study PRJEB29015, sample SAMEA2738091) | human oral metagenome | biome: human oral; feature: human-associated habitat; material: saliva | place: China | collected 2162 ... | reverse complement strand
CCAGCACCCACCGAATCCGTTGCGTAACGCTGGTTCGCGTTAATCTTCAGCAGCGGGCCGCCACCGGGCAGCGGCTGCACGGTCGGGTCGTGGTGACCCTGATAGTTCGGGTGCACCAGGTGACCGGCATCAGCCGACAGGCAGAACGACGCCGCCACCGAACGGCGGTACTCCTCCGTGCTCTCACCGCGCGCAGCGGACAGGCGCACCAGAATATCCTCCAGGAACGGGCCCGCCGCGCCACTACGCGACTCAGAGCCGAGCTCCTCATGGTCGAACGCCGCAAGCATTACAGTTTCGGTGGCGTGCTCATCCGCGTTATCTGCGACGTAACGCTCCAGCGCGGTCAAACCCGCATGCACCGAAGACAGGTTATCCAGGCGACCCGATGCGAACAGCTCCTGATCGGCACCGAAGCGGCGCGGCGGCTGCGAATCAGCGAACAGCAGGTCGTAACCCACAATGCTTTCCGGGTCGACCGGCTCACCGTCAATCACGTGCTTCGCCATGTAGCCGAGCACATCATTCTCCGCCGGGTCCACACCCCACACGGGGTACATGTTGAACTGCTTGTCCAGCACCAGTTCGTTGCGCTTGTGGTCCAGGTGCGGTGCCAGCTGCGGGATGCGCGCAATCGGGCCGGTGCGCACCAGGCGGTCCTTCAGCTCCCCGCCCTCAAGGACGGTGAGGCGGCCCGCCACACACAGTTCGCGGTCCAGGAATGAGTTCAGCAGTGCGCCGCCGTAGTTCTCAACAGCAATCTGGTGCCATCCCTTCGTGGTGATGGAGGAGGAGGGCTTGACCTTCAGTGAGGGCGAGTCGGTGTGTGCACCCAGCACGCGGTAGCCGCTTGCCTTCTGTGCCTTTGCACCACCAGCCCAGGCGATAATCGCACCATCGCGAACGACGAAGTGGCGGCCGGTTGCCACCTGCGGGCCCCATGCTTCGGTCTCTACGAGCTCGGTAAAGCCTGCTGCTTGCAGGCGGCGCGCTACCGTGCGCGCGGCGAGGTACGAGACCGGTGAATCCGCCACGAATGCGGCGAGGTCTTCAATATTCTTTACAGCATCAACAGTCATGGTTTAACCCTACCTTTTCTTGGGTGTTGACGGGGTGACCCGGGCTGATAATCCACGCGGCGTGGAGTATGAGCCCTGGTGAGGCTCGCATGGAGCGGGACAGGCGGGTTGGGGTAGCCGAGCTAGCCCAGCCCACCGCACCCTTTAGTTATCAACCTTGATCGGTTGTGTTTCACGTGAAACCACGCCACGGCGAGCGCGTGCGTTGAAGATCAGGCAGGCGAGCACCACGTACAGGCCTTCCAGTGCGATACCCTGTAGCGCATCCACGGGGGTCACACCCTCGGAGGCGAAGGGATCCATGCCAGCCACCATGGACAGCAGCATCAGGATCACGTTATTTGCCACGTGCAGGCTGATGGAGGCTTCCAGGCCGCCGGTGTACCAGCAGAGGAAACCAGCATAAATACCCATCGCAAGAATCGTGCTCTGACCCCAGGGGTCGTAGGCGTGGGAGAGCATGAACAGCACTGCGGGTAGCACAATCGGCAGCCAGGGGGTGCGGACCCAGCGGCCAAGCATCTGCATCATGAACCCGCGGTAGGCGAGCTCTTCGGCGTAGCACTGGACGGGCACGAGGAGCAGCATCATCGCCACATAAACCCAAAATTCAACCTGTGGAGGTTGAAAATAGCGGTATTCGGGCAGGCTCGCACCGCTCACCGCCAACGCTACGGCGTAGTAGATGCCGTAAACCGCAAAGCTCAAACCCAGATACGGAAGCAGCAGCGAGCGGCGCAGACGGCCCGCCACCGAATGGATCAAACCCCAGGGCTTCGGGCCCACGACCAGGCGCGCAATAAAGAGCGAAGGCACGATGGCGATCAGGGAGAGGAAGGTCAGCGCGAACAGCGCCGGGTGTTCCATGATGACGGCACGGTTCGCAGCTACATCCCGGAGGGAAACTCCCGAACCCCTAACCGCCATAAACAGGGCGACTGAAATCATCAGGTTGAGGCCAATAAATACGGCGACGCCGAGCAGACCTTCCAGCAGGGGTGAGAACCAGCGGGATTTCGGGTCGGCGTGGGAGAGACGGTGGTAGGCAAGGCCGGCAGGCGCAGTAGCAGTCGCGGGGGTTCCGGCGGCTACCTGCGGGGGTGCGGGAGGCGGTGTCGTGTTCATTCTTTAATCCTAGCCTCCGCGGGCTCGATGGTGACCGGGCATACGGAAACCTTCAAGTACTGATTGATACGGAATGTTCCAAAACCATTGAAAAAGCCGTGAATAAGGCTAAAAACCCACCATTCACGGGGTTCATTTTCTGAACCTATGCCATAATTTGTAGCGATAATACGCTCATATACATAGTCGCTGATGACCGCTCTTCCGGGGTGTTTTTTCAGCACCAGAAAGGCTGCTTTCTTATGGCACTCGTCTTCAATCCGCCGCCCAACTGGCCCGCTCCTCCTGCTGGATGGGCCCCCACTCCTACGTGGCGCCCCGACCCCGCGTGGGGTCCCGTTCCTGAAGGCTGGCAGCTGTGGGTCGAAGAGCCCGAGCCCGAACCCATTCAGGTTGAAGAGGCTACTATTGAGCCGCTGATTCCCGAGGAGCCCGCTACCGAGGCGGCTCCCGCTGAGCAGGTTGCTGAGCCCGTAGTTGCTGAGCAGCCCGCCGAGGTTGTAGCACCGCTGACCGTTGAGGACGTTGACCTGGAGCAGCTCGCCGCTGAGCTCGAAGGTGAGCAGATCGTCGAGGTTCCGGAAGCTCCCGCACCCCAGGCTGAGGCATCCCCCGTTGAGGCGCAGCAGGTAGAGGCACCCGCGGCTGAGTCCGCTGAGGAGTCCTCCGAGCCTAAGCCGATGCGTCACCTGACTCAGGTTCCGCTGACCGGCACCACTCTGCCCGAGCAGGTTCTCGCATCCCAGCCTTCCGCAGAAGAGCCTGCAGTTGCTGAGCCCGCCGCTGAGGCTGTTGAAGCTCCCGTAGCGCCGGTTGTCGAGCCTGTTGTTGCTGAGCAGGCTGCTTCCGAGCAGCCCGTTGAGGCGCACGTTGTTGAGGCTCCGGTTGCTGAGCCTGCACTGTCCGAGCCGGTTGTTTCTGAGCCCGCAGTTTCTGAGCCGGTTGCTTCCGAACCTGTTGCAGAGCCCGTTGTTGAGCCCGTCGCCGAGGTTGCTCCCGAGGCACCGGCGGCAGCTGAACCGGTCGCTGAGGCTCCCGTTGCTGAAGCTCCCGCAGCTGAGGCGCCCACCTCCACCGAAGAGGCTGCCCACACTATCGAGAGCTCCCCGCTCGTTGAGTTCCACACCCCGGAAACCGAGCGCACCGTCAACCTGTCCGAGCGTACCGTGAACCTCTCGGAACAGCCCGGCCAGAACATGCAGCCCGGTCAGAACGTGCAGGGCGGCCAGAACGCGGCGTTCATTCCGGCGGGTCAGGCACCGAACGGCTTCCAGACGAACCAGGCTGATGGTTTCCAGGGCCAGGGCTTCCAGGGTGGCCAGTACCAGGGTCAGAATTTTCAGGGGCAGGGCTTCCAGGGCGACCAGAACGCGCAGGGCGGCCAGAACGTCCAGGGCGGTCAGTACCAGAACAACCCCTACCAGGGTCAGCCGTACAACGCTCAGCAGCCCTACGCGGGTCAGGTGTCCGATCAGGACCAGGCAACCGTGGCGCTGAGCAACCCCTACGTCACCGAGCCCGCAGATCAGGGCGAGGACGGATCCGAGAAGAAGGGTCTGTTCTCCGGCACCAAGATTTGGGGTGTTATCGGTGGTGCGCTGGCTCTGCTGATTATTCTCATCCTGGCGATTGTCATGCTGATTCCGCGTGGCGGCTCGACCCCCACCTCCGGTTCTTCCGAGTCTGCGAGCGCGGCGGCTACTTCCGCTGAGGCATCCTCCGCGGCGGCGGCATCCTCTGAGGCTTCTTCCGCAGCACCCGCATCTGAGAGCGCGGCAGCGGCTTCGGCTTCTTCGGCTGCACCGGTCGCTGCTGCTGAAGCGAAGATGCCCGAGGGTGAGTTCAAGGAGTACAAGAAGACCGTCACCGACAACAAGGACACCATCGAGATTGAGAAGATCAAGGGCGATGTGTCCGCAGGCCTGCTCTACTACGAGTTCAAGCCCGCAGACGGTGTGGTGAACGCCTTCATCTCCAGCCGTGATGAGAAGGGCAACAGCAGCGCAGGTGTGAGCGTTATCGACTCGACCCGCGACGGCAAGGAGCTCAAGGGCACCGCGTGGATCGACGCGAGCGGTCACTCCACCCCCACCCGCAAGCTGGACCTGACCGGTAAGGGCGAATGGACCATCCGCGTCTACGATGCAGACTCCGCACCCAACTACAAGAAGGGTGAGAAGTTCCAGAGCACCATGAACCACTACGCTTTCACCTACGAAGGCACCGAGGCGACCATGGAGTTCCAGACCAGCGGCCCGACCACCCGCGGTTTCAGCGTTCTGAACGCGACTAAGAACGACCCGTTCTTCTCCTCGACCCTGTCGCCGGTGAAGAGCAGCATTCAGTGGGTTCAGAGCAACAAGAGCTACCTGCAGGTTCGTACCGACTCCAACGTTACCTGGAGCATCGGCACTAACTAGCGGCTTGGCTGACTAGATCAGCAGGCTGGGTATAAAAGTATCCCCCGCATCCGTCATGGGTGCGGGGGATACTTCTATGCCCGGATATTTTTATGTCGGGAGGCTATGCTCTGAGGCTATGCTTCTGGGGTTCTGCCCGGCGGGCTTACGCCCCTGCTGGAGGCGCCCGCCGCCCTGAACAGGTAGCAAGCTTGAGCGAGCAACCGCCGTGAGCGAGGCTTCCTTAGCGGGAGTACTTCGCCTCCGCCAGTTCAGCGCCCGCGGCACGTGCCGCACGCCCTACCAACTGACGATTTGCCAGGTACACGAAGAACGTCACCAGAATAAACAGGTACATCAGCTGGTACGGCATGGTACCCGCCATCAGGCCCAGGGAGCCTTCGGGCACCATCAGAATCTGATCCGAGCTGAAGTGCGGGGAGAACGCCAGCACAATCCAGAACGGCGAAATGTACATGCCCACCAGCGCCGCGGTCGCCAAGACAACAGCCAGTGTGAAAACAAAGGAGCTGACCCGCTGGTACATGAGCGGGAAGATCTCCATAACCACGGCGGCGAGCATCAGCGGGTACCAGGTGTTGTGGTGCGACCAGCTAATCGGCGAAATCTGCAGCATCATGAACGCGGTCAGCGCCAGCTGCGCCATGAGCGCGCGGGCACGAATCAGCGGAACCAGCAGAACCGCGGTGACCAGCACAATCAGCAGGGTCAACGCCACCTGCACCACGGACAGGGCGGTCGCCGTCAGGTGATGCTGCAGGCCCGCGTGGGTCAGCGTACCCATAATCGACACGTTATCGAAGTAGCTGAACCAGCCCACACGCGAAGTGTCACGCAACGCGTGGAACCAGAACGTCAGCGACTCCTCACGAATCACCAGGAAGCCGATACCCACGGTCGCGGCGAAGCTCGCACCCAGGGTCGCAATGCCCTTCCAGTCCTTACGCATGAGCAGCAGCAGACCGAACGCGAGCGGGGTCAGCTTAATACCCGCCGCAATACCCAGCAGCACACCGCGCGGAACACGGGTTGCCGGGCGCACAAAATCGGCAAGAATCAGCGCCAAAATGATGGCGTTAATCTGCCCAAAATGCGTGGTCAAACGCCACGGGCCGCACATCCAAATTAGCGCCGCAATCAGCGACACCATACCCCAATGGCCCAGGTGCTTCTGCAACGGCAGACGCCACGAGCGGCTCCGCGCGTAGGAGTACAGCAGGTACGCGCACCAATAGCTGAGCGCGCAAATAATGGCGGTAATCAGCAGCATGCTCTGCGGTTCGGTGAGGAACGCGAGCGGGTAGAAGAGCAGCGCCGCAAACGGCGGGTACGTGAACGGCAGGCCGCGCGTGCTGAAGGTGTACAGCTGGTAGCCGTCCGGGCCATCCGCGAGGGAGACAGCACCCAGGCGGTACACGTAAATATCGTCAGCCGCCGCGTGCGTCACGTAGTCAAAGGCGTAGAGGGCAACCAGGATGAACAGCAGGTGCGCCCAGAGAGCGCCGCTACGCATGCCGGGGATGCGGTCAAAGAAGCCGCGACGCGCAGGTTTGGCGGGTTCTGCGGCAGTTTCCTCGGTGGGTTCGACAGTTTCCGCCGCGGGTTCAGTAGCGGGCTCAGCGGCAGGCTCCGCGCTTTCTGCAGCACTTTCGACAGCGCTCTCAACAGCCGGCTCCGCAACCGCGGTAGAAGCCCAGGGAATCCTCGGCGCAGCCGCCGCAGTATTCTCCGCGGTCTTCACCGCGTTCGTAGCGGAGCTCTTTTCAGTATTCTTCACAGGGGTCTTTTCTAGCTCCTTTTCGCGGCTCACGCGGTTGCCTCACGAGAAGCAGCCGCACGCACAGACGCGGCGCTCTCGGTCACCAGGGCGCGAGCGCCCCACCAGCCCAGGGGCGCATCGCTCCGCACGGAACCGTACTGCACGGGCTCAACCTTCGCGCCACGCACCGGCGCGCTCAGGGCGGCAAGCGACCAGAGCGTCATCGTCACCCACAGGCAGAACGCGGGAATAGCCGAAACCGCCAACGCACCCGGAGCCAGGTGCTCCAAACCCTCCGCGCTACCGTGGAACCACGACGCAATCCTAATCGGCGACAGGTACAGACCCAACACCGCAACCACCGCGAACACGGTCGCCGTCACGCGCAACCACGACGGCTGAACCGCAAAATAGGTCGGGAACGCATCCAGGATGAACACGGCAGCCAGCAGAGGCAGCAGCACGTTGTGGTGCGACCAGCTAATCGGCGACAACGCCACCATCAAGGAGGCGGTCACCGCCACCTGCGCCAGTGCGGCACCGCGGCGTTCCAGCTGGTACAGCAGCGCGGCGGTCAGCACAATCGTGACCAGCGCCAGGGCGTAGTAGACGGGCTTCACGGCGCTCTCAGAGACGCCGAAGTGCAGCAGCCAGCCCTGAATCGAGACGTTATCCACAAAGTTCAGTCCACCCACACGGGAGGGGTTCGTCAGCGCAGAGAACCAGAACTCCGGCGCGTCCTTAGGCATCAGAATGAAGCCCAACGCGATGGTGCCAAAGAACGTCGCACCCAGGGTCGCAATGCCCTTCCAGTCGCGGCGGACCAGCAGAATCAGGCCAAACACGAGCGGGGTCAGCTTCACGCCGCCCGCAATACCAATGAGCACGCCACGCGGCACGCGGGTCGCCGGGCGCACAAAATCGGCAAGAATCAGCGCCGTAATGAACGGGTTAATCTGAATCAAATCCAGGGTGCGCTGCCACGGGCCAGCCGCCACCACCAGAATGGTCAGCACCGCAATCGTGCCGGCACGACCAAAGTACTGCTGCAGGGGCAGCTCGCGGCCGCGCGCATTCACGTAGTTGTAAATAATCGTGGAAATCCACCACGCCACCACAGCCGAACCGACAACCATAATGACCATGCCGACTTCCAGAGGCATGAACGCAAAGGGCAAGAACAGCATCGCCGCGAACGGCGGGTACGTGAACGGCGGCTTGTTCACACCGTGATCGTTCAGGGTCGGGGAGTACAGGTCCTGGGTGAAACCCTCGTTATCGAAAATGGTCATCGCACCCAGACGGTAGATGGAGAAGTCCATACCGGCGAAGGGGTTGGTGAGCATTTTGACGACGTATCCACCGCCAATGATGAGGATGAGTGCCGCAATAGCGATTTTTCCCCAGATGGGGGTGGTGGAGTCAGTCCTTGTCACGAGGTGCTTGTCCTTACCTTGGTGCCGGCGGATGCGCGCGTAGGGTGGGCGGGCATCTGATTTTGGAATCCTAATAGTTTATCGCGCGCACCTGTGAAGGGTGCATCGGGGAGAAGAATCAGGGGAGAAGATTTACAGGGGCAGAATCGCTCGAGTGAGCAAGCGCAACCATCACGGTACGAGCCGCCTTCATATGCACGTAATGTCTTCAAAATTGGTGCTACAGGGGCAATATAATGGGCTTATTGGCGCTCCGCCTACCCCAATGCAGGGCTCACCCCAACACAGGGGCGCCCAACACAGGGGCAGGCGATGCCAACCCGCACACCGACGTCCACGAACAACCAGCAGTGAAAGCAGTGATCACGTGAGTGAACATCTCGGCACCCCACCCGAAGGCGAGAACACGAGCGGCAAGCCCGCAAGCGTCTCCGGAGGCGGCTCCTCCGGCCTGAGCATTGGCGCGCGTCCGGCTGATGCGCCCGGCGCGAACCTCACCCCCGAAGAGGTTGCACGCCGCGCATCCGGTCGCGGTACGTGGCATCGTCGCGCCTCCAAGCCTGTCTCGCACTGGATGTTTGTGCTTATCGGCGTGCTTCTGCTGCATAAGTTCATTCCCAATAGCGGCTGGCTGATGGTGCACATTGTCACCCTCGGCCTGATTACGAACTCGATTCTGATTTGGTCGCAGCACTTCACCGAAGCGCTCATGAAGATCAAAATCCCTGACGAACACCGCGGAACTCAGGTGCGCCGTATCTTCATCCTGAACGCCGGTATTCTCGTGCTCATGGTCGGCATGATCGGTCAGCTGAGCGTGCCCGGCCTCTACGCCGCCACGGTGGTTGGTGCGCTCATTGTGGGCACCATGGTCGCTTGGCATGCCCTGTACCTGCTCAAGCAGGTGCGTCAGGCTCTGCCGTCGCGGTTCGGTGTGACGATTCGCTTCTACATTATGGCGGCGCTTATGCTGCCCCTCGGCGCGGCGTTTGGCGCGATGATTGCCTACCCGAACCTGAAGGGCACCCTGCACGCCCAGTTCCTACTCGCGCACGAGGTCGTGAACGTGCTCGGCTTCGTCGGTATTACCGTGGTGGGTACGCTGGTGACCTTCTGGCCGACCATGTTGCGCACGAAGATGGTTGATAAGGCGCTCACTCACAGCCTGCGCGCCCTGTACCTGATGTGCGGCGGCTTGGCGTTGACCCTTGCAGGCTCCATGTTCGGGATGCGTCCGCTCGCTGCCGCTGGCCTGGTCGTCTACCTGCTCGCTCTGCTCATTGTCGCCTGGGTGATGGTGCGTACCCTGCGCACCAAGCGCCCGACCGAGTACCCGCCGATGAGCGTCGGTATGGGCTTCCTCTGGCTGATTGTTGGCGTGGCGACCACCGCCTACATGGTGGCAACCACCCCGTTCGCCGTCATGGATATTCGTGCGGTCACCCCCATCTTCGTGGTGGGCTTCCTGCTGCAGGTGCTGCTGGGTGCAATGAGCTACCTGCTGCCTCAGCTGATGGGTGGCGGCCCGGCGGTGGTGCGCGCCTCCAATAAGGAGTTCAGCCGTTTTGCTGCCGGTCGCGTGACCGCCGTGAACCTGGCGCTCATTATTTTCATGCTGCCCAGCTCCATGGTGGGTCAGTCCATTAAGATGGCGGTCACTATTGTGGGCGCGCTGGCGTTGGTGGCATTCATTCCGCTGATGGTGCGTGGCGTGAAGGTTTCGGTGAGCACCCGCAAGGCAATCTTCGAGGCGCGCGCCCGCGGCGAGAAGCCCGTCTTCGACCAGGAGGCGCTGACCCCCGCACCCATACCGCACGCCAAGCAGAGCTTCCAGGCGGCACTCGCGGTTGCTATGGCGTTCCTGCTGGGCTTCGCCGTGAACCCGTCCGCGTTGAACCTGCCGTCGGTTTCTTCGTCGGGTTCCGTGGCTGCGACCGGTCAGACCACCACCGTGCAGGTGAAGGCGACCAGCAACTACCGATTCACCCCCGCCGAGGTGGAGGTGCCCGCCGGTAACCGCCTGGTCGTTGAAGTTACCAACGACGATCAGGGCATGACCCACGACCTGACTTTTGATAACGGCGCGACCACCGGCGTTATCAACCCCGGCGAAACGAAAACCGTTGATGCCGGCGTCATTACCGCCGACCAGGAAGGCTACTGCTCCGTGGCGGGTCACCGCGCCCTGGGCATGGTGTTCAAGGTGAAGGCGACCGGCGCCTCCGCAAACCAGGTGGCGCAGGGTGGCCACAACCACGGTTCTGCGGGCGGCCACAACCATGCTGCATCGGGTAGCACGCCGACCCTTATGACCGTTGCGAACAGCAGGATTGACATGTCCGCAGCGCCCGGTAGCGGCTACAAGTACCGCGACCCGAACATCCCGGCGCCGAACACCGCCGAGCGGGTGAACGGCAAGACCGTCCGCAAGGTCACCCTGGAAGTTGAGGAAGTTGACCGCGAGGTGGCGCCCGGCGTGACCGTTCACATGTGGACGTTCAACGGGCAGAACATGGCACCGATTCTGCGTGGCAAGGTCGGCGACATTTTTGAAATTACACTCGTCAATAACGGCACGATGGGCCACTCGCTGGACTTCCACGCGGGCATGGTGTCCCCCGATAACACGATGAAGACCATCGCCCCCGGTGAGCGTCTCGTCTACCGTTTTGAGGCGAAGGCCGCCGGTATCTGGCTGTACCACTGCGGTACTGCCCCGCTGAGCCTGCACATGACTCAGGGCATGTACGGTGCGGTCATCATTGACCCGGCGGACCTTGACCCGGTCGATCACGAGTACGTGATGGTCCAGGGCGAGGCGTACCTGCACGACACCGGAAAGACCGCCTCCGACGGTAACAAGCTGGCGGAGAACTCGCCGGAGCTGATTGCGGCAGGCACCCCCACGCTGACCATGTTCAACGGCCACGCAACCCAGTACAAGGCGAAGCCGCTGCAGGTGAAGAAGGGTGAGCGTATCCGTGTTTGGGTGATGGCTGCGGGCCCGAACCACGGCACGAGCTTCCACGTGGTCGGTTCGCAGTTCGACACGGTCTACAAGGAGGGCGGCTACCTGATGCGCCGCGGTGTGGATGCGTTCGGTAGCCGTGACGGCCACAGCCAGGCGCTGAATCTGGCGCCCGCTCAGGGTGGCTTCGTGGAGATGCAGTTCCTGGAGTCTGGCACCTACATGTTCGTGAATCACTCCTTCTCGGAGATGGAGCGCGGTGCCGCCGGCAAGATCGTGGTGACTGATCGCTAAACACTCACGCTGGGTGCTTCTAGCACCCAGCAAGGACCCCGCCCGGTGCATCCTGTGAATGGATGCGCCGGGCGGGGTCTCTTTCTACACCGTCTTTCTGCGCCCACACAAGCCCCCTACAGAGCCCGCCCGGAGCCCCGCACACACCCCGGTAAGCACCCCGGCAGGAGCCCACATCCGCATCGGCGAACTATGCTTTTAGCCTCATGGGCGAACTTTTCTTAGCCAGGAGCGGGCATGGTGCGCTAGTCTATAGGAATGGCAGATAGCACTTCGAGCGCCTCTTCCGAGCGCAGCGCTACGGGCGCCAACAACCACACCCCCGCTTCGGCGGACGAACAGACTTCTCCTCGGCAACGTAAAGCTTTCCCGCTTCGCTTTCTCGCCGGGGCACTTGCGCATTGGCAGATTATTGCCTCTGCGGTTCTTTTGGGTGGCGGTGTTGCCGGCCTGGCAGCCACCTATGACGACTATTGCGGTATGACGGAGCTTTCGTATGTTCCGGCGGCTCTCCGACCCGATTTTGAGGAGGGCTCTAAGGTGGCGGGTTTTCGTCCCGGCGTGCTGGCGGCGCAGATTGAGACTGAGAGCCACTGGCGTGTGGGCGTTGTGTCCCACCAGGGCGCTAAGGGTATTGCACAGTTCACCGATGATGCGTGGAGCGGCGGGCATTACAGCTTCGGTAATGGCGGTAATGTTCTGAACCCGCACGATGCGATTGCGGCGCAGGCACGCTACCTGGGTGAGTTGCGTACTCGCTTGGCGAAGTATGCTTCCAATGAGGATGAGCTGCAGGATGTGGTTCTCGCCGGTTATAACGCGGGTCCGGGTTCTGTGGAGAAGTACGGCGGTGTTCCCCCGTACGAGGAGACTCAGAATTATGTGAAGACGATTCGCGAGCTGGCGAATTCGAAGTACAAGCTGACTTGCTCCCCCGAGTACCAGTTCAAGCAGGCGAAGTTGAGCTTCGTGAATGGTGTGACTCCGGCGATGGCAGGCGTTCATGCGGATGGTACGCCCCTGTCCCCGGAGGAGTCGGCATCGGCTGCCGTTGAGGCGTCTGCTTCGGCTTCTGCGAGTGCTTCGGCTCGTGCGTCTGCGAGCGGTTCTGCGGGTTCTTCGGTGAAGCCTTCGGCGACGAGTTCCGGCCGCTAGATTCAGCTTCTAGATAACCTACTAGGCTATATAGCCGCTAGGGAATATTCCGTTTTATCTATAGTGGGCGGCTGATACCGGCCGCCACTACCCTACTATTCACTCTTATATTTACTCTTAACAGCGCGAGGCGCCGACCCCCATTCTCGGGGTTCGGCGCCTCGCACTTTTTAGGGCTGGAGCGTGCCTAGTTGAAGATGGCGCGCACGACCGAGTAACCGGAGACCGGGTACACGGCGTTCACGGTTGCGGGCTTCTCGCTCTCGTCCGCAATCTCGATCGACTCGGTGCCGCGCAGCAGCTCCTCAAGCAGGATGCGCAGCTCCAGGCGTGCCAGGGGCGCGCCGGGGCAGACGTGGATGCCGTCGCCGTACACGAGGTTGCGGGACTGGTCGCGGTGCGGGTTGTAGGTGAGGGCGTCTTCGAAGGCGTCCTCGTCGCGGTTGGCGCTTGCCCAGTTGATGGTCACGCGGGAGCCGGCGGGCAGGGTGCGGCCGCCGAGTTCGGTGTCCTGCGTGGTGATGCGGCGGTTGGTGACGAGGGTGTCTTCGAGTCGCATGATTTCTTCGACGGCGAGGGCGATTTCGCTGCGGTCGTCGAGTGCGTTGCCGTCGGCGAGGGAGGCGCGCAGGCGGTCCTGCTCGGCGCGGTTGCGTGCCAGGAAGTTGACGAATACGCCCACGGTTGCGGAGACGGTGGACAGCTCGCCCACGGTCCAGTTGCGGATGAGGCTGACGATTTCTTCGTCGGTCATGGTGCGGGGTTCTTCACCGGGCAGCTGCACGGTGTCGGTAAGCAGTTCGGCGGTGACGTCCTTGGGGTTGCCGGCGGCAGCGTCCTCGCGGCGTTCGTCGAGCAGCTGGCGGATGTAGCCGTCGAATTCGAGGGCGACCTTAGCGATTTCTTCGCGGTCGCGGCGCAGGGTGGCGACGCGGTTCTTCTCGATCCACTCGGTGAGGGGCTGCTCGAGGCATGCGGGCCAGCCCATGAAGGCGTTCTGCACGCGCATTGCGTAGGCCTGGCCGAAGCCCTGCATGACGTCTACTTCTTCGCCGCGGGGCAGTTCTGCGATGAGGGTCTTCACGGCGTCGCGGATGACGGGTGCGAACTTTTCGAGGCGTTCGGGGGTGAAGTACTTGTCGTTGACGGCGCGGAAGGTGGTGTGTTCGGGTGCGTCCATGCCGTTGGGGACGGCGATGTGACGGGTAGAGACGACGTTGGAGTAGATTTCGGGGTGGTCAAGTACGTGCTGTACGTCGGCGTTTTTGAAGACGGAGTAGCCCATGAATTCGTCGTGGGCGACGGGGCAGCGGCGGCGCATTGCGTCGTAGGCAGCTACCTGGTCTTTCTGCACTTCTTCGCTTCGGAGGTCCCAGTCGTTGTGTACGTTCTCAGTCATTGTTCACCCGTGTTCGTTATAGAAGTTGTGGCGTGCTGGATGCGGGCGTCCGGACGATGCGTATGGGGCAGGGTCGGGCGTGCATTTCAGCACGTGAAGCCATTAGTTATTATTTGACCGTATCACTTTAGGGGTGGTGGCGCAGGGTAGGGGTTCCTTGCTTCTCATTCACCGAACGACTTCGGGTGTTTGCGTGCGAAGGGGTAGGCGCTACCGTCCATCACGCAGCGTTCACTCTACAGGCCGCGATAGACTTCTCGCCGATGACCAACTCGGAAGACCTCAACAACAACCGCCCCGTTATCAATGGTGTACAGAATGCGGTAATTCCCTACTCGCGCCCTGTACCCTTCTTCGCCCTGTAGCTTCTTGACTCCCGTCATATATGGGTCATCGCCAAGGGATCGGAGGCAGGCGATAATTTTCTCGAAGACTGACCGGTCCTCTCGTTGGATTTTCTTTAGTTCTTTCGCTGCTTTGCGCGTCAATTCAACCCGGTACACGGGGTTTGAGACATGGTTTGCAGTCATCTGCACCCTTCAGGCAGAGCTTTAAATCTTAACCTCAACCTTAGCAGAAAAAGTGTACACTTTTTACATACTTTACATTGTTGTACTATGTAAGTAACTCCCCTGGATGGAACCTACACAAGAACTATCCTCGGAGCTAACGGACAAACCCCAGAAAGGAACCAGTCATGACTGTCACCACTCACCGGACTCGTTCCAATGTCACGACTCTTAAAGAACTCCGCGACAACCTCGGAACCAAAGTCAACGAAGCCGTATTCTCCGGCGAACGTCCCCTCATCAGCCGCAATGGTAAGACTGTTGCCGCGCTCATCTCCTACGAAGATTTGAAGCTGCTGGAAGAGTACGAAGAACTCCTCGACATTGAGGCTCTTCGCAAGGCGCGCGCCGAAGATGACGGCTACCGCATCGGCCTCGACGAGTTCCTCGCAGAGAACCCTGCAGACTAGTCTTTCAACGCATAGAGCAAGGCGGGCGGCACCTCCATTGGAGAGGGGACGCCCGCCTCATTCGTGCCTAAAAACCGCCGGGTTTAGCGCCCGCGTGCGGAGGGGTAGATGCTACCGTCCATCACGCCGCGCTCCACCTGCTCCAGGCTCACGCCGCGAGTCTCCGGCAGGTTGCGGAACATCAGCAGCGCAATAACCACGTTCACCACGGCAAAGCCGATGAAGGAGCCGGTCAGACCGACCGCACCCAGAATCACGGGGAACGCCAGCGACAGCACACCGTTCATCATCCAGCCGCTAAACGCCGAAATGCCCATACCCGCCGCACGCACACGCAGCGGGAACAGCTCGCTCATAATCACCCACGTCGACACGTTCAGGCAGGTCTGCATCGCGCCCACAAAGCAGACGATGAGCACCAGCAGAATCCAGGGACGCGCCGCATTATCGGTGGGCAGCAGCATAGATGCGCCCGCAATCAGCACGTGGAAAAACGCGGTCGACGCATAACCAGTAATGACCATGACGCGGCGCGGCACACGCTCCATCAGGCGCAGCGACAGGATGGAGCCAAGCACCGCAATCGTACCCGGCGCAATGTTCGCGATGAGCGCCGCGGATTCGCTGAAACCGGCTTCCTTGAGCACCTTAATGCCGTAGTACATGATCGAGTTGATGCCGGTCAGCTGCTGGCCCGCGCCGACCAGAATACCGACGAGCAGGATGCGCACGAACCAGCCGCGCACGCCCACGCTTTCCTTAGCTGCCGCATCGTTCTGGGAGCTGGTTTCCGCCTGAAGGGTGCGCTCAATATCGGCAATCTCAGCCTCAGCACGCTCGGCGGAGCGGATGCGCTTCATAACCTCAAGAGCCTGTTCACGCTTGCCGACGCGCAGCAGCCAGCGCGGCGACTCGGGCACTCGCAGCATACCAATGAACAGGCCGATGGCGGGCAGGGTGCAGATGGCGAACATCCAGCGCCACACGCCGTCGTGTTCGCCCCACAGGTTGCCGATGAGGGCGTTCACGATGAACGCGGCAAGCTGACCGCCCACGACCATGAGTTCGTTGCGGCCGGAGAGGGAGCCTCGAATTTCGTAGGGTGCGAGCTCTGCAAGGAATACGGGTACCACGGCGGAGGCGCCACCGACCGCCAGGCCGAGCAGGGTTCGTCCGGTGATGAGCACGGCGACGTTGGGTGCGAAGACGCAGGTCAGGGCGCCGAAGAAGAAGATGGTGGACAGCCCAATGATGGTGGTTCGGCGGCCGTACCGGTCGGAGATGCGACCGCAGGTGAGCGCGCCAATAGCCGCCGCGAAGGCGAGGGATCCGGTGACCCAGCCTTGGGCGGTGGAGTCCATGCCGAGTTCGCGGCTCATGGGTTCGAGCGCGCCGTTAATCACTCCGGTGTCGTAGCCGAAGAGCAGACCGCCGAAGGTGGCGATGAGTGCAATGATGCCGAGGTATCGGCTGTGCTTCCCGGTGCCCAGCGGGGGCAGGGTGGAGGCGGTGCTCTGTGCGCTCATAGTGTCCTTTGATGCCGAGGGGGTAGGTGAGATTACACCGACGTTGGTGGTTTTTCAGCCCTGTCAGTGGGCTAGGTGAGGTGCGTCAGGTTAGACACACCTCACCTAATCCTAGCGAAAACGTTCGGCGGGTGATATTTATTTCTCACCACGGACATTTTTCAGCGTATATTACGGCCGACATATGCAACCGTCTGAGTGTCCCTTTGAGAAGGAGCCCGCGTTTAGAACAGCGCGATCTTCTCGGGTGCCGGGAAGATGGCGTCCAGGGCGGCGAGGTCCTCAGCGTCGAAGCGCAGGCATGCCGCCTGTGCGTTGGCGCGCACCTGCTCGGCGCTGGTCGCACCGGCAATGACGGAGGTGACCGGCGACTGCTGTGCGAGCCAGGAGAACGCCGCCTGCACCTCGGTGATGCCGCGCTCGGTGCAGAAGC
>ERZ773001.440-NODE-440-length-16849-cov-66.5684_pt1 | contig 16849 bp, 11 predicted proteins | sample MGYA00511673_ERZ773001 | MGnify/ENA primary metagenome ERZ773001 (study PRJEB29015, sample SAMEA2738091) | human oral metagenome | biome: human oral; feature: human-associated habitat; material: saliva | place: China | collected 2162 ... | reverse complement strand
GCCTCCGGCGTGCTCTGGTGCGATGGCCGCCGAACCGTAGAGCTGGACCCCGGCTCCCGTATTGAGGTGCGACGCTCCGAAAAGTCGGTGCTGCTCGCCCGTATCCACCCGGCTCCCTTCTCAGAGCGACTGGTGCGTAAATTTGAGCTTCCGATCCGTGGCTGGCGCGGCCCGCAGGACACCGAGAAGCACTAAAGAAAAGGAATGAACGTTCGTGATTGAGGAAATCCATATTCGAGACCTCGGCATCATCACCGATGCGAGGCTCCCCCTCGAACCCGGATTCTCCGTGCTGACCGGCGAAACCGGCGCAGGTAAAACCATGGTCGTCACCGCCCTCGGCATGCTCCTGGGAGCCCGATCTGACGCATCCAGCGTGCGCAACGGAGCCAAGAGCGCCCTCGCTGAAGCCGTGATTCGCCTGCCCCACGGGCACCGCGCCCTCGAGCTTGCCGAAGAAGCCGGCGGCACCGCCGAAGACATCGACGAACAGACCTCCGAGCTACTTCTGGCACGCACCGTCAACGCCTCGGGGCGCTCCCGCGCGCACGTTGGCGGTTGCTCCGCACCCATCGGAACCCTGTCTCAGATTGGTCAGACTCTTGTTGCAGTCCACGGCCAGTCCGATCAGCTGCGCCTCAAATCAGCGGCAGAGCAGCGCCAGTCCCTCGACCTGTACGCCGGTGCAGAGCTTGCCAACCTGCTGGAGAAGTACCGCGAAAACTACGAGCGATACCGCGCCGCCGCCGCAGAGCTCAAGGAAGTACGCGAAAACTCGCGCGCACGAGCCCTCGAAGCGCAGACCCTGCAGGGTGCCCTCGAAGAAATCAGCGCCGTCAACCCGCTGGAGGGCGAAGAAGAAGAGCTCAAAGCCGAAATGGTGAAGCTCATGAACGTTGAAGCGCTACGCATTGCGTCGGCAACCGCCTCCGCAACGCTCAGCGGTAGCGAATACTCCACCGGTGACGAGCAGAGCGTCATGAGCCTGCTCGATGCAAGCCGCTCCGCGCTCCAGGCGCAGGCAGACGCTGACGAAGAGCTTGCCTCCCTCGCCGCGCGCGTCAACGAGCTGCTGATTCTTGCCACCGATATCTCCTCGGATCTGTCCTCCTACATGGCCTCCCTGGATGTTGAAGGCCCCGAACGTCTGGCGCAGGTGCAGACTCGCCGCGCCCAGCTGGCGACCCTCACCCGCAAGTACGGTGCCGATATTGCCGAGGTTCTCGAATGGGCCGAAGAATCCCGTGCACGCCTTGAGACCCTGGTAGACGACCCGCAGCGACAGGAAACCCTGGAAACCGAACTGGTACAGCTACGTAAGGTGCTCGGCGCCCAGGCAGAAGAGCTGACCGCCCTGCGCCGTGCCGCCGCGCAGAAACTGGCGGATGCCGTCAGTGAGGAGCTCACCGCCCTTGCCATGCCGAACGCCTCCCTGGTCGTGGAGGTTGCCGAAGCTGAAAAGTTCTCGGTGCACGGTCGAGACACCGTGACCTTCATGCTGGCCCCGCACCGAACTGCCGTGCCGCGCCCGCTCGGTAAGGGCGCCTCCGGCGGTGAGCTCTCCCGCGTGATGCTCGCCCTGGAGGTAGTGCTTGCTGAAGTGGACCCCGTACCCACCTTCATCTTTGACGAGGTGGACTCCGGCGTGGGCGGTAAGGCAGCTATCGAAATCGGTCGCCGCCTCGCCATGCTCGCCCGACACGTGCAGGTTCTGGTTGTCACCCACCTGCCGCAGGTTGCCGCCTTCGCGGACCAGCACATTCTCGTGCTGAAAAACGATGACGCGTCCCTCTCGAAGGTCAAGGTACTTTCCGAAGAGGAACGCGTGGTGGAGCTGGCGCGAATGCTCTCCGGACACGATCAATCAGAATCGGCGCGAGAGCACGCCCGAGAGCTGCTGGCCGCCGGTCGAGAAGTGCCCCAGGGACGCTGAAGCTGACGGCAAACCGGCGGCAAACCGGCAGGGAAAAGCATGAGGAAAGTGCTGGCAAAAGCGCCAAAAGGCGGCATCTTTCGCACTAAAGACCATCAAAGGGGCTGAAGTGCGCGAGCCTGCCTCGGAAAGTTGTCGGTGCAGTCCGTGCCGGTGACCAATAGCGGCGCATGGAGCCCAGAGGATGTGAGATACTCTGTGAATGCTCCTACACCTGCTTCTACACGGCGCGGCGGGAATAATAAATCCCCAGCTCCGTTTACAGTGGTGATAAGGACAAATAGGGGAGGGAAAACCGCCTGAGAGAAACATCTCGCGGCAAAACCCTCTGCTTGGATAGCAGACAAGAAAATGGTAGGCTTGAATTCCGTGGTGAATGAAAAAAATAACGCTCTGAACGCGTCCTCTAACGACAAGGTAACCCGCCAGATTTTCGTAACCGGCGGCGTTGCATCTTCTCTCGGTAAGGGCCTGTCGGCCTCTTCCCTCGGTCAGCTTCTTCGCGCACGTGGCCTCTCTGTGACCATGCAGAAGTTCGACCCCTACCTGAACGTCGACCCAGGTACGATGAACCCCTTCCAGCACGGTGAAGTCTTTGTCACCGACGACGGTGCTGAAACCGACCTCGACATCGGACACTACGAGCGCTTCCTGGACGAAAACCTCGACCAGTCCGCTAACGTGACCACCGGCCAGGTCTACTCCTCCGTTATCGCAAAGGAACGCCGCGGCGAATACCTCGGTGACACCGTCCAGGTCATCCCTCACATTACCGACGAAATCAAGGCCCGCATGCGTCACGCAGCGGAAATTGACAACGCACCCGACATCATCATCACCGAAATCGGTGGTACCGTCGGCGATATCGAGTCCCTGCCCTTCATGGAAGCAGCACGCCAGGTACGCCGCGATGTTGGCCGCAAGAACGTCTTCTTCCTGCACGTCTCCCTGGTGCCCTTCATCGGCCCCTCCGGCGAGCTCAAGACCAAGCCGACCCAGCACTCCGTCGCAGCACTGCGCGGCCTGGGCATCCAGCCTGACGGTCTGATCCTGCGCTGTGAGCGTGAGGTCCCCGTATCGCACCGTACCAAGATCGGTAACGCATGCGACGTGGACAGCGACGCAGTCATCTCCTGCGCCGATGCACCCAGCATCTACGACATCCCCAAGACCCTGCACAGCCAGAAGCTCGACGACTACATCCTCGACTACTTCGGCATTGAAGCTCCCGCCCCGGACTTCACCCAGTGGGACCGCCTGCTCGACGCAGTGCACCGCCCCGCAGCAGAGGTCAATGTTGGCCTGGTCGGTAAGTACATCGACCTGCCCGACGCCTACCTGTCCGTCTCTGAGGCTCTGCGTGCCGGCGGCTTCGCAAACAACGTGAAGGTCAACATCAAGTGGGTTGCAGCCGACCTGTGCGCAACCGACGAAGATGCAGACCACCAGCTGCGCGACATGGACGCAATCCTCGTGCCCGGCGGCTTCGGCATCCGCGGCCTGGACGGCAAGATTGGTGCCCTCAAGTACGCACGCGAACACAAGATCCCGACCCTGGGTATCTGCCTGGGTATGCAGTCCATGGTGATTGAGTACGCACGCAACGTACTGGGCCTGCGCGAAGCATCCTCCACCGAGTTCGACCCGGAAACCTCCGTGCCGGTCATCGCAACCATCGAAGAGCAGAAGCAGTTCGTCGAAGGTGCAGGCGACCTGGGCGGCACCATGCGCCTGGGCCTGTACAAGGCAAACCTCGTTCCCGGCTCTCAGGTTGCTAAGGCATACGGTGCAACCGAGGTTGCAGAGCGTCACCGCCACCGCTACGAGGTGAACAACGAGTACCGCGAGCAGCTTGAAGAAGCAGGCCTGCTCATCTCCGGCACCTCCCCGGACTCCTCGCTGGTCGAGTACGTGGAACTGCCCGCAGAGGTACACCCCTACTACGTGGCAACTCAGGCACACCCCGAGTACCGCTCGCGTCCGACCCGCCCGCACCCGCTCTTCTCCGGCCTGATTAAGGCTGCTCTGGAGCGCCGCGGCGCATAACATCCGCGGCACCTAACATCCGCGGCGCCTAATATCTAGGCACAAACGTTCAGCATCCCGCTCACCCCGCGCAGGGGAGAGCGGGATGCTTTCGTTTAAACCCGAACGTGCTTTAAACCGTGCCCGTACCTGACGCGCCAAACGTAGCGGGGCTAAGAAGCCGCCTACAATGAAAGAATGAGCAACAACCAGCAGATTATTGATGCACCCTCCGAACGCACCATCCGCACCCGCACCGTGAAGTACAGCGGCTACGTGATCGAAACGACCGTTGAAGAGTACGAACTCAACGAAAACACCGTGCTGACCCGCGACGTCGTGGAAATGCCCGGCGCCGTCGCCGTAGCGGTCCTCAACGACAACAACGAACTGCTGATGCTCAACCAGTACCGCCACCCGGTGCGCATGAACCTCTGGGAAGTACCCGCCGGACTGCTCGACATCGACGGTGAAGACCCTCTGGTCGCCGCGCAGCGCGAACTCGCCGAAGAAGCAGACCTGCAGGCAGACACCTGGAACGCTCTGACCGACTACTTCAGCAGCCCCGGCGCAACCAGCGAAGCAGGCCGCGTCTACCTGGCACGCAACCTCTCGGAACTGCCCGCCGAAGAACGTAGCGAACGCACCGAGGAAGAAGCAGAAATGACCTACCGCTGGGTGCCCCTCGCTGACGCGGTACAGCTGGTACTGGGGGGAAAGGTTCACAACGTGCTCGCTATCCAGGCGGTACTCGCTACCTACGCGGCGGCGCAGAACAACTTTGAAGGCCTGCGCTCTGCCGAGGGCGGCTGGGAGTTTCACCCCTACATGGGGCAGCGCCGCGAAAAGCCGGAGAACTTCCGCAACCACTAAGATACGGAACACGGGGGCGGGGGAGTAGCCCTGCCTACGGCAAACCCGAATATCAAGAGAACCGACAGAGGAGATAGCGTGAAGCAGGCAAAAAGCACGGCGAGCAAGACACCCCGCGGTGCGGGTCTGCTCGGTGTGTCCTCTTTTGTTGGTTCCTCCGTGCAGGGTTCTTCTGCCCTGGGTTCTTCCCATCAGGAGGCGCAGACCCCGCTACAGAAAGCCATTGACCAGTACCTCATCCACCTGCGCGTGGAGCGAGGAAGTAGCGAACACACCATCGCCTCCTACGCGCGTGACCTGCGACGATACAGCGCCTACATGGCGACCCTCGGCGTCATCGACCCCGAACGCATCACCACCGCGCAGGTGCGTTCCTTCATGCGGGAACTCGCCGCCCCCACCGCGCCGCTTGCCGGATTTGAAGCGGGGGAGAAACACAACCAGAACGTGCAGGAAGCTCGGGAAGCGCAGGAAGAAGCCGCAGAATCGCTGGCGCTGATGATCGCCTCCGAGTCGGGGCGAGGTGCTGGAACCGGGCGTACAGGAAACGGGCGCGCTGGAAAAGGACAGGCGAGGAAAGGACGTGCCGGGCAGTCGGAGAAAGCAGGGGATCCAGAAAAAGAAACGCCAACCGCAGGGGGTGCGCCGAGCCTGCCCCTACCCTTGGGGCCGAACTCCATCGCCCGCACCATGGCGGCAGTCCGCGGAGCGCACGCCTTCTGGGTCTCCGCGCTCATCGTGCCCACCGACCCGGCGGCCCCGGTTACCCCGCCCAAGAACGTTAAGCGCCTACCCAAAGCAGTCAGCGTAGAAGACATTCAGCGGCTACTCGCCGTACCCGACCGCGAAACCGCCACCGGGCTACGCAACCGAGCCATACTCGAATTCCTCTACGCCACCGGCGCGCGCGTGAGCGAAATGCTCAACGCCGATATCGACGACGTGCACTTCGAAGGAACCCTCACCGACGAAGACGGCAACCAGATCACCCTGCCCGGCTACGTTCGACTCTTCGGCAAAGGCAACAAAGAACGACTCGTACCCATCGGAAGCTACGCCCAAAAAGCAATCCAAGACTACCTGGTGCGTGCCCGCCCCTCCCTCGTAGCGCATGGTAAAGGCACCGCCGCGCTCTTCGTCAACGGACGAGGCGGCAGACTCGGACGCCAAGGCGCCTGGCTCATCCTCAAAGAAGCCGCCGAAGCCGCCGGGCTCAACTCCGACTTCTCACCGCACTCCATGCGCCACAGCTTCGCAACGCACCTGCTACAGGGCGGCGCCGATATTCGCGTGGTGCAAGAGCTACTCGGGCATGCTTCCATCGCCACCACGCAGGTGTACACCAAGGTCACGCCCGAGGGGCTCATGGAGGTGTACCGCATGGCGCATCCGCGTGCCCACGAACGGGGATAAAACCCCGTCAAACCGCGGAACAGCCGCTCTTGAGGTAACCTTATAGACAACGCTTAAACTTTAAAACTTCGAATTCATTGATGAAGGTGAACCATTGACTGAAGCTCAGGCTCAAGAACTCGGCCCCACCGGTCGACCCCTGCGCGTATACCCCGACCCGGCTCCGCTGAGCAGCCACGGTCCCGCCCGCATTATCTCTATGGTGAATCAGAAGGGCGGCGTGGGTAAGACCACCTCCACCATTAACCTGGGCGCGGCACTGGCAGAATGCGGCCGTAAGGTGCTGCTGGTCGACTTCGACCCGCAGGGTGCTCTCTCCGCCGGTTTCGGCGCGAACCCGCACGAACTGGACCTGACCGTCTACAACGTCATGATGGACCGCAAGGTTGATATCAAGGACGTTATCCTGCCCACCGGGGTGGAGAACATCGACCTGCTGCCCGCTAACATTGACCTCTCCGCAGCTGAAGTTCAGCTGGTCAACGAGGTGGCGCGCGAGCAGGTTCTCGCCTCGGCACTGCGCAAGGTCCGCGACGAATACGACGTCATCCTCATCGACTGCCAGCCCTCCCTGGGCCTGCTGACCGTCAACGCACTGACCGCCTCCGAAGGCGTCATCATTCCGCTGATTTGTGAGTTCTTCGCACTGCGCGCCGTCGCACTGCTGGTCGACTCCATCGAGAAGGTGCAGGACCGCCTGAACCCCGACCTCGAAATCTCCGGCGTACTTGCCACCATGTTCGATGCCCGCACCATCCACTCCAAGGAAGTTCTGGCACGCATCGTGGACGCATTCGGCGACAAGGTCTTCGACACCGTCATCAAGCGCACCGTGAAGTTCCCGGACGCGTCGGTGTCCGCTGAGCCGATTCTCAGCTACGCCTCCAGCCACCCCGGTGCGGAAGCATACCGCCAGGTGGCACGCGAACTGATCTACAAGGGTGGCGCACGCTAAAGCCTCCCCGCACCTATACGCCCTCTGCTGAGGTGACTCTCACCCTTGAGTCACACCGGCAGAGGGCGTATAATTATGTGGATTCTAAAGACCCCGCGCACTGCTTACGCTGAAAAATGGCGAAGTAGAAGCCGCATCTGAGACGGCGCCAACACAGCCGGACCAGCACAGCCGGGGAGAATAAACCTAAGGAGAATAGGTCGTTTATGACCACGAACGTCGCTGCCGTGAGGGTACCGACACCGAACGCAGACACCGCCGCGAACGCCCGGACTGAGGGCCGCGGCCTGCAGAACCCGGAACGCGGTTTCACCCTCACCCTCAGTAATTTTGAGGGTCCCTTTGATCTTCTACTGACCCTGATTTCGCGCCGCAAACTCGACATTACCGAGGTGGCGCTCGCAGAGGTCACCGACGAGTTCCTCGCATACCTGCACGCCCTCTACGCCGAGGGTACCGAACGTGCACTCGACGAAGCCAGCGAATTTCTGGTCACCGCCGCAACCCTGCTGGAACTCAAGACCGCACGCCTGCTCCCGCAGCATCGTGAACCCCTCGAAGAGGATGTCGCACTGCTGGAGGCACGCGACCTGCTCTTTGCCCGTCTGCTACAATACCGCGCCTACCGCGAAGTCGCCGATATTTTTGCTGAACGCTGGGCGCAAGAAGCGCAACGGTTCCCCCGTGCGGTAGCCCTCGAAGAACGATTCGCCCAGGCACTACCCGAGCTGGTCTTTACCGGAGGCGCCGAAGAGTTCGCCCGCATCGCCGCAGCAGCGCTGAGCCGAACCCCCAAAGAGCCCGAACCGGAACCCGAAGAAATCGTTGAAGAACTCAACGAGCACCTGCACGTTCCGCTCACCACCATCGCGGCTGAAGAACACTACATTCTGCACAGCCTGCTCGATACCGCGGCGCGGGAACTGAGCTTCGCCGAGCTGGTTCAAGGATCCGGCGAACTAGAAATCGCGGTGGTTCGTTTTCTCGCCCTGCTTGAGCTTTACAAAGAAGGCGCCCTGCACGTGGAACAGGACATGCCGCTCGGAGCCATTCGGGTACGTGCGAGCGCGAGCGCTGCACAGTTCGTGATTCGCGAAGAAACAGACACTCAGGACGCGCACGAAACCGGTGAAGCGCCTGAATCACCAGAATCACCCGAATCATCCGAAGTGAACGAGGAAGCGGTAGAGGAGGAATATGAGTAATCACGGCTCACGCTTTGACCGTGAATTCACCCCTGACGACCTTGCCATCGTGAACATGGGCTACTGGGATCCGAACGCAGACGAGGATTCGGAACAGGCTGACTCGGCACCGGTAGAGGCGGTAGAGGCTGAGAGCTCAAAGCCTGCTGAGGCGGACGCTGAGCCGGCTGATCACGAGGTATCCGTAGCGCCTCTGGATGAGGTGACCGAAGAAGCTGAGGAGGCTGAAACCGCCGAAGCGGTAGAGGACTCCGATAGTTCCGACAGCTCCGAGGAATCGCAGGAAACTGCACCCCGCGAGTCGAAGGAACCAGCAACGAAACCGGCAAAGATTCCGGCGGGAGGCCCCTCCACCGCACCCAGCGTGGCGGTCGATGCCGAAGCCGAATTCTCCAAGGTCGAGGCAATCCCCGGCGGCGTAAAAAGCGCCATCGAAGCGATCCTCGCCGTTGCCGAAGCACCCGTGAGCGTCAAAGAACTCTCCGCCGCGCTCATCGTCAACGAACGAGCTGTTGAGCACGCGCTCGACCAGCTGTACCGCGAGTACAACGGCGAAGAAAGCGGCTACGGAGAAGACGAAAACCGGGTGGCACCCGAACCGCGCGGATTCCAGCTGCGGAACATCGCAGGAGGCTGGAAGCTCTACGCCCGCGACGACTTCGCCCCCTGGGTGGCACGCTTCGTGACCCGCTCCAAGAGCGCGACCCTCAGCAAGCCCGCCTACGAGACGCTCGCCGTGATTGCCTACCAGCAGCCGGTGACCAGGGCGAGGGTAGCCTCCATCCGAGGCGTGAACGCGGACGCGGCAATCCGTCAGCTGCTTCAACGGCAGCTGATTCGTGAGGCTGGTCGTGAAGCCGGAAGCGGCGCGACCCTCTACGAAACCACGGAGCTACTGCTGGCGAAGCTCGGGTTGAACTCCCTGGAGGAGCTACCGGCGCTCGCGCCTTTCCTGCCCGATGACACGGAGGCGGCGGTCCTCGCCGAAGGTAACGACTAGCCAACAGGCTACAGCCGTTACGGCAATAACGAAACTTTCAACGGTTCTGCTGAAAACCTGCGGCAGAACCACCCGGATAAGCGCCCCGGATAAGCGCTCCTGGCGCTGACACACACTGCGCATTCGGAGCCTGTGCCGGGGCACAAAGACTAACAAGAACTACAACGACAGAAAAGAGAAGAACACCATGGCATATGGAAACTCCTCCCGCGGCGGCCGCTCTGCATCCGGTCGCCCCCAGAACTCCCGCGGTGGCCGTCCCGGCGCCGGTCGTCCCGGTCAGGGCGGTAAGCCCGGCGCTAAGGGAGCATCCGCACGCGGCGGTCGTCCCGGCGCACCGAAGAGCGGCGCAGGCAAGGGCGGTGCAAAGGGCTTCGGCGAGAAGAAGTTTGGTGACAAGAAGTTTGGCGAGAAGAAGTTCGGCGCAGGCCGCGCAGGTTCCGGCCGAGGCCGCGGCACCGAACTGCCCAAGCGCGAACGCCGCGCACCGGGCCGCCCCTACCGCTCCGGTGAAGCCTTCGCAAACGAGCGCGGCGAATACCGCGTCAGCAACTACGCTGGCCCGCACCGCCCCCGCCGCCCCCGCAACGCCCCGGTAGATCACTACGAGTTCTACGATCACGACGGCGTGCGCCTGCAGAAGCTGCTGGCTCAGGCCGGTGTGGCATCCCGCCGCGTCTGCGAAGAAATGATTACCGAAGGCCGCGTCACCGTCAACGGTGAAGTCGTGACCGAGCTGGGTGTGCGCGTGGACCCCTCCAAGGTGACCGTGCAGGTGGACGGCATGACCGTTCAGACCAACGACAAGCTCGTCTACATGGCATTCAACAAGCCCGCCGGCGTGGTCTCCACCATGGAAGACCCCGAAGGTCGCCCCTGCATCTCTGACTTCCTGCGTTCCTCCATGAGCGAGCGCGTGTTCCACGTGGGCCGCCTGGACGTCGAAACCGAGGGTCTGCTGCTGCTGACCAACGATGGTGAACTGGCGAACCGCCTCACCCACCCCTCCTACGAGGTGCCCAAGACCTACCTGGTGCAGGTTCCCGGCCCGATGGAGCCCGGCGTCGGCGCAGCCATGAAGAAGGGCATCCGCCTGGAGGACGGCGTGACTCGCGTGGACGAGTTCAAGCTGGTTGACTCCACCCCCGGCCACGTGCTCGTTGAGGTGACCATCCACTCCGGTAAGAACCGCATCGTGCGCCGTCTCTTCGACGCTGTCGGCTACCCGGTTGAGCGCCTGGTCCGCGTTGAGATGGGCCCGATCCGTATTGGTTCGCAGAAGCAGGGCACCGTCCGTAACCTCTCCAAGGTCGAGATTGGTCACCTGCTCGCTTCGGTGGACATGTAATAACGCTAAGGAGTTGTCATGAGCTCGCCCGCTGAGCTTTCCGCATCTGAGCTGCCCATGGACTCAACACTGACCGGGCCGGTACTCATTATCGGTTCGGGTCTGCTGGGCGCCTCCATTGGTTTGGGGTTGCGTGCGGCAGGATGCGAGGACGTGTACGTCCAAGATATTTCACCCACCGCCGAGGCTGTGGCGCAGGATATCGGTGCAGGCATAAGCTTCTCCACCCTGTCGGAGAAGGAACGCGCCGCCCTCGCCCCGCAGCTGGTGGTGGTGGCTGCGCCTCCGGATAGTGCCGGTGCCGTGTGCGCTCGCGCGTTGAACACCTATGCGCCTCGACCAGAGGCGGGCTACCCCGGCGCCGTGGTGACGGATGTTGCCTCGGTGAAGGTGCAGCCGCTGGCTGATGTGCTTGCCTCGGGTGCGGATGCGTCCCGTTACGTGGGTTCGCATCCGATGGCTGGGCGTGAGAAGTCGGGCCCGGTGGCTGCTCGCGGTGAGCTGTTCCAGGCGCGTCCGTGGATTATCTGCGAGCACGATTCGGTTCGCCCCGAGTGTGTGCGTCTGGTGCGTTCTGTGGCGGTGGAGCTGGGCGCGATCGTGACTTCTCTGAGCGTTGAGGAGCACGATCAGACGGTTGCACTCATCTCTCATGTGCCGCAGGCGATGAGTTCGCTTCTGGCTTCGCGTCTGCAGGACACTCCGCTGTATGCGCTGTCCCTGGCGGGTCAGGGTTTGCGCGATACGGTGCGTATTGCGGCTTCGGACCCGACGCTGTGGGTACAGATTTTTGCGGCGAACGCAGACCCGATTGTGAAGACCCTCTACGGTGTGCGTGATGACCTGAACCGCCTCATCGCGACGCTGGAGAACCCGACGGCATCCGGCGCTCGCCTGGATTTGGCGCAGCTGATGAGCGAAGGCAACGCGGGCGTTAGCCGCATTCCGGGTAAGCACGGTACAGCCCCCGCCGCGTTCGCAAAGATGACGGTGCTGGTGGACGACACCCCCGGTACGCTGGCTCGTTTGCTTGCCGAGATTGGTGAGTTGGGCGCGAACCTTGAGGATTTGCGTCTGGAGCACTCGACGGGTGCCCCGGTGGGTATGGCTGAAATCTCGGTCAATCCGTCTATTCATGAGGCGCTGGTCCGCGATTTGTCGGCTCGCGGTTGGCGTGTTGTGAAGTAGAGTTAAAGCTGTATTTTCCGGCATAAAGTTTGAGACGAATTTTAAGGAGTGCTGATGCACGAGAACCCTAAACTGACGATTGCTATTGACGGTCCTTCCGGTTCCGGTAAGTCGTCTGTGTCTAAGGAAGTTGCACGCCACTTTGGTCTGGCGTACCTGGACACCGGTGCAATGTACCGTGCCGCAACCTACCGTGTGCTGGAACTTGGCATTGACCTGAACGACGCTGAGGCGATCGCGAAGGCTGTCGAGGAGATGCCCCTGGTGTTCGGTACGAACATTAAGGAAGAAGAGATTCTGATGGGCTCGACCGATATCCGTGAGGAGATTCGTAGCGAGCGCATTTCTTCGGCGGTGTCTGCTGTGGCTTCGGTTCCGGCGGTTCGTGAGCACCTGATTGGCCTGCAGCGTTGGATGATTGACCACGCTATCAACGGCATGGTCGCTGAGGGCCGCGACATCACCACCGTGGTTGCTCCCGATGCTGATGCGCGCATCCTGCTGACTGCTTCTGAAGAGGTGCGCATGGCGCGCCGCGGCCTGGAGAACGCGGAGAAGTCCGGCGCTTCGGGTGACTTGAGCAAGCAGATCGCTGAGCGTGATGCGAAGGACTCTAAGGTCAATAACTTTATGGAAGCCGCCGAGGGCGTGACCCTGGTGGACAGCTCGGATCTTGATTTTAATGCGACGGTCTCTGCAGTGATTAACGCTGTGAATGACCAGTTGAAGGCGAAGCGCGCGGGTTAGGCCCCGCCGAAACGCTGGGGGAGCGGTGCATCCGCTCCCGATAAGACGTTGAGCCGCGCTCGCGTGCTGACCTACGGGTTGGGCGCGGGGCGGGTAGAGAAAGGAATGCGCATGGCTGAGGACGCTATCCGCGACGATTACGAAGATAAGTACCTGGGCGGTGGCGAGGACGACGTTACCGAGCGCCTCGCTGAGATTGATGATGAGACCGCTGACCAGCGTGCTCAGGCTCTGCTTGAGGGTCTTGAGGATTACGACCTGGATGAAGAGGACCGCGCCCTGCTGGGTGCCTGGGGCTTCGACTTTGAGGAAGAGGAAGAGCAGCTCGCTGACCCGGTAGTGGCGATTGTTGGCCGCCCGAACGTGGGTAAGTCGACCATCATTAACCGTATTCTGGGCCGCCGTGAAGCGGTGGTTGAGGATAAGCCGGGTGTGACTCGTGACCGCGTGTCCTATAAGGCTGAGTGGCTGGGTAAGAGCTTCACCCTGGTTGATACCGGTGGTTGGGAGTCTGACGCCCGCGGTATTGATGCTCAGGTTGCTGAGCAGGCTGAGATTGCTGTGGAGCAGGCCGATGTTGTGGTCCTGGTGGTGGACGCCCGCGTGGGTGTGACCGCTTCGGACGAGCAGATTGTGCGTATGCTGCGCCGCGTGAAGAAGCCGATCATTCTGATTGCTAACAAGATTGACGACGCTCACCTGGAGCCGGAGATTTATAACCTCTGGTCGCTGGGTATGGGCCAGCCGTTCCCGGTGTCGGGTCTGCACGGCCGCGGCCTGGCGGATGCTCTGGACGAGATCCTCGAGGTCATGCCGGAGCACTCGCAGTTCGCTCAGCCGGAGGCGCTGGGTGGCCCGCGTCGTGTGGCTCTGGTGGGTCGCCCGAACGTGGGTAAGTCCTCGCTGCTGAACAAGCTGGCTGGTTCTGAGCGTGCCGTGGTGAACGACCTGGCTGGTACGACTCGTGACCCGATTGACGAGATTATTGAGCTGGGCGGCTACCCCTGGCGTTTCGTGGATACGGCGGGTATTCGCCGTCGCCAGCACATGGCTAAGGGCGCGGAGTTCTACTCTTCGCTGCGTACTCAGACTGCTCTGGAGCGTTCTGAGGTTGCCGTGGTGCTGCTGGACGTTTCCGAGCCGATTTCTGAGCAGGATGTGCGTATCGTGCAGACTGTGATTGATTCGGGTCGTGCGATGGTTCTGGCATTCAATAAGTGGGATACCCTTGATGAGGATCGCCGCGACATGCTCGAGCGTGAGATTGAGCGCGACCTGGCGCACGTGCAGTGGGCGCCTCGTGTGAACATTTCGGCGAAGACCGGCTGGCACAAGGACAAGCTGGTGCCCGCCCTGGAGCGCTCGCTGGAGTCGTGGGATTCGCGTATTCCGACCGGTCGCCTGAACGCGTTCCTGGGCGAGATTGTGGCCGCGCATCCGCACCCGCTGCGTGGCGGTAAGCAGCCGCGTATTCTCTTCGGCACTCAGGTGTCTTCGCGTCCGCCGAAGTTCGTGCTGTTTACTACCGGCTTCTTGGATCCGGGTTACCGCCGCTTCATTACGCGTCGTCTGCGCGAGACCTTTGATTTCACGGGTACTCCGATTGAGATTTCGATGCGTGTGCGTGAGCGCCGCTCCCTGGGTGAGCGTCAGAGCGCGAAGGCTAAGAAGGGTAAGGGCGGCCGCCGCTAGTAGCGGGGTGTGTCTGCCCGATGCCGTGGTGCTGGGCTTGGCCCCCTGCTAGGCTTGACCCCCTTGTTAGTCTTGGCCCCTTGCTAGGTTTGGCCCCCACGTGCTGGATTCTGTGCAGAAAATCTGCGCGAGAAAGATTTTTAAGATTTTTTCTAAAAATGGGGATTCTGGCTTGCGTGGGGGTTGAAAGCCCGGTATAGTTATTCGAGTGTTCAGGGGAAACCTTGAAAACAATATCGTGAATAACGAATCGGGTTGTGGCGCAGCTTGGTAGCGCACTTGACTGGGGGTCAAGGGGTCGCAGGTTCAAATCCTGTCAACCCGACAGATAAAGCTCCGGAAGGTTTTTCCTTCCGGAGCTTTTTGTATACCGTTTAGAGGTTCGCTGGGTTTGGTAGTTTGAACGATTTGTGATTAGGACATGCGCTGTGTGTACTGCCCAAAGCGCCGGGGCGCTGTTTCTTCCTTGAAATAGCGGGGGAGGGGGCTGGATGAGCCCTCAACCCGGGGGTGGGCTTTAGGTTAGGTTGCAATTATGAGCTTGAATTTAAATGTTGGAATATGCCCGATTCTGTGGGTGTTAAGTGGTACATTGGGTACACAAGGAATTGCGTTTTTGGATTAGGGATTCATTATCCTGACCCTGAAATTCCCTTGACAAATCAAGGAATATTTAGGTTTCTATGACAAAAACACCGTTTCAACACACTAAATTTCATAGCCGCAAAACCAACACGAACCCAAGTGAAGGCATATATCCCAAGGGATAGCGTCCTTAACGCATCAAACAGCTAGGTGCACGCACCTACAACACACGGCACACACGCCGCCACAAGCGTCACTGGGAAGGTTTTACGGCACAACTCGATCCCGCCCCCGTGGGCTGGAAAGGAACACAGTACATCATGTGGCAGCAAGTCTACGACCCGCTGAACTCGAGCGCACTCTCCGCACTCGTGGCAGCAGTCCCGATTATTTTCTTCCTTCTGGGCCTCACCGTCCTGAAGCTCAGCGGTATTAAATCTGCCGTTATCTCCCTCGTCATTGCACTGGTCATCGGTTGCGCTATCTTCGGTATGCCCATCACCGCCGGCGCAGGCTCCATTCTCTACGGCTTCCTCTCGGGCATGTGGCCCATCGGCTGGATCGTGCTCATGGCTGTGTGGCTCTACCGCATTTCCGTGCGTTCTGGCGGCTTTGAAATCGTCCGCTCCTCCATCTCCTCCATCTCTACCGACCAGCGCGTCCAGATGCTACTGATCGCATTCTGCTTCGGTGGCTTCCTTGAAGGTGCTGCAGGCTTCGGTATCCCGATTGCTATCTGTGCTGCACTGCTCGTGTCCCTGGGCTTCAACCCGCTCAAGGCCGCAATGTTCGCGCTGATCGCTAACGTGAGCTCCGGTGCATACGGCGCTATCGGTATCCCCGTGACCACCGCAGCAACCCGCGGTGGCGTGGACCTGCACGCACTGTCTATCGAAATGGTCCTGGTTCTCCAGATCATGGCGGCTCTCATCCCCGTACTGCTCGTTGCTATTCAGGACGGCATCCGCGGTATCCGCGAAGTCGGTCTGGTAGCCCTGATGGTTGGTGTCATCTACTCCGGCGGTCAGTCCGTTCTGCTCGCAACCCTGGGTAACCCCGAGCTCGTCGACATCATCCCGCCGCTGCTGGCACTGATTGCTCTGGCACTGGTCATGCAGAAGTGGCAGCCCAAGCACATCTTCCGCGAGCCCACCGCTCCCTCCCTGGAAGAAGTTCAGGCTCAGCAGAGCACCAAGCACACCGGTGGCGAAATCCTCAAGGCATGGAGCCCCTTCGTCTACCTGTCCGTCGTGATTCTGCTCTGGTCCACCGCTCTGAAGCCCGTCTTCGCCGCTAAGGGCGCGCTCGGCTTCACCAACGTCACGTTCTCCCTGCCCTGGCTGCACCAGAGCATCTCGCAGGCGGCACCGATCGTTGCAACCCCCAAGCCTATTGACGTGACCTACACCTGGAACATTGTGGGCGCATCCGGTACCGCAATTCTGGTGGCTGCCATCATCACCATCCTGACCTCCTCCATCAGCTGGGGCGAGGCTATCGAGGAACTCGGCGCAACCTGGAAGCAGCTGCAGACCCCGATCATCATGATCTGCCTGGTCATGTCCGTTGCTAACGTTATGAACTACGCGGGTATGATTACCTCCATCGCACTGGCTGTTGCCGCTGTGGGCGCAATCTTCCCGCTGCTGTCCCCGATTATCGGTTGGATCGGCGTGTTCGTGACCGGCTCCGTGGTGAACAACAACATCCTCTTCGCTGGCCTGCAGGCTACCACCGCACAGCAGATTGGCGTCAGCCAGACCCTGCTGGTTGCATCTAACACCGCCGGTGGTGTGATGGCGAAGATCGTTTCCCCGCAGTCCATCGCAATTGCAGCTGCTGCTGTGAACAGCGCCGGCGAGGAATCCAAGATTACCTCCATGGC
>ERZ773001.439-NODE-439-length-16871-cov-4.24738_pt1 | contig 16871 bp, 5 predicted proteins | sample MGYA00511673_ERZ773001 | MGnify/ENA primary metagenome ERZ773001 (study PRJEB29015, sample SAMEA2738091) | human oral metagenome | biome: human oral; feature: human-associated habitat; material: saliva | place: China | collected 2162 ... | reverse complement strand
TATATGCGGGTCTATCTCGCCGTGCACATGTTTACCGAGCACCGCCTGCGCCAATAAATACACCTGCCCCCGGTGCTCGCGCGAAGATCCCCTCAAGAACCCGTACTGGCCACCGGCAGGAACCTCCTGCAGAGTACGCGAAGGAACCGCAACGATCGTGCGAGCCAGGTCGTGTTCGGTGACTTTCCCGCCGCTATCGGCGCGAACCACAAGCCGCCCCATATATGCCTGAACAGCTATATCCGCATGTCCAGAGGCTAAAACGGTCGTATTTGTGCCCAGGCGAGAGGCAGCCTCGGCAGGGTCCTCACCCACCACAACGTGCAGTGTTCCCTGCGCCTGCCGCACCCCCTCAGGTGCGTTGCGGGGCGTTGCCAGAACATCAAGTTCGTACACACCGGCATCCGCAAAAGCCCACGAAAGATGCGTATGCGCCTGCAGCGGAAGCTCCAGCGACCCCATATCGCCGGTACGCACCCTCACACCATCCTGCGTGGATTCCTGCGTGCCGCGCGCCTGAGAATCGCACATCATCTCGACCGTGCCGAAGGTCTGCGTAATAAACGCCGCAACCTGCCCGGGACCCTTCACCCGGGTAACAGAAAACGCGACCGAAGCATCCGAATCTGAGGGCGACTCAGCGGAATGGGTGGCGGATGCGCCCGAAGACTCGGCGCCCTCAACGCGCAGCCCCAACCAGATAGAATCCAGCGAGGCATCCTCCACCACGGGTTCAAGCTTGCCGCCGTACTGCTCAATCCTCTCGGCAACCGCCACCTGCGCCGAACCCTGGGGCAGGTTAGAGCTCACCATCGCCGCCATTTTGCGCTGTTCCAGCAACAGACCGTTGGTGAACGCCAGCCGCGCGTAGGCGACATCGCGCACATCCCGCAGGCTCGGCTCATAGGAATGCGGGTCTGCGCCATTGGGAATGAGGGCGTGTACCCGCGCACGCTCGCCACCAACAGCACGCGCCACATCCGCCAAAATTGGGGTTGTCGCCACCACCTGAAGACGCCCCTCGGCATCAAAACCCAAGGACGTATTCTGTGCGGTGCAGGCGCTTAATGCCGCGCAAACGGGCAGGAAACCCAGGAAAGCGCGGCGGCTGAGCCCATTACGCGGCATGACGCTTGCGGCGGCGCACGGCGTACACGATCATGCCGCCTAAAGCGACAGCAAGCACGGAGGTGCTGACTATAAACGGGTTAAAACCTGCCCCGGTGCTGGCCAGCTGACCGGCAGCAGCGGCCTGCTGCGCATCCTTAAGTTCCTGGTTGGTGAGGGCGCAGTCCTTACCCGAGGCGGTCTTACCAACGATGCGTACCTTCGTGCCGTCCGGTTTCGTCACAATACCGCTGGCCGCATCCACGGTGCCGCGCCCCGCCTGCTTGTCGGGGGTTTTGCTCTCGCCAGCGGGCGTATCATTGTGCGCACCTCCGCGGTGGCCGCCGTTATCTGCGGGTTTCTGCGCCCCCTGCTGCTTATCACCGCCGGAGGTGTTTTCCCCGCTGCCGTTACCCACCGTGAAGTTCAGGGTGGAGGTGCTCTCAACGGTCTGCCCGTTCTTCAGGCGCACCTGCCAGCCGATCGTCACCCGGTAGCGGCCCTCCGCAGTAAACACCCAGTTGCTGTGCTGGTGCGTATTCAGCGGAACCTGAAATGAGCCGCCGCGGGAGGTGAACACTTTCTGCCCGGCGGAACCGAAGTTACCCGAGAGGAACACCGACATTGAGCCGGGGCCGTCGAACCCCTTCATGCTCATGGTGACCGGCCCGTCGGCCTGCTTGAGAAGCTCAGGATCCTGGGTACTCCACCCCAGCCACGGCACGCCCGCCTGCTGCGTAGCCCCAATCATGTGCACGGTACTTCCCGCGGGGGCGATATCTTCCATACCCGCCGGGAATTTCAGCTTCGCAGCATCACCCAACACGAAATTGAGTGAGCTGGGGGAGACATGCTTGGGTGGGCTGAACCGGTCATCTTTCACAGCAGAGCTCAACGTGGAGCCGTTCAGCACCGGGCCCACATCGAAGTGCCCTTCAGTGGCGCGGTCTGACCCGCCGTATTCAGCCACGTTCTGCACCGTTGCCGTGTGCAGCGCGGGCTCAACACTCGGGACGGATGCGGGGCTGCGCAGGGACTGTTTGGCGTCTTTGACCTGAACCTCGGTGGCGTAGCATTTCTCGCTGCCCGACCCCGCCGAATCCGACCCACCCGAACCAGCCCCACTGGAACCCGCTCCGCCCCCGGCGGAACCCGACCCGGCTGCCGCACCCTGATGAGACGCACCGGGGGCCACATTGGCACTATTGGAGCCGCGCACGCTTTTACCGCCGGATGCGCCCGCCGGCGGGGTGATGCTCTGTACAGTACCGCCCGTTCCGGTGCCGCCTGAGTCGGCGGCACTGGCGGCACCATTACCCCCAGAAGGTTCCGCCGCGTTGACCGCCTCCGGGGTGCTGCGATCGGCAGTCCCCGACCCCTGGCTGGCACTGTTACCAGCCTGCTGCGCTTGGGGCTCTGGCGCGGGCCCCTGCGCGGCAGGGTGCTCGGCTCGCGGCTGCTGCGGTGCACCGTTCGAACCCCCGCTGGCGGGGGCACCTGCCTGCCGCACATTATGGGTGTTGGCCCCCGAAATATTGGCCGGGGTTTTCGGCGCGCCTGCACCGGCGGGGGAGGCCGCGCTCGCGGCTGCCGAACGGTCAACGGCTTCGGGGGCGCCGCCGTGCCGCTCGCCCTCCTGGGTGCGCATCTGCTCAAAAATATTGGCCGGAACATCGCCCACCGCCACCGTGTAGGTCTGCTCAGCACTGATCGGCGTGCCGTCGGTGCGCTGAGCTGTCGCCCGGAAAGTAAGCCGGTAAACACCCGGTGCGGTAAATGCCCACCCGGGGTGCGCCTGCTCACCCGCGGTTATGGTGTGGGCGGGCAGATTCTCGCGTGAACTGAACAGGCGCGTGGGGCCGCTGGGGTCCTCATGGAAAACCTCAACGGAGCCACCATCAGGGGTTTGGGTGCGCACAAGTTCGAGCGATATTTTGTTCTCTTTCAGTGCGTCGCGGGGGATATTATCAGCCCCGAAGCTGGGGTGAAGAACCCCGCCGGTGCCGGTGTGCGGAATATACCAGATAGGGGTGCCTTTGGGGGCAATAAATTCATAGCCCGCAGCCACAGTGCTGCGGGTGGAGTCAGTATTTGGCAGGTGGAAAACAGTTCGTGCGGGATCGTAAATACCTTCACCGTCGTGTGTGCTGGCCCTCGAACCCAGTGTGAGTGCGCCGTCGCGCAGGGAGAGATCTACCAGGTTGGCGTGCACCCCGGCAATAGTATTTTCCCCATCAATACGGCGGGTTCTCTGATCGCCAGTGGTATCCGATACGCTCGCGGTGCCGTGTTCTTCGTGCGCGAGGGCTGGTGCTGCGGGGGTGAGGACAAGCCCGCAGGTGAGCGATGCGGCACTGAGTAGGGTCAGGGCGGATGTGCTTCGTTGCATGTGTTCCTCCAGGTGCGTGATGCGGTGACTGGGCGCGGTTCGGCGCGGGGGAGTCCGTTCGCCCCCGCGCCGTTGGCGTATTCGGGAATCACTATACAGAGCATTTTTGTTAATGACAATTATTCGCAAAAATGCTACGCTATTGCCCGTAAAAATTAGAAAGGAAAGCATGAACACGCACCTCCGAACCCAACGTCGGGCACCCGGAAAACCCCTAGCGCGCCTCTCCGTCGCGGCGCTGATCATCCTCACCGGGCTAGCCCCCAGCATCACAGCCCACGCCGGGCCTGACGACGGGCGCATCATCACCACCAAAGGCCACGTGGACGCCCCCAAAGCCTACTGGGAAAACGGCACGTTCGTTCTCAAAAATGAATCCAACCCCTACAAGACCGGCGCAGACCTCTACGACCTCGACAAAACCGTCAACTGGGTCGGCAAAGGCTGGGACGGGCGTAACGGCGCCTCACAATACACCCTCACCCTCCCCAACTCACCCAGCCTAGGTTTTCTAGGTGAGCCCGGGCAGACCCTCTACATGGCGCCCACCCTCACCTGGGGCAACCACGACCCCATCTGGGCGGGTCTGGGTGCATCTGTCAAAATCCCCACTGAACAGTTCCGTGACGGGGTGTTCGCCACCGACATCCTCTCGGTGGACGGCCCCGGGCGTATGGAGCTGTTCCGGTACAACCCCGACGACGGCCCCGCTCAGATCAACCGTATTCTCTCAAGTACCAGCACCGGCTGGCACTCCTGGCTGCTGAGCAAAGGCAGCCACACCCACAACACCACCACCTTCACCCGGCCCGGGCGGTACGAAGTCACCTACCGCACTGTGGCCCGCGGTACCGACGGCAGAATCATCCAGTCCGCGCCGCAGAAACTCGTGTGGCAGGTGGGCGGCAATAAGCCTATTCTTGGTGACGGAACCCCCACCGCCGTACCCACAGAAGAGCGCTATAACGCCGCGAATGTGGGGAACCTGGACACCGCCAAATATGTGCTGTCCGTGGCACCGCACACCCCAGACCCGGACCCCGCCAAGAGGAGAGACGCCGACGATAAGCTCAGCGACATCACCTTCACAGCGGGCGATAAAAACCTCAAAGGCAAGCTCACCCTGTACAACAACGGGTACTTTCTGACGGATCTTGATGTCACCAACGGCACCGCCACCTGGAGCGAAATGATGGGCGGCGAATCATCCCACCTGCAGGCGGTGTTCACCCCTGAAGGTGACAGCGGTGCACGCTGGATCTCGCATCAACTCGCGTATGAGCCCGGGCGGGCTGAGAGCGTGTACAGTGACGACGGCAACGGCCAATGGCCCGTAAAAACTCCCGAAGAGCGCAACACTACCCTCAATACCGCCACCTACACCCCCACCAGCGGCGACTACACGGTGCGCACCGTACCCTCCACGCAGGAAGGATACCGTACGATTGAGGTGACCTTCGCCGACCCGAACTTCCGCGGGTTTATCCGGGGCGGATTCTACGCCCCCAACGACTACGAATACCCCAAATTCGATATTGAAACCACGGTCGAAAACGGGGTGGCGCGTTTCACCTACCGGGAAGACAGCTACTTTGAGAACAGTGAACTGATCGCCAAAGTACTGCCACACCCAGATATGAACGCGCGCGCCTCGAGCGTGAAACTCACCGGTGACTACCGGCGCGGCGGCGACTATAGCGCATCCGGCACATTCACCGTGGAGGGAACCGCCGGGCAGGCCCCCGCCGACCCCGCACCCAGCGCCCCCGCCGGTGAAACGCCCGCCCCATCGTCCAGCCCGAGCGCCACACCCGCTGCGCCTATTACCCCCGCACCAGCCAGTCCGAAACCAACTAGCCCAGAGCCAACCAGCCCAGCACCAGCCGCCTCAGGGCCAGCCCAAGGTGAGCCTACCGCATCGGCTGCAGCGCCCCCACCCGCCCCGTCGCACCCCACCTGTGATGCCCGCACCCTTGATGGCCGCCGCAAAATCCACGACGGGCACCTCGACATTCAGGGGCAGCTGCGCGACAAACAGCTGCACGTGGGCCTGAAAGACGATAGCGGTCTGATCGACCCGGACTCGACCGTGCGCCCCCTTGATTCGGTGGTGCTCACCGTGAGTGATCGGGCACGCCGCACCCGTAATGAGCATATGAGCAGCCCCGCACTGAACTTCATCGGCCCGGTGGGTACTGCCTTCTACGGGCTGCCCCAGACCCAGATCAAGGGGCTGCCCTGGCCGGGGTACAGCACCGAGAATATTGACTACTCCCAGCTGTCGGGCGGGGTGAAACTGCACGTGGTGCCGCGCACCATGCCGCGCGGCGCCCGGTTTGGGGTGTTCACAGAGTCACTGACCGGAGCGGATGTGCTTCTTGACTCCACCACCGGCAAAGACACGATTGATATTGCGTACGCCACTCACGCGCACGCGAACTGGGTGTTTACAGAACCTGGCCGGTACGGGTTTGACGTGTACTACACCGCCACCCTCAAGGATGGTACGGAGGTAAAGAGCGAGGTGCAGCGCATGCAGGTTGCGGTGGGGGATGAGGCCGCGAACGGCTGCTCAACCAGCGACTCCACCGGATCCGCAGCCCCCGGCGCGTCTGGGGGCGGCACCGCTGCACCCTCCGGTTCTGACCACACCAACCCCAGTACCGGAACCACCGACAACACCACTTCTGCGCCCTCCTCCGCTGATGAACCTGAGGCCACAGCACCCTCGTCCGGGGCAGGTGACTCATCACCCGGTGCCGCGCCTGCACCCGCGAATAATGGCTACGGTGCCGGTGCTCATGGCTATACTGGGGCCGGCACCGGTTCGGATGGCAGCTCATCAGACGGTTACAGTGCCTCAGCTGATGGTGGTGCTGGCGCGGCCGGATCGTACGCCGGCGGCTCTGGCGGATCTGGGGCGGTATCCGGCGGGTCTTCCGGTGCGGGCTCCTCGGCTGGGGCGCTGGCGCACACAGGGTTCGCGGCCGCTGGTGTGGCTGCTGCGGGTGCGGCTGCCTTAGCAGGCGGCATTATTTTAGTTGTCATTCGCCGCCGCAGCAGCTCACGCTGATTCTTGGCAGCAGCATACTCGCCCCACGAGTGAATAGCGTTCCTCTAGGGGTATATGGCGTCCCGGCCTGTAGAACAATACTGACAGGCCGGGACGCCATATTTCTGAGCAATATCTGGCTATTTACGTATGAACCTGAATGTATTAGAGTACGGTGAACGATAAATATGGGTTATTGTATGGAACCCTCACACAGGTGCGTGCTAAAAATATCCGAAAACACTCTTTAAATGTCACGAAATACATAGTGCAGGGTGCCTGCCCAATAATTGTTTACAGATTTTCGTTTATAGGGTCACACAATAATAGGTCAGCATAGTGTGGTGAGTCTCCTCATAACTGCAGCCATACTTTCCTGGCATCCTAGGTACACTTAAAGACGGCAGTTACACGGTAATCACAAAAACACCGGCAGTACGGGGTGAGGAGGCACAATGCAGGCAGCGTATCAGGGCGCGCCGCTGGGTTCGTCCTACCGGCTGGTGGAGCCCGTGGGGGAGGGTGCGGTCGGTACCGTGTGGACGGCCACCCGTTCCGATACGTCTGCGTTATTTGCTGCGAAGCTGCTTAAACCTGAGTACGCGGACAGCCCCGAATTCCTGGAGCGTTTTGTCCGGGAACGCACCGTGCTCATGCAGCTTCAGCATTCGAGTATCGTGCCGGTAGTGGACATGATCGTTGAGGGCGGTAACCTGGCGATTATTATGGAGTACCAGCACGGCGGTACTCTGCGCGATATGCTCCGCACCTTGGGCACGATTGCCCCCGGTACGGCTTTGGCAATGATGGAGCGTGTGCTGCTGGCCCTTGAACAAGCGCACCGTAAAAAGGTGCTGCACCTGGACATTAAACCTGATAACGTGCTGCTTTCCGGTAACCCCACCGAGACGTTTCCTGAGCAGGTGCGGGTAGCTGACTTCGGTATCGCTGAGCTCACCGGTGACGGCCCCGCATCCAGTACCACCGGGCGCGGCAGCTACGGCACGCCCATGTACATGTCGCCTGAGCGTAAACACTATGGCACCGCCACAGAATCCGCTGACGTGTACTCGGTGGGGGTGATGCTCCATGAGCTTCTGATTGCCTACCCGCCCACACCAAACAGCGGCAACCCCACCGGTGTGCACGAGAGCATCCCAAACGACCTGCGCACTGCCCTTGAGGCGATGCTCGCCACCTCCCCAGATGCGCGCCCCACCGCCGCACAGGCTGCCGCGTCGTTGCGCGCCCTAGCAGCCCGGTACGCCCCGGCCCCGCCAATGCTGCCGGTGAATCCTCCCAGCAGCCCCCAGCACACCCCGCCGGGCACCGGCCCGGGGGAGCGGATGGCGACGGTTGTGCGTGGGGCTTCAGCTGCCTCCCAAGACACCGTGATGGGCACCCAGATGCCGGTTGAGCCTTTGCCCCACTTGGGGGAGGCATCATCCCAGACGGTGCTGCGTCCGGTGCGTGTGAGCCCCGAACCTGAGCAGCAGGCACAGGAGGAAGAAGAGGAAGAGCCAACAGGCGGCTTTACGCGGCAGCTGCGCCGCCCGATCGTGTGGGGGTCAATCCTGAGCGTGCTGCTGATTGTGGTTGTGATCGGCGTGGTGATTTGGAACCCTGTGGCTCCGAAGAAGACCGAAACCACCCACGAGAAGTGGTCTGCGCAGGGCAACGATTCTAAACCGTTGCCTTCGGGGCTGGGCACGCAGGTTTCAGCGGAATACGATTCATCCTCGCAGAGTGCTTCTCTTACGTTTAAGTTCTCGTCGCAGAAGTCGGCGCTGAAAGGCGATATTCTGCAGGTTATCCCCGGCACTGCCGAGGGCGGCACCTGCCCCGAGACGACGTGGAGCCCCTCTAAAGGCCAGAAAGCGCAGAAGAACCACGCCACAATCACCGGTATTGATAAGAAATGTTCGTGGTCTTTGCCGGAGGTGGAAATCCCCGCAAACTCGACGGTGTCGATGACTGCCACAGTGAAGGTCTCAATTTCGGATCAGAAGGACTTGCAGAAGTGGGTTTCTGAGATTGAGCGTAAAACCCAGGAGGCCATTACCGACCGCGAGGTGCAGTCCACCTCGTACCCGCTGCAGCGGTTGCAGGCGATTGCGGTAAAGGTGCCGAATAAGGTGGTTAATCAGAGTGCCCTGCCAATTACGGTGGTGCCGGTGTGGCCCAGCGGGCAGGACGATGTGCACCCCATCCTGCGTTCGCCAGCAACGGGGGACCCGTCACAGGTGGTGCAGGCGGTGGCCCCGGATCAGTCGGCGGTGCGTTTCACGGATAGCTGTGCGGGGCATATTTCGGTCTCCGCGGATGGTAAGACTGTGACGACCCTATCGATTGCTCCGCAGTGTACTATCACCGCGACGGTGGGTAATTATACGGATATTCGGAGTAACCAGTTCAGTATCACTGCCCGTTAGCGCCCCGGCCAGGTGCGCCCAAGCCCCGAATATGGCGCGCCCCTAAGATCGGGTGCACCGGCAGCCCTCATTATTGGGGCATAGGAAACCCCCAGAAGCCGCGGTATGTGTACCGCTGCGACTGGGGGGGCTGAAGTGATCTTCCCTCTCATCCGCAGGGCTGCTGTATGGCAGGGTGGCGACCTCACAGCATATTTTATAACTATGCGTTATTGTGTATGGCTAGCCTGCGAACCAGGTGATAGAAGCATCAGCTGCAGAACCCGCCGTTTGCGGACGCAGCCCCAGTGACTGTTCGGAGGCGTGCAGAAGCGCGGGCTGGGCGGTTACCGCATTGGGCCGCGTAAAGTCTAGCGCCGGACCCGCAAGCCCCTCGCTGGAGCGCATCTTCACCGTTGCAAGAGTCTTAAGCACCGACTCGTTATTCATATCAAGGTTCAGCGCTGAGGCGTAGGCAAGGGCCACCACGGCATCATGGGAGCGGGAATCCGCATAAGCAGCCACGGTACTGAATTCCTGGTCGCCGCTGAGGGTCTGCACATTGGAGTCTGCGCTCATAATCCCCACCGCTTTCAAAAAGGCAGACATGCTCCGCCCTTCATCTGTGGACTGCAGCGCCACCGAGTCGGAAGTATCCACTCCGCTAGTGGCCAGCGACGAGGAGATGGCCCCACCCTGTTTCACCAGCTCTGTGCTAAAGACCGGGCTTATCGCCTGGGGCGAGAGCAGTATGGTGGTTTTGACGGCGGCCTCTTGAAGCGCCTTCACAAGGCTAGCCTGCATAGCGGCGGGCGCGGCAACTGTCACTGTCGTCCCGGGGCCAAGCTCCGCAGTTTTTTCTGCTACAGAACGGGCCAGCGCAGCCGGGTCGTCCCCAGGCTTATATGTGAGAGTGTGGGCTGCCAGAATACCGGTGCTGTACCCTTGGGCCTCAACCGCTACAACCTTATTCGGGTCTTCCACCCCGGACTGCAGGGCCACGAGTGACGCCTCAGCGTTGGGTGCAAACGACCACACCCCATCGCCGGTTCCAACGTTGTCGTACACCTCAATCATGGGGATATGGTACTCTTTCGCCGCTGTCACAGCGCCTTGCACGTGGCTTCCGGAAGAGGCCATGACGATGCCCTCAACCCCTTCGGCCTTCATCTGCTCCACGGCTTGCCGGGCGCCCGTCTCAGTGCCCCTATCGTTGAGGGTCACCAGCTCTACAGGCGCATTACCCATGTGCAGACGGTACGCGGCCACCGCCGCACCCTGAGCGGGCTGCAGCCACTCCGAGCCTTCAGTCTCCTCACCGTAGGTGACAATCACCCCGAGCTTAATAGACTTACCAAGCGTGGGAAGTTTAATATCTAACGGCACACTGGGAGCGGCGGCCGCACCGGGTTTTGGGGACTCGTTTTTAAAGGTCGGCAAGGGGCTGCGGCCCGAGGTGAGCCACATGCTGGTGGCCACAACCAGCGCCAGCACCCCCGCAATAACAGCCCCGACGGTCAACACGATTTTCACGCGTGACCGCCGAGGCGTCTGCTGCCCTTCGGGGTTAGCCATTCTGTGCTTCTCCCACGCGGAAGGTGTACAGCACCCGAACTTCGGCGTTACCAGCATCCGAAAGGTGGAACGGTTTCATCTTCTCCAGGGACTTGAGCGACTCCTTGAACTGCGCCTGACGCAGCTGAATGTTAGCAATATCTTCAGAACGGATGCTCGTGTACCCCTGCGCGTTCTGGGAGGCTAAAGCCAGCTGATAGTCGGCCGAGCCCGCCTTCGCAGAATTCGATTTGAGCGAGCCAAGCAGGCCAGCGCCTTCAACTTTACTGTCGCCAAGGTCAAGCATGATCTTATTCAAATCGCTGTACAGCAGAGCGGAGGAGCCTTCCAAGTCTCGGGTCGCTGCAGAGGTGCGCTGATCAAGCAGCCCCAGCGACTGCTGGGTAGCCCCGTCGAGGGCGGCCCGCACATTATTGGTACGCTCCGACAGGTCTTTACGCTGGTTCTCAACCGAATTGCCGGCACCAACCACAATATTGTCAGAGGTCTCTACCAGCTGGTTAATGGAGCGTGAGAACGCATCCTCAACAGCACGGTTGCCGCTCTGCCCACGGTCCGAGATCACACGGATCTGCTTGCCAATGAGGTCGTTCACCTGCTGCGCGGTCTTATCAGAGGAGTCTTTGAAGGCTGCCTTCACGGTCTCCGAGATTTTATTGTGCTGCTCCGCCAGATCTTTGAGGTTCTGCCCCAAATCGTCGCTCTTGCGGGTGAGAGCATCCACCTTCTGCTTGAGGGCGCTGATGTTCTTCTCCTGCTCACCGTTACGGTCACGGTTGGTGTCGCCGAGCTTGTTCGCTTCATCCTCTAGGGCTTTGAGCTGCCCATCAAGATCATTCACCCGAGCGTTAACCCGCTTAGCGTCTGCGGCCAGGCCCTTCTCCGCGTTCGGGTCGGTTTCAGCAGAGACGCTCCTCCATCGGCCCTGCTGCTCAACGATACGCTGATCCATGGGCTTACCGTGGTGCGGCTTCACCTCACTGGCGTTCTCCACTACCGCTGCGGGGGTGGTAGCCTCACCGGATGCCCCCTCCGAAGGGCTCGCGCTGGCACTTGTACTTGCGGATGCTGAAGGCTCAGCACTTGTGCTCGGTGCCGCTGAAGGCTCAGCCGAAGGCTGATCGTTGGGGGTATTAGGTTCGGGCGCAGGTTGCGGCTGCTGCTGCCCACCGCCTGCACCGCAGGGGGTAGCCGTGAGGTAGGAACGTAACCGCGCCACCTCATCGGGGCTCAAATGCCCGCCGCGTTCGGTAGAGAGCTCACACAACTGATCTGCGAGCTTCTGATTCTGCTCCTGGGCAGACCCTTCACCGGTAAGCTCTGCCTGAGCCTCCTGAGAAGTCTTATAGATGCGCCCGATACCTTCCTGCAGGCTGTTAGAGGACTCCTTGAGCGAGTTCACGTTGCCACGGATATTCTTAATGGTTTCTTGAACTTTCGCGGTGTCTGCGCTACCTGAATTTTGCGAGTTCAGATAGTCAGAAAGCTGCTGAATAGACGCCTGCAGGTCGCTGTAGTTCTTATTGGCGCCCCTCAGATAATCCGGTCGCATATCGTTAAGCAGCGAGTCGCTGGCCACGGTCAGACCAATCAGATTAGCCTGCACAGAGGCTGAGGTGCCGTACAGGGCACAGGTCACCGAATCCCCACCGTGATCACGGCACTGTTCGGGGCCGGGGTCTTTCGGACCGATAATCTGCGAAAGGGTCCCCGACAGTTCCCGCTGGCATCCTGCGTTGGCTTGGGCGTAACTGCCAAGCACATCCGCAAGCTGCACCAGATTGGAGTAGACAGAGCTGCCGCCATGGGGGGTGGACCGATCTACCGTGCAGGAGTTGCCGCTGGCGTTAACCTTCACGGAAGGGTGCACGGAGGTATCCCCCAGCGCCGAGTCGAGGGAGCCCACGGTGCGCTCCAGCTGGGTTATCAGCTGAGAGTTATTGGTCTGAGCGGTTTTGGAAAGATCAGTTTTCAGATCACGGATCTGGCTGCTGAGCTCCTCCATGCGTTTGGTGAGCTTCTCGTTGCTGCCTTTAAGGTTTTCGGCGGTGCCATTACCCAAAGAACCAGCAGTGGAATCCAGGTTTTTGCGCAGCTCATTAATCTGGTCACTAGCCGAGAGCAGGGTGCCGTTCACATCCGAAACAACCTTCATGGTGCGCTGCAGCAACGCCATCTGGTTCTGGTCGTTCTTATTGAACCCGTTAGTGAGCACGTTTTCACTGGATAAAGAGTCAGCAAACCCCGGCTGCACCGCGATATCGAAGTTAGGAACCTTAAAGTCCTTCGCATCCATCTTTAGCACCAGGGACGCGTTCGCCTCAGTGGTAGGCGGAGTGATGATAGTACCCCACTGCACCACCGCCTTGCCGTCCGAGTTGGAACTAATCACACCGTTAGTGGCGTTAGGGTCCTTAGCGTCAAGGCTGCTGCCGGCAACCACCTGATTGGGGGTTGAATTTTCCAGCACTGTGGAAGCGGCAACAGTCAGCGGCACACCCACAAGAGCTTTTTTCTTATGGCTGCTCCCGCCAGCATCATAGGTAATTTCCTGCGGTTTAACACTCAGGTTTTCAACCGAAATTTTAATGGTTAGCGGCCCGGAATACCCCTTAAGCTCATTCAAGTCCGTGCCGTTGCCTTTATTGCTCTGGTACTGCACCGACACACGCACGGGCACATCGTTCACCACATCGCTCACCTTATACTTCACGTCTTTAGTGGAGCTCTGATGGGTGTGCTCATTCACATAAATATTGGTGCTATTGATTGCTTTAACCGACCCGGTGTGGTCAACATTAACGTTCACATTCTGCAGGATATTTGTGGGGTCACTTACCTGCTGTTCGCTTCTGCGAGTCTCTGTAGGGCCATCATCAGCCGAAGGGGAGTCGGAGGAACACCCTGCGAGCAGCAGCATTAACGCTACCCCCGCCGCCAGAGGTGCCTTGAGCAATCTAGATGCTTGGCGTTTCTTGAGCGTATGGCTGACCGGAGCGTAAATAGGCACCTGGTGAGCTTTCATAGTTATACTCCTGGTAAAGGCACACGCTTTGGCGGGCCTTTCGTCTCGGTGATAAGCAAAGTAACTTATCCTATCTTACGACTACTCACAATTGTTTTAAGCCAGTTGAGATGTGATAAACGGAATTAGATGGATAATTGGGTAGTGAGATCAACTACCCCAGCTAGTTAGCGGGCGGTATAAAACACACCGATAAAACTACCGGAGAGGATATCTCAGGGTGAAAATTCTGGTTGACCTGCACGGGTTCACGCGTACCTTTGAGTTGGACTATTGGCAGGATAACACCACACTCAGCGACCTTATTCTTGCCGCCGGTGGGCCTCACATCGCCCCCAATGACCCCCTGTATTTGGATGCCCAGCCTCTACAGGGCGCCTCACAGCTGGGGTCAGTTGCGCTGCTGGAGGGCAGTGTTATTAGCCAACGCCCCATACCAGTGGCCCAACCGGTACGCGGCTGGAACATCACTCTTGCTGGTGGCACCAGAGCAGGGGACGTAGTGCCCCTTCCGAAGGGCAGGCCCCTCATAGTGGGCCGCTCACCGCAGGCAGACATTGTGCTACCCACCGAAAGCGCCTCATGGGAACATTGCCGCATTGAACGCACCGAAGAGGGCATTAAAATCTCCGATGCCGGTTCCACTAACGGAACCTTTGTTAACGGTATAAAAATACCCGAAGAAGGCGTAGAAACCGACGAGCTTACAGTCATCTACACCGGCGGTGCCGTGCTCCTGCTGAGGCCACAACTCGTGGAGCACCCGGCCCCGAAACCCGGAACACTCCCAAACCTTACCCCCGCACGAACCGCCCCGTTTAACCGTCCGCCACGTCCCGGGATGCTTCCCGAGGCGGACCCTATTAAACTCCCCAAACGCAAACAAATCACAAAACCCTCAAAATTTAGTTATGCAACCGCGCTTAGCCCCCTCGTCTTAGCTGTCGCCATGATCGCTGTTATGGGTGATATTAGGTTCGCTTTTTTTGCGCTTCTAAGCCCCATTGCGATTATTGCCATGTGGGCGGAGCAGCGCTGGCGGTATAAACGTGATACCCGCGAAGAGGAAGAACGTTTCGCCAAAGACTTAGAAAAACTGCGGCAAGAACTTAAAAATAGTTATGGGTACGAACGTACCCGTCTGCATGAGCAGGCCCCCGACCCTGCCAGTGTGCTACGTCGTGTGCAGCTACCTAGCACTGAGCTGTGGCAACGCCGTTTCTTGTCCCGTGACTTTTTAAGCTTGCATGTGGGATACGGCAACTTTGGCTGGGCCCCAACCCCTGATAATAGTTCGCACCAAGACCGGGAGAAAGAAGTCACCGAGCTTATAGACGCCTCCACCCTTAGTGGTGCACCTGTGATCGCAGACATTTCAAATGCCGGTGTTATTGGTATTGTGGGGGAGCGACAGGGCGCGCTGGCACTCGCTCGTAGCCTGCTCATTCAGGCTGTCACCCATTGCGGGCCTGCTGACACTACTGTTGGTGTGTTCTTTGATAAGGGCAAAGAGGACGAATGGGCCTGGACCTCGTGGCTGCCGCACACTCGGCAAAGCGGCTCCGCTGTTGGGGGCCGCTGGATTTCCAATGACCGGGAGCAATCAATGACGATGCTCAAAAGCTTGCGTCAAGGTATTGACGGGTTGCTTTCCCCTGGGCTGCTATTGCTTATCGACTCCGAAGTCCTCACTGAAGGCCGTGACGCTCCTGCACGTGAATTACTCGGATATGGGCGCAATATAAAGAACGGATCCTCGTTTTCTATAGGCGGTAATAACGCAAAGGACAACCATCGTGTCTCGGGTATTGTAATTGCCACCTCAGAAGAGCAGCTGCCTGCTTCCTGCACCGTGGTGATTAACGTAGAGGAGGACGCTGCCGCCGCTTTTACCGAACCCGAGAAACGCCGTACCGTTGAGGATGTCATTATCGGCGGCATTACCTTAGAAGCCGCGACCACCACTGCACACCAGCTCGCTCAGTTCGATGATCCTGAGCTTGTCATCCCTGGAGCAGGACTGCCCTCGCTGGTGCGCCTGCCTGAACTCACTGGTGTCGGCACCCCCACACCTCAGAAAATTGCTGAAAAATGGCGGAATGCAACCGGGTTCAGTACCGAAATCGGTGTCGGTGACCAAGGCGTGTACACCCTCGACCTCGTCAAAGACGGCCCGCACGGGCTCGTTGGCGGTACCACAGGTTCGGGTAAGAGCGAATTCCTGCGCTCCCTCGTGGCGGGCCTAGCAACCCATAACGACCCCACCCGCCTGAACTTCATCCTCATCGACTTCAAAGGCGGTGCGGCCTTCAAAGCTTGTGAACGGCTGCCGCACACCATCGGCACCATCAGCAACCTTGATGAGCAGCTGGCAAACCGCGCCCTCATCAGCCTCGAAGCCGAAATGGAGAGGCGGCAGCGGCTCTTCGCCGCCGCCGGTGAAGGCGTAGACAATATCACCGAATACCTGGCCACCAACCCGCCAGAACCCATGCCGCGCCTGCTCCTGGTCATCGACGAGTTCGCCATGCTCGCCAAAGACTTCCCCGATGTGCTCAGCTCACTTGTGAGTGTTGGCGCTGTGGGCCGAACCCTTGGCGTGCACATGATCCTGGCAACCCAGCGGCCCGCCGGCGTGGTGAACAACGATATTCTGGCAAACACCAACCTGCGTGTAGCGCTGCGTGTGCAGTCCAAAGAAGACTCCTCCAACGTGATTGAGGTGCCGGACGCCGCATCTATTGAGCGCTCGCAGATGGGCCGCGCCTACATCAAACTGGGGCAAACCGATATTACCCCCATCCAGACCGCACTGGTAACCGGCTTCAGCGGTGTTATTGAGCATGAACCTATTGAGCTGCGTTCCACCAGTATTTTCGGGGTTCCTGAAGCACCGCGTGCCCTTCCCAAACCCAAAAATAGTGACGCCAACGACCTGGACAACCTCATTGATGCCATTATCGCGGCAAATCAGGAGCAGCGCTACGCCCCGCCGCGTAAAGTCTGGCCTGAGGCGTTGGGCAATAACCTGCCCCTCAACAATTTTGGTGCACTCCAGCCCGATACTGCACAGACCGCACCGCAAGTAGACTCAGACGCGCCGCCGGTCGGAACCCTAAACGGTAGTACCGTGCTCTTCGGGCTTGCAGACATCCCTGAAGGTCAGTGTCAGGTACCTGTCGGATGGGACTTCAAAGTCAGCAATATGTTCCTCATCGGCACCCCCGGCAGCGGCACCAGTACAGCATTAGCATCTATGGCGTTCACCCTGTGCCTGAACACCGACCCGGAACAGTTCGACATGCTGATCCT
>ERZ773001.433-NODE-433-length-16985-cov-24.3475_pt1 | contig 16985 bp, 17 predicted proteins | sample MGYA00511673_ERZ773001 | MGnify/ENA primary metagenome ERZ773001 (study PRJEB29015, sample SAMEA2738091) | human oral metagenome | biome: human oral; feature: human-associated habitat; material: saliva | place: China | collected 2162 ... | reverse complement strand
AAAGGAGTAGTAACAGATGAGATGTCCTTATTGCCAACACACAGACACGAAGGTAACAGACTCTAGAACGACTGATGAAGGTAATAGTATTCGCCGTCGCCGTGAATGTATCAATTGTGGCCGTCGCTTTACTACCTATGAAATTATAGAAGAAGTACCACTTATGGTACTAAAGAAAAACGGGCGTCGTGAATTATTTGATCGCGGTAAATTATTGAATGGTCTATTGCGCTCTTGTGATAAGCGTACAGTACCTATGTCCGTTATGGAACAAGTTGTTAATGATGTAGAGCGCGATATTCGTAACGAAATCAACCAAGAGGTTACAACAGACCGCATTGGGGAACTCGTATTGCAACAATTGAAAGATATTGACCAAGTTGCATATGTTCGTTTCGCCAGCGTATATCGTAAGTTCGATAATATCGATAGCTTCATGGAAGAGCTTAAAGCGCTTAAAAAATTAGATGCTAAAAAACCAAAGCGTAGTTAGTTGATGTTACTACATAGTGAGGCTTTATGATAGATTTACATTGCGATACGATAATGCAATTACTAGATCACCCCGATAGTGGCGATTTATATCGTAATACTTGGAAAATCGATATTGAGAAATTACAAAAGGCTCACAGTAAGGTACAAGATTTCGCACTCTTTATCAATCTTGGTGACACGAATGATCCTTATGGTCGTTATGAAGAGATGCGAAACTTATGTACAACACAAATTCATCTCTATGGAGAGCACATACAGCATGTGCTCTCTTATCAAGATGTAGAGTCTGTGTACAAATCTGGTAAGATTGGTGCCCTTATGTCTATCGAGGAAGGTGGCGTACTAGGCGGCGACTTAGATAAACTTAAACAAGCTTATCAAGATGGGGTTAGACTGATAACGCTTACTTGGAACTATCCAAATGGTTTAGGCGAACCTCACTGTGGTGAGCAATATAAAAAATTAACACCTAAAGGTATTGAGTTTGTAGAAGCTATGCAAGATTTAGGAATAATCGTAGACTGTTCTCATCTTAACGATGCTGGTACAGAGCAATTAGGTGACATTTTAGAGGTACCCTTTGTAGCATCTCATTCTAATGCGCGCGAAGTTACTGCTCATACCAGAAACTTGCCTGATAACTTGATTAAACTCATAGCCAATAAAGGTGGTGTCATTGGGCTTAATTTTGCTCAATCCTTCTTGGGGACATCGCCCGTTAGTCGCATCGAAGATATTGTAAAGCACGGCTTATACCTTATCAATAAAGGCGGAGAGGATGTAGTTGCATTAGGAACCGACTTTGATGGTATTAAGCCAAATACAGAAATTAAAGATGCTTCTGAAATGTATCGTCTTTATGATGCATTTAAAGAGGCTGGTTTATCTGTGGAGCAATGTGAAAAATTGTTCTGGAAGAATGCAGATAGACTTCTAAAGGAGATTTTATAATGACTGATTTAAATCCAATCATTGCGGATCGTTTCACCGAGCATCTTGAAGTGTTTGGTAAGACGATGGAGCATATGGATACCATTCAAGAAATTGCCTATCGCTGTAAGGCGGCTCTCGATAATGGTAATAAAATTTTATTCTGTGGAAACGGTGGCTCTGCAGCGGATTCTCAACATTTAGCAGCAGAATTAATTGGTCGCTTTAAAAAAGAGCGCCGTTCTTTTGCAGCTGTGGCTTTAACTACAGACACCTCTGCATTGACTGCGATTGCAAATGATTATGATTTTGATACTGTCTTTGCTCGCCAAGTAGAGGGATTAGGCCGTACTGGTGATGTACTCATCGGTATTTCTACTTCTGGTAATTCTAAGAATGTTGTGAAAGCAGCTGAAATGGCTCGTTCTATTGGTATGCATACCATTGCTTTCACCGGTGAAGGCGGCGGTAAATTAGCCGAATTATGTGACATTACATTAGCAATTCCAAGTAATGTAACAGCTCGCATTCAAGAAATGCATATTTTGGCTGGGCACATTATGTGCGAACTTATTGAAGAGGATTATTAACCTTTAGATTGTACGTGATACATACATGTTGTGCCGATTTAATTCTTATTTTAATCAAGCATACATGTAATTGGGGTAAGGAATAGGTGGATTATGATAAATACTACCATTAATCAATTTTTAACAAAGCAACTACCAAACTTGAAGATTGCCGTTGTTGGTGATGTGATGGTAGATCGTTATGTTTTTGGTGATGTAAGTCGTATTTCTCCAGAAGCACCGGTTCCTGTTAACCGAGTGTCAAACATGAAAGAGGTTCTTGGTGGGGCTGGAAACGTTGCATCTAACTTGTCTAATTTAGACTGTAAGGTATACCTCGGTGCACTTGCTGGTAATGATGACCATGGTCGCTTATTGCAACATTTACTTGATGCTGACAAAATCGATACAACCGGTTTAATTACAAGTGATGACCGTTCTACTATTACAAAGATGCGCATCTTAGGTGATCGTCAGCAAATGATGCGCCTTGATTTTGAAACGATTACAGATCTAACAAGCGAGGAAGAGGAACAATTAGCTACTTGGCTTGAAAATCTATGCAAATCTGGTATCAATGGTATTGTCGTATCTGACTATGGTAAAGGTGTTTGTACGCCTACCTTATTGAAGAAAATCTTTAGCTTAGCTAAGGAATATGGTGTGCAAACTATCGTTGATCCAAAAGGCTCTGATTGGTCTAAATATAATGGTGCCACCTGCATTACACCAAATGTAAAAGAGCTTGGTGAATGTGTGGGTCGTAAATTAGAAAATGATGATGCTACGATCGTTGAGGCCGCTAAGTCTGTTCTTGGCAATGTAGATTTAGACTATATTGTGGCTACACGGTCTGCTAAGGGGATTACAGTTATCGCAAAGGATGGCCGCACATGGCACAATCCGGCTACTCAACAAGAAGTTTTCGATGTGAGTGGTGCAGGTGATACCGTCGTATCTATGATGATGACTAGTCTTGCCAGTGGCTTATCTATGCGCTTAGCCTTGCATATTGCCAATGGTGCTGCAGGTATCGTAGTGTCTAAGGTTGGTACATATCCAATCCACCGGTCTGAACTATTAGACTTATGGCACTCTTTCAAACATAGCATTCAGTCTAAGCCTCTATATACGAAGGAAGAGATGAAAGAGCTCGTTACACAGTGGCAAAGCAAGGGTGAAATCGTAGTATTCACTAATGGTTGTTTTGATATTCTTCACCGTGGTCATATTACGTACTTACAAGAGGCTGCGCAACTTGGAGACCGTCTCATCATTGGTTTGAATTCAGATGCATCTGTTAAACGCCTTAAAGGCGAAACTCGTCCTATCGTTAGTGAAGAGGATCGAGCAGCTTTATTGAGTGCGTTGCAGTGTATTGACGGGGTTGTATTATTTGAAGAAGATACTCCTGCTGAGTTATTAGCGTACTTACGCCCTAATACGCTTGTTAAGGGCGGCGATTATAAGATTGAAGATATTATCGGGCGAGAGTCCGTTGACAATGTAGAGGTGCTTTCATTTAAAGAAGGTTATTCTACATCTGATATTGTAAGGAAAATAGCCATTATGGTTAAGGAGGGCAAATTATGATTATCGTAACAGGTGGTGCTGGTTTTATTGGCAGTAATATTGTGAAAGCACTAAATGACCGTGGTCGTACAGATATTCTTATCGTAGATGATCTTACAGATGGTCGCAAAATTCGCAATATTCAAAATCTAGAATTCTTAGATTACATCGATTGTGATGATTTTGATTGTGCTATCGCTGACGGTACATTCGATGTTGGCCCTATTGAAGTCATATTCCACGAAGGTGCTTGTGCAGATACAATGGAATATAATGGCAAATACATGATGAAGAACAACTATGAAGGTTCTAAAAATCTATTCCACTATTGCCAAGACCGTCGCATTCCATTTATCTATGCGTCCTCCGCATCTACCTATGGTAATGGTACAAATGGTTTTGTAGAAAAACCAGAAGCTGAAGAAGCACTTAACCCTTATGCGTACTCTAAGTTGTTATTCGACCGCTATGTGCGTAAGTATGAAGGTGAATATACTGCTCAAGTAGTAGGTTTACGTTACTTTAATGTGTACGGTCCTAACGAAGCACATAAAGATAAAATGGCATCTTTAGTTCGCCAAATGTTCTACAAAAATAAAGAAACGGGCATTATCAACCTCTTTGAAGGTACAGATGGCTACGAAGACGGCGGTCAAACACGTGACTTTATTTATGTAAAAGACGTAGTTAATGTAAACTTCTACTTCTGGGAGCATCCTGAAATCTCTGGTACTTTTAACTGTGGTACTGGTAATGCTCATAGCTTTAACCAATTTATGCAAGCTGTTATCGACTATAACGGCCACGGCAAGATTGAATATATTCCATTCCCAGAAGTACTAAAAGGCAAATACCAAAGCTTTACAGAGGCTGATACTACTAAATTGTTGGCTGCTGGCTATGATAAAGGTTTCCACAAAATGGAAGATGCCGTTAAAGAATATTGTGAACTATTAGATAATAACGAAGGATATTTACGTTAATGCGCAAGGTGTTATTTTTAGATCGCGATGGCGTTATTAATAAAGATGTTAGTTATTTATATAAAATCAGTGATTTACAGTGGGTAGACGGTGCTAAAGAGGCCTTAGCTTATGCCTATAGTAAAGGATATGACCTCATTGTGGTAACTAATCAAAGCGGTGTGGCCCGTGGTTATTATAAAGAGTCTGATGTACAGATTCTTCATGACCATATGGCTCATGAACTCGACCGCAGTGGGGCACCTGTTTTACACTTCTATTACTGCCCTCATCATAAGGACGGGGTCATACCTCTTTATGCTGTAGACTGTGAATGTAGAAAGCCTAAGCCTGGTATGATCAAGCAAGCCATTAAGGATTATCATGTGGATGCCACAGAGAGTTTCCTAATTGGCGATAGTCAACGTGATGTTGATGCAGCTGAGGCAGCAGGGGTAAAGGGCTATCTATTTACAGGTACTAATCTTTTAGATTTTATAAAAACTATTATTTAAACTATTATTTAATCTACGGCTCTACTATTTAGATTGTATTCGCTTTATTTTTAAATCTAATTTGAAGCTATTATAGGGTTGTTTTTCTATTGTGTTGTATTTGGGAGGCTATATGAAAGACTACAAGAATATTCTCATCATAAAGATGAGCTCATTAGGCGATGTAATTCATGCATTGCCTACCTTGTATGCTGTGCGTAAGAATTGGCCTAATGCTCGTATTACATGGGCCATTCATGAGCAATTTGCTAGCCTCTTACCAGGTACACCTTGGGTTGATGATGTGATTATTATCGACAAGAAACAACTTAAAAAGCCTGCTTACTTATATCAATTGCGTAAGGATTTACATAGTCGTCATTTTGATATGACCTTGGACCTCCAATGTATTGCTAAAAGTGCCATTGTATCCTTATTATCTGGAGCTCCAGAAAAATATGGCTACTGGGAGCTTCGCGAAGGCAGTAATTTAGTCAATAAAGCTCTCGTTGGTGAACATAAATACGATCATGTCATCGAACGATACCTTGATACGGTACGTGCCCTTGGGGGCGATGTAGAAGGCGTAGAGTTTCCTATGCCTGCTTATGTTGAGGCGGAGAAGTCCGTTAAACATAAGTTACAATCTCATGGTGTAGAAGATGAATATGTAGTAGTTGTACCAGGGGCTCGTTGGATTGTTAAGGAGTGGCCGCTTCTTAATTTTGGGGAACTTTGCATTCGGTTATGTGAGTCTGGTAAAAAGGTCGTTATTGCCGGTGCTCCTGATGATGCAGAAAAAGGGGCTTTCATAGAAAACTATGTGAAGCATAAGAATCTCATTAACTTAGTGGGCTCTACATCAATGCCTGAACTCATTGAATTGATTCGTCATTGTCAAATATTTATTAGTGCCGATACGGGACCATTACATATTGCAAATGCTCTGAAGCGACCATTGATCGCCATGTTTGGTACTACGTCTCCTAAGCGGACTGGTCCATATGGTGGTAGTCATGTACATCTTATTATTTCACCGACTTCGAAGGCTACTCCTGAGCAACCTCTGGTAGATGATCCAGATTGTATGGCTCAAATCCCTGTAGATGCGGTATGGTCTGTGTATGAACAAGTACTTGGAAAGGAACTATAATGGAACTAGATTATAAGCGCATTGTGGTCACCTTTCTCATGCACTTAGGTGATGTTATTTTAACGACCCCATTCCTAGAGGTGTTACGTAAAGCTGCTCCACATAGCCATATTACGTATGTAATAGATGAAAAACTGCAACAAGTAATGCAATATAATCCAAATATTGATGAACTTATCGTTGTAGATAAAAAGGGGCGTCATAATAGTATTTCTGGCCTCAATGAAGTAGCTCGTGAGATTAATGCAAAGGGTAAACCTGATATCGTTATCAATTTACATCCCAATGAACGTACTTCCTATTTAGCTTGGAAGATTCATGCGCCCATTACGACTGGTATGAGTCATTTTTTGTTTAGACCTTTTATGACAAAGTATACTCGTCTAGACCGTAAAACTCGTCATGCTGCAGATATGTACATCAATGTACTAGAGCAATTAGGCGTAACAGATACTTCTAACTCTGGCTTACACATTGAAACTTGTGAAGCCTGGCGCCGCGAGGCTCAAGATTTCTATGCTAGTCATGGATTAACCGATAGTGATACGCTCATCGGTTTTAATATTGGTAGTGCTGTTCCTGAGAAACGGTGGCCTGCTGAACGATTTGCCCATGTAGCCGATCATTTCGGTCGTTTAGGATATAAGACTGTATTCTTTGGGGGCCCTATGGATCTTGAAATGGTGCAACCTGTAGTAGAACAAATGGAAACGAAACCGATTGTGGCTACTGGAAAATTCCAGTTAGGACCATTGGCGGCGGCTATGAGCCGCTGTAATCTATTGATTACAAATGACTCTGGTCCTATGCATGTGGGCATCAGTCAAAAGGTGCCAATCGTGGCACTCTATGGACCATCAAACCCATTCTTTTACGGTCCTTACCAAGCTCATGCTATCGTTCTTGAAACGATGAACTCCTATGAGCCTGGTAAAAGCATGAAGAAGATTATTAAAGAAGGAAATTACAAAGGGTTATCTGTAATTTCTGAAGAACAGGTTATTAAAGCGGCAGAAACATTACTTTCAGAATCGAAATAAAAGCCTATGAATTATATAGTATTTGATTTGGAGTGGAATCAACCTTATAGCAACGACATTAGCTTTATGAAGCGCACTAAAATGCCGTTGACTGGTGAAATCATTCAAATCGGAGCGGTAAAACTGAATGACAAGATGGACATCGTAGATCATTTTACGATGTTCATCAAACCTCAATATTTGCCACGGATGCATAAGCATGTACGAGAGCTGACGGGAATAACCTCTAGAGAACTGGATCATGGTGTGCCCTTTAAGACGGCTATGCAGCACTTTCAAAAATGGTGTGGTGATGAATATGTGCTACTGTCTTGGGGGTCTGATGATATTCTTATCTTAAGAGAAAATCTTATGCTCCATAAGATGAAAGCTTTATCTTATGATCAATGGGTAGATGCACAAATGATTTATGCCTATCAACGATATGGTACAAATCAGCAGTATTCTGTGGCACATGCTATGGAGGATCTCAATATATCGACGGAGCATTTGTCTGCTCACAATGCTTTGCATGATGCCGTATTTACGGCTCATATATGTCAGAAGCTAGATATTCCACAAGGAATTTTGCATTATGACCAAATTCGTAAGGAAAGTAGTAATCCTTTCTTATATCCACCGATTTTGACATTTTTTATGTATGAAAACTTCTCTGAGAAGAAGCGTATTGTTCACGATAGACGTGTACGTTTATCCTTCTGTCCATATTGTCAGACGCGTTTAGAAATGACTAGGCCAGAACGATTACAAGGGGACAAGCATCTCGCCATTGGTTTTTGCCCGAAACATGGCGATTTTGCTGTACAACTTAAAGTTGGAAAATATACGATTAAGTCCGGTAGTACTAAATTCTACGTTACAAAGGTATTAACCCATTGTACGGACGAAATTCGTTCTCTATATACTCAGAAGTCCGAAATTAATCGAGAGAAAGAGCGAAAGTATTTGGAATTTCGCCGGGCGGAACTTGAAAAGGACCGCCAAAAATAATGTTATTAATTCCTGTTCACATCTACAGTTTCGGAAGTGCTAGATAGTGAGCTTTTAGAAAGGATAGATTATGGAACGCAAATATGCATGGCATAATTACGACGATGCCACTATGGAAAAGGTATATGCCTTAAGTGATACGTATCGTCAATTTTTAGATAATGGTAAAACAGAACGGGAATGCGTAGTGCAAGCCGTAGAATTTGCAGAGCCGAAGGGCTATGTAAATCTAAACGATATCATTAAAAATAATACGCCAATTAAGGCAGGGGATAAGATTTATTACACACATATGGATAAATCTATTGCTTTATTTAATATTGGCACTGACGATATCGAATTAGGTATGAATATCTTAGGTGCTCATATTGACTCTCCACGCATTGACGTAAAACAAAATCCTCAATACGAAGATAGCAACCTTGTATTCTGGGATACGCACTATTACGGTGGTATTAAAAAATATCACTGGGTAGCCATGCCACTTGCCATTCATGGTGTTGTGGTAAAAACAGATGGAACTCGTATCAATATTAATATTGGCGATAAAGAAACTGATCCTGTATTCTGTATTACAGACTTGTTGCCTCATTTAGGGCAAGAACAAATGCAAAAGAATGCAGCTAAAGTAATTGAAGGGGAAGCTCTTGATTTACTCATTGGTAGCCGTCCCGTAAAAGATGAGGAAAAAGAAGGGGTTTCTAAATTCATTAATAACCTTCTTGAAAAAGAGTATGGATTTGTTGAGCGTGATTTGTTATCTGCAGAGCTTGAAATTGTACCAGCAGGTAAGGCACGCGATATGGGCTTTGACCGCTCTATGGTAATGGCCTATGGTCAAGATGACCGCGTATGTGCGTATACATCTTTAGTGGCTATGCTCGAAGTAGATAATGTAAAACGTACTACTTGTTGCTTACTCGTTGATAAAGAGGAAATTGGTTCTGTAGGTGCTACGGGTATGCAGTCTCGTTTCTTTGAAAATGCAGTAGCTGAAATTTTAACACTTATGGGTAAACCAAATTCTGTTAGCGTTCGCCGTACATTGGAAAAATCTCGTATGTTATCTTCCGATGTTAGCGCTGGTTACGATCCACTTTATGCATCTGCGTATGAAAAGAAAAATGCTTCTTACCTTGGTATGGGTGTAGTATTTAATAAATTTACAGGCTCACGTGGTAAAGCTGGCTCTAATGATGCTAATGCGGAGTACATGGGCTTTATCCGTCGTGTTATGGAGTCCAATAATGTAACGTATCAAACGGCTGAGCTTGGCAAGGTAGACCTTGGTGGTGGCGGTACGATTGCGTACATCATGGCGCTTTACGGTATGAATGTTATCGACTGTGGTGTAGCAGTTCTTAGCATGCATGCTCCTTGGGAAGTTACATCTAAGGCGGATATTTACGAGGCTAAACAATGCTACGTTGCGTTCTTAAATGCAGCTGCTGAAACAATCTAGTGTAATAGGGCTTTCACCATTGGTGAAAGTCCATTCTATGTGAGGTATATATGAATCAAACGGAATTAGGCGCAGCTATTGAAGTTGCGAAGGGAGAGGCAACGGAGGTTAAGACTGTAAAGGTCGACATCTTTGATATTCCTGAAACAAAAGCTGAAGAATATATTGCAAATCGTGAAGAGGTAGCTGAGGCAGCTGCTGCAGTTATGAAACCATACTGCGTAACAGTAAAGCGCGAAACCTTAGATGAAGAAGAAGGGGAAGCTGTAGTAGGTTATTATGTAACGGGTGAAATTTTAATGTGCGTTATTCTTGACCCATTTGAAGTACCTGTTATGAAAGTAGCGCTCGATAAAGGCACTCTTAAAGAGTATATTCTTGCAGCAAATGATTTGACAGAAGATATGCTAGCATCTTTAGAAAAATAGTTGGATTTCTTGTCTTTATTGTGTTTTATACATAATAAAAATGTAAAATACTTTACTCTGCTACATTGATGTAGTGGATAAATTTGTTTATAATAAAAGTATTATAGTCATTGCAGATAGGAAGGAAATCCCCATGAACTTGAAAAAAGGTATTGCCCTAGCGCTCACGGCGGCAGCTTTATTAGCTTTTACAGGCTGTGGCTCAAATGGAACTACATCGAATGGTGAATACAAAGTTGGCGTAGTACAACTTGTTGAACATCCTGCACTAGATGCGGCGAATAAAGGTTTTGTTGATGCTCTTAAAGAAAAGGGTCTGGCTGAAAAAATTTCTTTTGACCAACAAAACGCACAAGCTGATCAATCTAACTTGAATAGTATTGCTCAGCGATTCGTATCTGATCGTAAAAACTTGATTTTAGCAATTGCCACTCCAGCAGCTCAATCTATGGCGAATGCAACTCATGATATTCCAATCTTGGGTACTGCGATTACAGATTACGAAGCAGCTAAACTTGTTAAATCTAATCAAAAACCTGGTGGCAATGTGTCTGGTACATCCGACATGAACCCAGTAGAGCAACAAGTTGACTTAATTTTACAAGTAATACCGAATGCAAAAACAATCGGTACTATTTATAGCTCTAGCGAAGTAAATTCTCAAATTCAAGTAGAGAAGATGAAAGCTTACGCAGCTACAAAAGGCATTAAAGTTGAAGAAGTTACGGTTTCCAATGTAAACGATATTCAACAAGCAGCTCAAAATCTAGTATCTCAACGTGTAGATGCTATATATGTACCGACCGATAATGTTGTAGCCTCCGCAATGAGCAATCTTGTAGCTATTACCGACCCGGCAAAAATTCCTGTATTTGGCGGTGAAGACAACCACGTAAAAGGTGGTGCACTCATGTCCTTGTCTGTAGATTACTACAAACTTGGCTACCAAACAGGTTTGATGGCAGCAAAAATCTTAACTGGTGAAGCTAAAGTTGAAGATATGCCTATCGAAATGCAAAAAGAATTTAAATTAGTTGTGGGGAAAGATAAGTTAGAAAAATTGGGCATCACCTTACCAGAGGATTTGATGAACAAAGCGACTATGATTTAACACATAACTGGTAAGGAGTTACATATGAATTGGAAAAAAAGTATTGCAGTGGCACTTAGTGCCGTCACTATTATGGCAATGGTAGCTGGTTGTGGTTCTAATACGACAACTAATGACCAAAAGAAAATTGGCGTTATACAATTAGTAGAACATCCATCCCTTGATGCTGCTAATAAGGGCTTTGTTGATGGTCTTGCATCTAAAGGTTATAAAGATGGTCAAAATATTAAGCTAGATCAACAAAATGCTCAAGCTGACCAATCTAACTTGAACAGTATTGCCCAACGTTTTGTATCCGATAAAAAAGATTTAGTATTAGCCATTGCAACGCCAGCAGCACAAACGATGGCAAATGCATCTCATGATATGCCAATCTTGGGCACAGCTATTACAGATTACGTAACAGCTAAGCTCGTTCAATCTAATGAGCGCCCAGGTGGTAACGTATCTGGCACGTCTGATATGACACCTGTTGAAAAAGAGGTTGATCTTATCATCGCACTAGTACCAAATGTAAAACGTATTGGTGCTATTTATACATCCTCTGAAATCAACTCCCAATTACAAGTGGAAAAAATGAAAGCGTATGCAGCTACTAAAGGTATCACTGTTGTAGAAGCAACTGTTTCTAACGTAAATGATATCCAACAAGCAGCTACAAATCTTGTTAACCAAGATGTACAAGCAATCTATACACCAACAGATAATATATTGGCATCTGCTATGGCTAACTTAGCACAAATTACAGATGCTGCAAAAATTCCAGTATTTGCTGCCGACGAAGGTATGACAATGACTGGTGGTGTAGCGACATATTCTGTTGACTATTATCAATTGGGTTACCAAACTGGTTTAATGGCAGCTAAAGTGCTTGCTGGTGAAGCAAAAATTGCAGACTTAGCTGTTGAAACACAAAAAGAGATTAAGTTAACTGTTAACGAAGAACGTGCTAAAAAATTAGGTATTACAATTCCAGACGCACTTCGTAAAGATATGAAACAATAGAGGAGATTTTGATGTTAGATTTAGTGGTAGGCACCATAACCACAGGCCTTTTATGGTCTTTGTTAGCGGTCGGTGTATTCATTACCTTCCGTGTACTAGATGTGGCTGACTTAACTGTGGAAGGTACGTTCCCCATGGGGGCGGCTATTTCCGCTGTTTTAATTACAAGTGGCATGAATCCAATCCTTTCCATTTTACTTGCCGGTGTAGGCGGTATGGTGGCGGGTGCTGTAACAGGCTGGATTCACACAAAACTAAAGATTCCTGCATTATTGGCTGGTATTTTGACAATGATTGCTTTGTACTCTGTGAACCTTCACATTATGGGCAAAGCTAACGTATCCTTGCTTCGTATGGACACAATTTATTCTATCCTCGGCGGTGTGTTCCACACTCCTAATATGTGGTCTGCTGCTATCGTAGGCGTATTAGTAGCTGTTGTTGTATGCTTGTTCTTGTTCTGGTTCTTCGGTACTGAAATAGGTACAGCTTTACGTGCAACAGGTGTTAACCCTCAAATGATTCGCGCTCAAGGCGTAAATACTGATAACATGATCGTTCTAGGTCTTTTGATTTCCAATGGTTTTGTTGGTATGTCTGGCGCTCTTATTGGTCAATTCCAAGGCTTTGCCGACGTAGGTATGGGTATCGGTACCATTGTTATCGGCTTGGCTTCTGTAATCATCGGTGAAGTTGTGTTCGGTACAAAATCCTTCGTACGCAGTCTTATCGCCGTAGTACTTGGTTCCATCGTATATCGTATCGTTATCGCAGCCGTACTCTACATGGGTATGCCGCCAAACGATTTGAAATTATTCACTGCAATTCTAGTTGCCATCGCGCTTTCCTTGCCTACATTGAAAGCAAAATGGTTGGCTCGCTAAGGAGGAGACTATGTTAGAAGTAAAAAATATGGTAAAAACCTTCTTTAAGGGCACAATTAATGAAAAAACTGCATTGCAAGGTATCAATCTTCACTTAGAAGAAGGGGACTTTTGTACTGTAATCGGTGGTAATGGTGCTGGTAAAAGTACGTTACTAAACTCCATTGCTGGTGTATTCCCAGTCGATGAAGGGTCCATTACAATCAATGATATTGATGTAACAAAAATGCCTGAATACAAACGTGCTAAATACATTGGCCGTGTATTCCAAGATCCTATGGTAGGTACTGCAGGTAACATGCAAATTGAGGAAAACTTGATTCTCGCTATGCGCCGTGGTAAAAGCTTAGGCCTTAAATGGGCTTTCAAAGATAGCGAACAAGCATTCTTCAAAGAACGCCTTGCACTATTAGGTTTAGGTCTTGAAGATCGTTTATCTGCTCGTATGGGTTTATTATCTGGTGGTCAACGCCAATCCATCACATTATTGATGGCTACTATGCTTCGTCCAGAACTTTTATTATTGGACGAACATACGGCGGCTCTTGATCCTAAGACTGCAGAAAATGTTTTGCAATTAACAGATAAACTCGTAGCAGAACATAACTTAACAACTCTTATGATTACTCACAACATGCGCGATGCATTGCGCTTTGGTAATCGCCTCATTATGATGGACTCCGGTCGTATCATCTATGATGTAAAAGGGGAAGAAAAGAAAAAATTAACAGTTGCTGACTTACTTCAAAAGTTCGAAGTAGCTGGGGAAAACGCATTGAGCGACCGCATGGTGCTTGGTGCAAAATAATAGAAGAGGGCATAAGCCCTCTTTTGTTTATTTGCTGTAATTATCCTTTACAAGATAAGATAGATACTGTATACTAAATAAGGTCGTAAGACATATCGTAAGCGAAGTATTCGAATCTCCAACGGTTACTTAAGCTTATCGGGATTATTTATTTTTAGGAGGTAACATTAATGTTAACTACAGAAGCTAAATTAGCAGTAATTAAAGAATACGCTACTCATGAAGGTGACACTGGTTCTCCAGAAGTACAAGTTGCGATTTTGACAAGCCGCATCCAATACTTAACTGAGCACTTGAAAGAGCACAAAAAAGACCATCATTCCCGTCGTGGTTTGTTGAAATTGGTTGGTCAACGCCGTAATATGCTTGACTACCTTCGTCGTAAAGATATCGAACGTTACCGTTCCCTTATCGAACGTCTTGGTCTTCGTAAATAATAAAATTAGCCGTCCCTTTGGACGGCTTTTTTATTTCATTTCTCTATGTTATAATAACCTTAGGCAAAGGGAAACGAATGCCGATAATCTACTGTGGAAACATGAAAAAAGGACAGAGCGGCAACTCTGTCCTTTTTATTTTGTGCTAGTTGCTTTTAATAAGGTGAAAAAATAGCTTATTTTTTATTGATGATATATAATAAGAAGGTATACATATAAGAAGATTTTTAGGAGGAATAGGAATGGAACAATTCCAAATGGACCTAGCTGGTCGTACGCTTACGATCGAGACTGGGGAACTTGCAAAACAAGCTGGCGGTGCCGTAATGGTTGGTTATGGCGATACTCGTGTACTCGTTACCGCTACAGGTTCTAAAGAGGCGAAGGATATCGACTTCTTCCCACTTACAGTTGACTATGAAGAGAAAATGTACGCTGTTGGTCGTTTACCAGGTGGCTTTATTAAACGTGAAGCGCGTCCACCTGAAACTGCGATTTTGAATAGCCGTTTGATTGACCGTCCTATTCGTCCATTATTCGACAAAGGTGTACGCAATGAAGTACACGTAGTAGCAACAGTTATGTCCGTAGATCAAGATTGCGATCCAGCAGTATGTGGCATGATTGGTGCTTCTGCGGCATTATCTATTTCTGATGTACCTTGGAATGGTCCTATTGCAGGCGTTCGCATGGGTCGTATCAACGGTGAGTTCGTTGTAAATCCAACTAAAGCTCAATTAGAAGAAACAGACCTTAACATTGTAGTAGCTGGTACTAAAGATGCTATCCTCATGGTTGAAGGTGGCGCTGAAGAAGTTCCAGAAGATATCATTCTTGAAGTTATTATGACAGCTCACGAAGAAATCAAAAAAATCGTAGCATTCCAAGAAGATATGACTGCAAAAGTAGGCAAGGAAAAACGCGTATTTGAATGCAAAGACGTACCTGCTGAAATCGCTGATGCAGTTCGTGCTTATGGTCATGATAAACTTGACGCAGCAGTTCGTTGTGCAGATAAACAACAACGCGATGCTCAAGAAAGTGAAGTACGCGCAGATGTATTAGCACACTTTGAAGAAATCTACCCTGACAATATGGGTGACGTGAATAAAGCATTTGACGCAATGATTAAAGAAATCGTTCGTCACATGATTACTGTTGAAAAAATTCGTCCAGATGGTCGTAAACTTGATGAAGTTCGTCCAATCTCTTGCCGTACAGGTGTATTGCCTCGTACACATGGGTCTGGTTTATTTACACGTGGTCAAACTCAAGTATTGAACGTAGCTACTGTAGCTCCATTGTCCGAAACGCAAACAATTGATGGTATTGGTATTGAAACAGAAAAACGCTATATTCACCACTATAATTTCCCATCCTTCTCCGTAGGCGAAACTCGTTCTTCCCGCGGTCCTGGCCGTCGTGAAATTGGTCATGGTGCTTTGGCTGAACGCGCTTTAGTCCCTGTAATTCCTAGCGAAGCAGAATTCCCATATGCATTGCGTTTAGTATCTGAAGTATTAGAATCCAATGGTTCTAGCTCCATGGCTTCCGTATGTGGTTCCACATTGTCCTTGATGGACGCTGGTGTACCTATTAAAGCTCCTGTAGCTGGTATCGCTATGGGTCTTGTAACTCAAGGTGAACACTACACAATCTTAACAGATATTCAAGGCATGGAAGATGCTCTTGGCGATATGGACTTTAAAGTTGCTGGTACTGCAAAAGGTGTAACAGCAATTCAAATGGATATTAAAATCTCTGGTTTATCCCGTGAAATCCTTCAAGAAGCATTAGAACAAGCTCACAAAGGCCGTATGCACATCATGGGCATTATGCTTGATACAATTGCTGAACCACGTCAACAAATGTCTCAATATGCGCCACGCATCATCACAATGAAAATCGATCCAGATAAGATTCGCGACGTAATCGGTTCTGGCGGTAAAGTTATTCGTGGTATCATCGAAGAAACAGGTGCTAAAATCGACATCGAAGATGATGGTACAGTATTCATCGCTTCTGTAGAACAAGAAGGGGCTGCAAAAGCTCAACAAATTATTGAAAACCTTACTAAAGAAGTTGAAGTAGGTGAAGTATATCTTGGTAAAGTAACTCGTTTGATGGCATTCGGTGCTTTCGTAGAGGTATTACCAGGTAAAGAAGGTCTTGTACATATTTCTAAACTTGCGAAAGAACGGGTTGAAAATGTAGAAGACGTTGTAAATGTAGGTGATGAGATCATGGTAAAAGTTATCGAAATCGATAAACAAGGCCGTGTAAACTTGTCCCGTAAAGATTGTTTAAAATAAGAGGTGTTACATGGATATTCGTGGCTTTGAAGTAGTTTCTGCTTTTGAAGAACAAGATATCAATTTACCGACACGTAAAACAACAGAAAGTGCAGGCTATGATATTGAATGCGCTGAAGCTGTTACATTAGAACCAGGTCAAGTAGTATTAGTGCCAACAGGTATTAAAGCTTTCATGGCATACGATGAATACCTTGCTATACACATTCGTTCTAGCATGGCGATCAAGCGCCATTTAGCACTTGTGAACAGCACAGGCATTATCGATAGCGATTACTATAATAATGAGGAAAATGAAGGTCATATTATGATCGCTTTACTCAATTACGGTAA
>ERZ773001.427-NODE-427-length-17069-cov-25.6981_pt1 | contig 17069 bp, 17 predicted proteins | sample MGYA00511673_ERZ773001 | MGnify/ENA primary metagenome ERZ773001 (study PRJEB29015, sample SAMEA2738091) | human oral metagenome | biome: human oral; feature: human-associated habitat; material: saliva | place: China | collected 2162 ... | reverse complement strand
TCGTAGTCATGCTGGCTCCGCACTGTGGAGATGGGGCGCGCGTGGCACCGAGGACGCTCGCGGTCCTCCGCTGTGAGCCTAAAAAATTTATTGGTCAGACAATTAGGACTAATGGAGCGATTCCCGCGAAAGCGCTCACAGAAACTCACTCCTCACAAGAAGCTTGCAAATATGAAACACAACACAGATCGTCCCGATTAGACACCATTCCAGAATACGGGACGATTATCACACTTCGATTGCGTACAGCCGAGTTTGCCCGACCGTGCGGAAGCCCAGAGAGTCATAAACCGCCAGCGCACCCGTGTGGTTGGCAGAACCGACGCCGGTGCCCGAGCGATCCATACCATCGCGCTTCTGCGCCCACATCGAGGCCAGGATCAGCGCGTCTGCAACGTGAGTCTCGCGCCACGCCGACAACACGCCCAACTGGTCGATATAGCCCTCACGCCACCCCAGCGCCGCCCAGTCCTGCTCGTAGCGCGAAGCCAGCAGGAAGCCCGCGACGCGCGGACGATCACCCGTGCGATCCACGGCGACAAAAGACCATTCGGGTGCAAAAGCGGTGCGTCCCTGCATCCACTGCTCCTGCGTGAGCGGGGGGCGACCCCACTCCGACTCGTTCAAACGGTTCGCAGCACGCAAGGCTGGTTCTTCCCACTGGGGATCCCAGGCCTCGACACTCATGTACGACCCGAGGTCCGGCATCGGAGCCAGGTCCTCCAGCGTCGCGCGCAACTCGTAGTAGGTGCGCGCCCAGCGGAAACCATGCACCTTCAACTGCGCCTCAAGATCATCCTGCCCCGCCTCGACGTGGCAGGTAATCTGAGCAGGACCGTCGCCCTCAACACCGGCGAGCATCTGGCGCGCCGTCCCCTCCTGCCAATCGACGATCGCATTACCGAGGCCGATACGCCGAAAGTCTGGATCCACTCCCCCGACGCACACACACTCCACGCGCCCAGGGAATCGCAGGACTACCTGCGCGAAGGCAACGAGGCGACCCGCGGCGATACCACGACGCGCAACCCCGACAAGGCCTCGCCAATGAGAGGCCGACGAGAGCATCTCCCCCACCTCATCCGCGCTGGTACGGTACGGTGGATTATCGCGAGCCTCCATGCGCGCGAAAAGCGCCGACAAGCCAACATGGTGGTCGGCGCTCAGTGGCTCCCACTCAATGCCATGATGCTCGCCCGGGAAGGGAACGAACTCAGGGGCACCTGCTCTCTGCGCGAGAGGAATGCTCATGCTCGTCTCCTAGCGCACTACTGATCGATCGTGTAATAAACCTCTGCGGCTTCATCGACGAAACCAAGATGCTCATAGATACTATGCGCCCGATCCGGACTCGACATGTCCACATCGAGCCCAATGCGTGACGCACCCGACGCTGAGGCGGCCGCAACAGCGTTGCCCACGAGGGCACTGGCGACCGAACGGCCGCGGTGGGCCTCGGCGACGCCAAGCAGATAAATGTAGGCCTCCGGGCGGCCCGTGGCCACCCAGCGCTGCGCGGGCCGGCCCGTCATCGCATAGCCAACGACCTCACCCTCGGCATCCACGGCCACAAACGACCAGCGCGGATCGAAGTGATTCATCGCGTCATCCCACCACAGGGCACGCAGCGGCGAGCGGAACGCCTGCTGGAAGGCCTCCATGTGGATCGCACGGATCTGCTCCTGCGGAACCTGGCTCCACGGTACGATGCGGTAGCCGTGGCGTGCCTGCGGGGCTACTTCGCCGCCCGCCAGGTCGCGATACATGACACGGTAGATGCGCTTGGCAAAGAAGCCTGCCGCAATGTAGAGGCGGCGGCGATCCGTCATGTGCGCGTCCACCAGGTTCGAGATGGACACAGGGACGTCCGATTCGGCACCGAAAGTCTCGACCAGCATCTGGCGAGCACGCCCGTCCTGCCAGTACAGAAGGGCTCGACCCACGCCACGGCCTCGCCAATGCGGATGGATATAGGCACTCACGATGGCAGTTGCAGCTTCGTGGATCCCGCGCAGCACACGCACCGATGCAACCGCGCAAATATTCCGATTCGCATCAAGGCCGACAATCGTATCCACCCAATCGCGGCCATTCTCCCCCTCCATCATGTCAGCGATGTCTTCCACGGAGGTGCGTCGAATAGCGTTATCGTCGTCTTCGATCAGGGAGATGAGTGCGTACACGGCGGGCGCGTCGCGGCCAATCATGGGCCGCCAGCGCAACCCGAGGTGATTGCCCGGGTACGGGACGGACCCGGGCGGCGTGAGTCGCTGCGCAAGTCCTGTCATGCGTAACATCCTAGCGGGTAATCGGGCCTTAAGTCACACTGACCTCGGATTTTTGTGTGCCCACGCTGAACGCTTTTTCAGGAAGCGGACGGCTTACGCCCGAAATTACGCGTCAATCCGCATGCGATCAAGGCCAGCCGATTCATTGACAATGAATTCTCTGCGCGGACCCACGGTCGAACCCATGAGCAGCTCAAACACGTCCTCCGCCTGGCGCAGGGCTTCCTCGTCGGCCAGGGTGATTCGACGCAGCGACCGGTGGGCACGATCCATCGTGGTCTCTGCCAGCTGATCGGCATCCATTTCGCCTAGGCCCTTGTAGCGCTGAATCGGCTCCTTCCACGTACGGCCCGATCGGCGCAGCGCGGCGAGTTTGCGGTGCAGCTCATCCTCGGAGTAGGTGTAGATGAATTCACGCTTCCTACGTCCCTTGCCCGCGACCTCGATGCGATGCAGGGGTGGGACGGCCGCGTAGATGCGCCCAGCCTCGACCATGGGTCGCATGTAGCGGAAGAACAGGGTCAGCAGCAGGGTGCGGATGTGCGCGCCGTCGACGTCGGCATCGGTCATGAGGATGACCTTGCCGTATCTTGCCTGGGACAAGTCGAAGGTGCGCCCCGAACCCGCACCGATCACCTGGATGATATTGGCGCACTCGGCGTTAGCCAGCATGTCCGCGGTCGAGGCCTTCTGCACGTTGAGGATCTTGCCTCGGATCGGGAAGAGGGCCTGGTACTGGGAGTTGCGCGCGGCCTTGGCCGTGCCCAGGGCGGAGTCACCCTCGACGATGAACAGCTCTGTCTCGGCCACGTCCTCGAGGCGACAGTCCGCGAGCTTGGCGGGCAGCGAGGAGGTTTCCAGCGCGTTCTTCTTGCGCGAGATCTCCTTGTGGATGCGCGCGGACACGCGGGCCTTCATCTCGCCGACGACCTTCTCCATGAGGAGGGACGTCTGCTGCTTATCGTCGCGCTTGGAGGAGGCGAACTTGTCCTTCAGCCAGTCGGTGACGACGCGGTTGACGACGGCTCGGATCTGCGGGGTGCCCAGCGTTTCCTTCGTCTGGCCCTCGAACTGAGGCTCGGGGAAGCGCACGGTGATGACAGCGGTCATACCGGCCTGCACGTCGTCCTTTTCGGGGCGCCCGTCCTTTGCGCTGACCTTGAGCTTGCGCGCGTTCTTGTCGATGGCGGCGCGCAGAGTTTTGAGGACCGCCTGCTCGAAGCCGGCCACGTGGGTGCCGCCCTTGGGGGTGGCGATGATGTTGACGAAGGACCGGACAGCCGTGTCGTATCCGATGCCCCAGCGCAGCGCGATGTCGACCTCGCAGGTGCGTTCAACCTCGGTGGCGCGCAGGTGGCCGGTCTTAGAGTCGAGGGCCTGCACGGTCTCGTTGTAGGTGCCTTCACCCGTGATGTGCCACGTGTCGGTGACGGGGCCGTCGGAGGCCAGCCAGTTCGCGAAGTCGACGACGCCACCGTCGAAGCGGAAACTCTCGTGGAGCTCCTCGTCGCCGCGCTCGTCGTAGCAGTTGATGGTCAGGCCGGGCACGAGGAACGCGGTCTGGCGGGCGCGCGCCAGCAGGTTCTCCCACGAGAATCCCTCGGTGGCCGGGAAGATCTGGAAGTCCGCCCAGAAGCGCACGCGCGTGCCGGTCTGCGACTTCTTCACCTTGCCGACGGTCTTAAGGGTCGAGCCGTCCACGAAAGGCTTGAAGGGCGAGTTGGGGGTGCGCTGCTTCGAGTCGTCGAATTCGCCGGGTTCGCCGCGGCGGAAGCACATCTCGTGGGTCTTGCCGCCGCGGTCAACCTGGACGTCGAGGCGCGCCGACAGTGCGTTGACGACGGAGGCGCCGACGCCGTGGAGGCCGCCCGAGGCCGCGTAGGAGCCGCCGCCGAACTTACCGCCGGCGTGGAGCTTGGTGTAGACGACCTCGACGCCCGTCAGGCCCTGGCCGGGCACGATGTCGACGGGGATGCCTCGGCCGTTGTCGGCGACGGAGGCGGAGTGGTCGGGGTGGAGGCGCACATCGATGGTGTCGCAGTATCCTTCCAGAGCCTCATCGACGGCGTTGTCGATGATCTCCCAGAGGCAGTGCATGAGGCCTCGGTGGTCGGTGGAGCCGATGTACATGCCGGGGCGCTTGCGCACCGCCTCAAGACCTTCGAGGACAGAGAGGTGCCGTGCGTTGTAGTCGGATGAGTCGGTAGGAGTCACGAGGTGAATCATAGGTGGCTACGTGCTCATTTGCGGTCCTCTGGGCGTGTGGCGTGGGTTCTGGGAGGCTTTCCACGCTTGACGAGGCCTGGGCTATTTTGCGCTGATCGGCGCGGTTTAGCGGCTCGTCGCACGCGACATTCTCGTGGGCATTTTTCTACGTTGTCGTGGCCTGCGAGGCGTTGTGTCATGGTGTCGACGGTGGTCAGAGATTGCGCCCCCGGTGAACAGGGGTGCGCGGGGGTGGCTCAATGGTGTGTGATGGACGCATGAAGGCACAGATTCTTGAACGCCCCGTACTGGACGAGCCGCAGCTGAGCGCGGCGAATCGTTGCGACGCCTGCGGCGCTCGCGCCTGGGTTCGTGCGACCATGCCGTCAGGCGGCCAGCTCTACTTCTGCGGCCACCACGCGAACGAGCACCTGCCCTCCCTTGTGGGCGCTGGCGCACAGATCCTGGACGAACGCCATTTCATGAACGACTGATATTACTGCTCCCGCAGCGGCGGGACGCACAGCTTCGAGGCGCGGGCAGGGACAGCGGGTCCCTGCCCGCGTACTCGTATCCGCGCAACGAAGCATGCAGCGTTGCACTGGTTAGAAGGGCATCGAACTGGTTAGAGAGGCATTGCACTCTGCCTAGTATCTCGTGCGATGCTGGGCTATCCAGTGCTTGGTCTCTCTGTAACAAGCCGGACCTTGCCCTGCCTCGTCGATGTCGGTGCGGTCGACGCGGCGGATCCTAGACCTGGGCGCGCCACCTGGAGCTTGGGACCGCTCTTCCGCACGTAAACCCGCTCATCTGAAAGTCGGCGAGGCAGCCCACGTGCAGGACAGAGGGTTAGCGTGCGGAACAGCGGGTTCCCGTACGGAACCGACGAGGCTCATGCGCCGTGTAGCCCCAGGGTGATCGCCGATGAAGACGTTGACCATCACCGCCCGACGCTGGGAAGGCGAATACGTTGGAGGCTGGGAACTCTACGACGGGGACCACATACTGACGCAGGTCACTCGCCTGAAGGACGCACGTCAGCAGGTCATCGACTATTTGGATACGGTCGATCCAAAGATTTCCCACGATGGCTGGGACATCAGAATTGCGTCAACACTGTAGTCGACGCAGTTCAGGAGACCACAACACATCTCACCAGACCAGGTCGCTAGATTCTCTACTTTCGACATCTATCGGGTGTTTCCCCTCCGGCGCTTGTCGAAACCCTACAAAGACGGATGCTCCCGTAGGACTGCCCACTCACCAGTGTTCTCCCCAATCTCAAAGCGCGCCGCGTCTGCTTCCAGGTCGGCGTCGGTAACGACGAAGCCACCCGCAAGAAGATAGACCCCCGCCTGACGGGCTTCGTTGGCAGTCACGCGTCGCTGCTCGGACATGACCGAAGCACCTTTGCCGTCGTAGATATCGGCGTCCGCGAGCCACGGTTCGCTAACGTAATCGCATCGGTTCCTCAGCTCACCAAAAGCAGCCCGATCAATGCCGTTGTCGCAGCTCTCGGCTAGGTCTTGCCCACTTGCGTTGCATCGCTCCACCATGCGTTAGGCTATCAGCGACGCCTGGCAGCACACTCCCCTAGTCCGCCAATCGCTGGGAGACCACCGTCGTGGCGCAGCAACAGACCCCCATATATATATGACCCGATGCACTCCGGTAAATTCATATCCCTATCCATCGCGGGCCTGCTTCTCTCGGCTTCCTCGGCCCGATACTCTCCGTCAGGGCCCGTATGGCGGGCGATCTCACGGCACACCGAGGGGCTACGCCCAATCAAGTGGGCGATACGCACCTGGGACAAACCCACATACAACCCCGCCATGATCGCCGCACGATCATCGACTCCAAGCATCCGACGACACCCCATGATCAGCCTCCAAACAGCATCACCGCTACACGAAAATTGCTTACACCCTATGACACTGCCCGCCGAACCCCACCCAACACCCCTACACCCTCAAATGCGAAGAGTCAGTTAACGCTATCTCTTATTCAGGGAGATTGTTAATGGAATTTGAACTCGTGCTGTCGTTATCATGCTGTGGTGACTGTTCGGGCATTTTTGGGAATATGTAGCATGAAATACATGTCAATGCTAAAAAGACAATGCTGTAAATGAAAATTCTGTAGAGCATTTGCACTTCAAATTGATCTGTTGGATTGGTGGCTAATTCGGAGTTTACTTGCATGTATATGACGCTAGTGAAGAAAAGAAAAATTGAGGTTATGACACGCGCAGCCTGGCGGTCGCGCCAGAAAAATTTGAATGACAGGAGGAGGAGTATTGGGGATGTGAGAGCGGCGAACGGGAGTGTTGGGTAGTATTTAAGTAATGGTGAGAAGCTGTAGGAAATAATAATCTCTGTTCCAAGTATTAGGATAGGTAATCCGATGATCAGAGCTATTACTTTCATAACTGTCGAAAATTTTGGGAAGATTTTCTCAATCTCTTTCAAGAATGGCGTAAATCCAAAATCGTTTGTCGATGAGTCTTGTTTTGTTGTATTTTCCTTCATGGTCTGCCTGCTTTTGAAAGGTATTTGACAATGTGTTGTTTTGTATGCTCAGTGGTTTTGGTGTTCGGATGTTGAATATTCTGTCTCCCATCACTCGCGTGTGACTATCGTCTCTGACGGTAGCATAAAATGCCTGACAGATCACGTCCAACTGTCAAGTGTCTCGCCTAGCTGGCCAATGCGACTCTTCAGAGTTGAGTGTGGGTGGAGGCGTCTAGGCCTCCTGCGATGAGGAGCATTCGGAGTTGGTAGTTGGTGGGGTTGCGGTAGCCTCTGGCGGCGCGTCTTCCCAGCTCGATGATTCCGTTGATGGCTTCTGTTGGCCCGTTGCTGGCTCCGCCGGTGTCGAAGTAGGCCAAGAAGGCGTCCTTCCACTTGCATAGGGTTCGACCCAGGCGAGCGATTTCGGGGATGGGACACGTTGGTAGGCGCTGGATGAGGTGTGCGGCCAGGCGTCGGCCTTGGGCGGGTGTGGCTTGATGGAAGACGTCGCGCACTTGCTGGCGCAGTGGTAGGCGACTTCGACACTGATGTGCGCCTCATCTGCCGTGAAGGCCTCACGGAGTCGTTCTTGTTGACGTGGGGTGAGCCTGTGGCGCGAGGCGCGCAAAAGATTGCGGATTTGGTAGAGGGGATCGCCCTTGCGTCCGCGGTGACCCAGGGTGTCTTGCTGGACGCGGCGACGCACCTCATCAAGGGCGTCGCCAGCGAGCTTGACGATGTGAAAGGCATCGAGGACGCTGGTGGCGTCTTGGAGCTGGTCATCGATGGCGTTCTTGTATCCCTGGAAGGGATCCAGTGTCGCGATCTGGATACCGGAGCGAAACTGTTCGCCACGCTCTTCTAGCCAGTTCTTGTACACGGTGCCAGACCTTCCTGGGACCAGGTCCAACAACCTTGCCGTGGGATGATCCTTCCCGCGTGTCAGGTCTACGATGCCGGTGAGCTCACGGGGGCCCCGGCGGCGTCGGTCCTGGTGGTGCCACACATGCTCATCAACCCCCAGCACCCGCACGCCTGCGAAACGAGCGGGGTCATCAGATGCGGCTTGCAGACACGGCTTGATATGGGACCACACGGTATTCCACGTGGTTCCTAGCTGGCGGGCCAGGCCAGCGATGGTGGCTCCCTCGAAGCGCAACTGTCGGATCGCCCAGCGGATCGCCCGCACACCCAAACGCGCCCGAGGTGCGCACACCCGCTCGTCATGTTCCAGGAATGTCACCGTTTCGCAGGTGTGTTCGCGGCATATCCATCGGCGTTTGTGCCATCGGATCCGCGCCGGGACCCCGGCCCAGGGCGCGTCGATCACCTCCACCACCACGCGACCGTGGCCTTGTGCGATCACCCCACAACCAGGGCAGCCAACCAGCTGGTTGCACGACTCAACATCGAGCACGAGAGCATCTGGGGTGCGAGCTACGCTCATCAGATGGAAGCCCTCCAAACCGACGAGCAGATCACACCGATCACAACGATCAAGCGAGGCAGAGCAGCAGCAGGAAGGGTGAGACATTGCCGAGGTCCTTGAAGACAGCGGGGGTAGAAGTCCGCTCATCATCAAGGACCTCGACCTCTACACGCAACCCCCGACCAACAACCGGTCACCCACACTCAACTCGGAAGAGCCGCCAATGCGCATCTAAAAGAGCTTTTTTGCATGATAGGCCCCTTAGGCATCGTCATTTATTTCAATTGGCGAATAACTGTCTAGTAAATTGACTCTTCATAATTGAGGGTGTGGGGGTGGCGTGCGGGGTTCGGCGTGTCGTGGCCGTGTAGGGGTCGAGGTCTTTCGATGATGAGGGGTTCCTACACCGTCCATCTGAAAGACCTCGACATGGCCAATAATACCTTTGATCGCCCTGACCTGAGCGCGTTCACGCGCCTGGATGACCTGGGCCTGGAAGTGACCGGCCAGCGCATGTGGCCAGACCATGCAGTGTTGGCGTGCCGCATTACTGGTGAGGACCGGTGGTGTCGACGCTGCGGGTGCCAGGGCACCTTGCGTGACACGGTAGTCAGGCGCTTGGCGCACGAGCCATACGGGTGGCGCCCACCATCTTGCACGTGAGCGTACGCCGCTACCGCTGCCAGGAGTGCGCTCACGTGTGGCGCCAGGATATGAGCCAAGCGGCCGATCCGCGCGCCAAGCTCTCACGGGCGGCAGTGCACTGGGCACTCACTGGGCTAGTCGTCCACCATGTGACGGTGGCGCGTATCGCCCAGGCCCTGGGCATGTCCTGGAATACCGCTAACACCGCTGTCCTGGCCGAAGGCCAGCGCGCGCTCATCAACGACCCGACCCGGTTTGAAAGGGGTGCGAGTCATCGGCGTGGATGAACACGTGTGGTGCCACGCCCTCTACGGAGACAAGAATCGTCACCGTCATCTTGGACGTGACGCCCATCCGTGATCGCAGTGGCCCCTCCCGGCTCTTGGATATGGTCCCGGGCCGCTCCAAGGGGGTCTTCAAAACCTGGCTGGCCTCCCAGCCCGACACGTGGCGCGAGCGCATCGAGATCGTCGCTATGGATGGATTCACCGGGTTCAAGAGCGCAGCCGCCGAAGAACTCCCCGACGCAAGGGCAGTCATGGATCCATTCCACGTCGTGCACCTGGCCGGCAACGCCTTGGATGAGTGTCGAAGGCGCACCGGGCAAGAACTCCACCATCGGCGCGGGCGGGCCACAGATCCCCTCTACAAGGCCCGCAGGATGCTGCACACCAGATCCTGCCTACTCACCGCGCGTCAGCAGCACCAGATACTCGACCTGTTTTCCAACGACGAGCACGTCGCACTCGAGGTCACCTGGAGCGCCTACCAGAACATCACCCGACGCCTACCGCTCATCCAACGCGCGTGGGGGCAAAACTTTAATGCACGAGGAAATCACGCGCCTCACCTCCACAAGCATGCCCTCCTCCCTCACCGAGCTCACCACCTTGGGCAGGACACTCAAACGCCGAGCCGCAGACATCCTGGCCTACTTCGACCACCCCCACACCACAGGCGGCCCCACCGAAGCCATCAACGGACGCCTCGAACACCTACGCGGATCCGCACTCGGATTCCGAAACCTCACCCACTACATCACCCGCTGCCTCCTCGAAACCGGAGGACTCAAACCCCCAACAACACCCACAATTATGAAGAGCCATAAATGCAGACTAACTTACCAGTGACAAGTCCTCTTTCGCCGATAACTACTTAGACCTCTTAGCATCATTAACAAACCAAAGAGCACTAGAGGCACACCCACAGCATTCGACATAACGTTGTGATTGCAGCGATTCCGTCACCCAAAGCAGACTACAGTCAAACCGCCACAATTTCTCTTGTATTTTTAAAACATGCCTCAAAGTTACAACACTTGACTGATGAATATGAAACACTGTCAAGATGCGGCTAGTATTGAAACCGTGAAAAGTACACACTTCGACTGAAGGGTCAGCAATGAAACCTCTCACCTCACGACTGTCAAACGAACGAATCGAAGAGCTACTCGGATTCGTAAAAAGCGGAAAACTCGAACACGAGAAGATCCAATCGTACGTGAACGATCAAGCACGTCTGGCAACCATCGGCCACATCTCAAAGACCGAGTGGACTCGCATCGCCGCATCACGTTTCGGTTATCGCTTTAGCCAAGACGGTATCTTCGCCCCGAACAGCGGTCCCGACAAGGCTAACTACCCATGGTTTCCTGTGGCAGAGGCGTTTGAAGACCTGGCCGAAGCTTTCGACGCTCTCGGAATCTTCATCTACTCAGATTCCGATCCGGAATTGATCATCGGATACAAGGGGAATGATCCGTTGAACTCGTCAAACAGCTAGTCAAATATAAAGGGCTTGCCACTTCCTTTGGTAGTACAACGTGTCTGACACTCACCAAGAGAAGCCACACAGCGGTCGAGGTCCAATGCGGTTCGGCTTTCAACGACCGGACTTGGGCCTCGACCCGGCTTTTGTCGCTGATATGCATTCAAACTCAAAGCGCATATTGCATCGGCTGAACGTTGCGGGTTTCTCCCCTAGTCCGCCAGGCGCTGGGACACCACCCTCGTGATGCCGTCACGCATCGTGACGCCGTACAGGGCGTCCGCTATCTCCATGGTTCGCTTCTGGTGCGTGATAACAATGAGCTGCGACGTCTCCTGCAGCTCCTTGAAGATGGTGAGCAGGCGCGTCAGGTTCATGTCATCCAGGGCGGCCTCGACCTCGTCCATGACGTAGAACGGAGACGGGCGTGCCTTAAAGATCGCGACCAAGAACGCGATCGCGGCCAGGGAACGCTCGCCGCCCGACAGCAGCGACAGACGCTTCACCTTCTTGCCGGCGGGCCGAGCCTCAATCTCGATGCCAGTCGAGAGCATGTCCTCCGGATCGGTGAGCACCAGGTCCCCCTGGCCGCCCGGGAACAGTACGCCGAACACATGCTCGAACTGTTTGCGCGTCTCCGCGAACGCGGCCGTGAAAGCCTCCTGAACCAGGCGGTCCACGTCTTGCACGATACGCAGCAGATCCGCCTTCGATGCCTTGAGGTCCTGCACCTGATCCACCAGGAACTTATGCCGCGCCGCCAGCGCCTCATGCTCCTCGAGCGCCAGCGGATTCACGCGCCCCAGCTTCTCCAGGTCCTTCTGCGCTGTGGCGAGCGCGCGCTCCTGCTCGGCGCGCATGTACGCGCGTGGCTCGGCGGCTTCGGCTTTCTCTACGTCGTCGGGGTCGAGGGGCAGCACCGGCACCATCACCTCCGGCCCGAACTCGGCGATCAGCTGCTCTGGCTCGAGCGAGAGTTCCTCAAGGGCGCGCCGCTGCAGGTCCTCGACGCGCACCCTCGTCTGTTCGACCGCGATCTTGCCCTGGTTTGCCGAGTTCATCGCATCCGCCAGCTCCGCGCTCATTCGGTCCAGGGCGCGGCGCGCATCCGAGACCTCCCGGGAGACCTGGGAACGTCGAGCGCTCAACCGGTCGCGTTCAGTGGCGGCACGGGATAGGGCACGCTCGGCCGCCTCCAACGCGATGCGCGCGGCCGCCTCCACGTCCGAGGCCGTGGCCAGTTCCGTCTGTCTCACCGCCTCGCGCCGGGCATAGCGGGCGCGCTCCTCGCGCTCGGCTGCGGCAGCCTGGCGCAGAGAGCGGGCGCGGGCGGCGGCGCGCCGCGATTGATCTTCGAGGGTACGTAAGCTCAGCCGAGCCTCGTTTTCTGTCTCGCGGGCCTGGCGCGCGGCGCGGGACGCAGCATCCGCACGGGCCTGGGCGTCTTCAAGGGATTCGGGCGATCCCACCGAGTCGGCCCTCTCGAGGCGTGCGCGAGCGGCCACGTCCTGCTCGCGGGCCCACTCGACCTGTTCATCGGCGCGTCGGGCCACGTCGCGGGCGCGCTCGGCCTCGGCACGGGCTGCCTGCGCCGCCGACTGGGCACGGGCCAACTCCTGGGCCTCTTTCGCGCGCTGCGCGTCCTCAGCACGCAGGGCCTTGAGCGCTTCATTCGCCTCCTTGATGCACCGATCTAGCTGCACGTTCGCATGGGCGAGTTCCTCGGAGACTGCGTCCATACGGACACCTGCATCCTTCGCTCGCACACTTGCCTGTTCGAAGTCGGCGCGCACGGACAGCACCGACGAGGCCTGCCGACCTCCCTCGACCGACCACGCACGCAGCACGTCGCCGCCGGGCGTGACGACGACCCGCACGCCAGTCAAGGCGAGCACCGCAGGCGCACACTCAGCGGAGCACGCGACGACCCCCTCCAGCAGTGCCGCTAGCGGCGCAGCACCGCCCTCGCAGGTGACGACCGAGCGTAGCCACGCGGCACCCTCGGGTAGCTCCGCAGCACCGAGAGCACCGGGGGAAGCAACAATAGGCGACGAGGCCGTGGCCTCCCCCGTCCTCAGAGTTTCCTCCGCGCGCGCCTGGTCACCGGGCGCAACGACGAGGCGCAGGGAACGACCGGCGGCACGTGCCGCGTCCAGCTCGCCCATGCCTCGGGCCAGGGAATCCACAACAACGGCATCCGCGAAAGGGGCGAGCGCGGCAGCGACGGCGTCCTCATACCCGGGGGTGATGCGCAGGAGGGGCGCGACCTGGCCGAGCACTCCGGGCTTCCCCAACAGCTCGGCGGTGCCGTCCTCGGGAGCCAGCAACTGCTTGAGCGCGTCGCGGCGAGCCTCCCAGCGGGCCCGCTCGGCTCGAGCCTCGCGCTCGACGCCCAGCAGCTCGTCCACGTGGGCGCGCGCAGCGTCACGGCGCGCGGAGGCCTCGGCGTGTGCACGGGCCGCTCCCCCGCTTGAATCGGCGGATAATCCATCCTTATCGAACGCACTGTCAGCCGCTAATCCCGTCGCCCCCGTCACGGCGGCCTCCGCCGCAGCGGCGCGCTCCTGAGCGCCCTGGTACGCGCTCCACGCGCGCTCGGCCTCGGCGCGGGCGGCCTCCAGGCGCGACGCGGCCGTGGAGACGTCACCCGTCAGGCGTGCGACCTTCTCACGGTGGTCGGCGATGACGCGGTTGACGCGGGCCAGCTCGCGGGAGGCTGCCTCGTCGGTGTCCTCAGCTGCCTCGCGTGCGCGAGTCGCGGACGTCAATGCAGAGCGCGCGACTTCAACCTGCCCGGCCAAGGCGGCGTCTTCGGTGCCGGCGACGCGGGCGCGCTCGTCGAGCACATCGGGATCCTCACCTGCCGGAGGAGGCTCGGGGGTCGCGCGCAGAGCAACCTTCTGTGTGGCCGCCATGAGGGTTCCGCGCAGGCGCTCAGTGAGAGTGGTCAGCGACTGCCAGTCCGCCGACGCCTGCTCGAGCGCGGGCGAGGAGGAACGCTCAGCTTCCTCGAGGGACGACAACGACACGCGCGACGCAGCGATCTGCGCCTCCAGCGTGGCGCGGCGCTGCGCGGCCGACTCATCCGAAGCTTCGAGAGCAGCCAAGCGCGAGAGAGCCGACGCCAGGTCGTCCGCGAGCAGACGGGCCTTCGCGTCGCGCACGCGCGCCTGGATGAGGGAGGCGCGCCGGGCAATGCGTGCCTGGCGGGCCAACGGCTTCAGCTGGCGGTGAATCTCGGCCGTCAGGTCGAGGACGCGCACAAGATTTGCGTCCATGTCCGCGAGTTTCTTGAGCGCTCGCTCCTTGCGGCGGCGATGTTTGAGGACGCCTGCGGCCTCTTCGATGAAGCCGCGCCGTTCCTCGGGTGTAGAAGACAGGATCGCATCCAACTGCCCCTGGCCCACGATGACGTGCATCTGGCGCCCCATGCCCGTATCGGAGAGCAGCTCCTGGACGTCCAAGAGCCGCACGGGCGAGCCGTTGATGGAATACTCCGAGCCGCCCCCGCGGAACAGGGTGCGGCTGATCGTCACCTCCGAGTACTCAATGTCGAGCAGCCCGTCGGCATTGTCGATCGTCAGGTCCACCTGGGCGCGCCCCAACGCCGCGCGCCCAGATGTCCCCGCGAAAATAACGTCCGCCATATTCGAGCCGCGCAACGCGCGTGCTCCCTGCTCGCCCATGACCCAGGCGAGAGCATCAACGACGTTCGATTTACCTGACCCGTTGGGGCCGACGACGCACGTGATACCCGGCTGGAGGGCGAGCGTGGTCGCACTGGCGAAGGACTTAAATCCCCGCAGCGTCAGGGTTTTGAGATGCATCCTTGCAGGTTACAGGCCCCTCAGTAAATCTCGGGGAACCACAGGGCGATTTCGAGCATCGCGCTGTCCACGGAGTCCGAGCCGTGGATCAGGTTCTCCATGTGGGGGCTGTTCCACGCGCGACCCAGGTCACCGCGGATCGTGCCGGCGGGAGCGGTCGTCGGGTCGGTCGACCCCATGAGGACGCGCATGCCCTCAACGACGCGCTGGCCTTCGACGATCATGGCGACGACGGGGCCGGAACTCATGAACTCAAGGAGGCCCTCGAAGAAGGGCTTGCCCTTGTGCTCGGCGTAGTGCTCGGCCAGCAGCTCACGGGTGGCGACCATGAGCTTGAGGCCCTTGATCGTGTAGCCCTTGGCCTCGATGCGACGCAGAATCTCGCCGGTCAGGCTGCGGGCGTAGCCGTCGGGCTTGACGACGATGAGGGTGTGCTCGAGGGTGGGGTCGAGAAGGTGCTGGGGTTCCAGCAGAACACTCTTAGCGCTCACGGTGTCTCCTGTGATAGTGAGGGTTACCTAATTGGTCCTTTCAAGCATATCCGTCAGCGCTGCGACCGCGGCTGTGGCGTCGGCCCCATTGGCTTCAATATGGACGGTCGTGCCTTGCCCGACACCGAGCGTCATCAGGAGGAGCATAGACGTTGCGTCCACGCCGTTGACCGTAATCTCCGCGTCAAAGGTTGCCGCCAGGCGCGTGAAGGCGGCAGCGGGGCGCGCGTGCAGGCCGACGGGATCCGCAACAACGGCGTTTCCTTCGGCATGGGGAACGCATCGCTCCGACGAGGCCGTAGTCTCCCCCGCTCCCCCGCTGACAGGCACGGTGGCCGGGCTGGGTGCCTCCTGGGCGGGCGCGTCGTTCAGGCGCGGGGCGAGGGCGGCTGCGGCCTCGGCGACCTGGTCGAGGTCGTCGCCGACCTGGGCGCGAACCGAAGAGGCGACGGCTCCTTCGACGAGGGCGGTATCGACGAAACGCACGCGCTCGGGGTCGTCACTCATCTCGATGACTGATTCGACGGTCATCGTGGCCGAGCCGAGGTCGGTGAGGACGATGACGCCGCTGCCCTCCCCGTCCACTGCTGCGAGGGCGGCCTCGAGGGCCGCCTCCACGCGGTCGTAGGAGGTGCCGATGCGACCGTCGTCCGTGCCCCCGGCAGCCTCGAAGCGCACGTCGGGGGCCATCTGGGCGGCCAGCTCGCACACGCCGACGGCAAGAGAGGCGGAATGGGAGACGATGACGAAGGAGACGCGCGCGCTCATGCGTCCTGGCCCTCGGTGGCTGCGCGCGCGGCGGCGCGCAGGATGAGGGAGGTGGAGACGGCACCCGGGTCGAGGTGCCCGATGGAGCGCTCACCCAGGTAGGAGGCGCGGCCCTTCGTGGCGCGCAGGGGTTCGGTGGCGGCGGCCCCTGCCTCGGCGGCCGTCGCGGCTGCTTCCAGGACGACGCCTGCGTCTCCGCCCGCCTCAGCGACCGCGCGGGCGGCCTCGAGGGCCGGGGTCCACGCGTCCACCATGGTCTTTTCACCCGTGGTGGCCTTGCCACGGGCCTGGATGCCGCCCAGGGCTCCCTCGATGACGGCGACCACGCCACCGCCGTCCAGGTCGCCGCCAGCCGCGGCCTTCGATGCACGTAGGAACGCGGTCCCGTACAGGGGTCCGGCGGCACCGCCGACCGTGGACATGAGGGTCTTGGCGACCGTCTTGAGAACCTCTGCAACGCTGCCCGGCTGGGCCTCGCTGAGTGCTTCAACCGCAGCGCGGAAGCCTCGATCCATGTTCTCGCCGTGATCGCCGTCCCCGATCGCTCGGTCCAGGTCCACCAGATAGTCACGGTGCTCGGCAACCGCACTCGCCGACAGTTCGATCCACCGCTGTGCCCACTGCGCATCCAGGCTCATCGTTTCTCTCCTTCTTCCTTGCTACGGTTGATTACTTCCAGGCGACCGTGTTCACGGGCGCGTCGAAGAGTTCGAGCAGCTCGTCGTCGGCGCGCATGAGGGTCACGGAGACGCCAGGCATCTCCAGACTGGTGACGTAGTTGCCGACCATCTGGCGGGCGATCTCGATGCCGTCCTTCTTCAGCAGAGCGGCGAGCGCGCGGAAGCAGATGTAGAGCTCGGAGATGGGGGTGCCGCCCATGCCGTTGACCAGGGCGACAACGCTCTCGCCCTCGGTCAGGCCGAGGTCACCGCGCACGCGCTCATAGAGTTCGGCGATGAGGGCGTCGGCGCTCTCCATGGAGCCGCGGCGGTATCCGGGTTCGCCGTGGATACCGATACCCAGCTCGATCTCGTCCTCGCCCAGGTCGAAGGAGGGCTTACCGGCGTGGGGCACGGTGCAGGGTCCCAGGGCCAGGCCCATGGAGCGGGTCTGGTCGTTGACCTTGGTGGCGATGC
>ERZ773001.424-NODE-424-length-17093-cov-33.8767_pt1 | contig 17093 bp, 10 predicted proteins | sample MGYA00511673_ERZ773001 | MGnify/ENA primary metagenome ERZ773001 (study PRJEB29015, sample SAMEA2738091) | human oral metagenome | biome: human oral; feature: human-associated habitat; material: saliva | place: China | collected 2162 ... | reverse complement strand
CTCGGTTGTCTCGGTCGTAGTCGCGGCGCTCACGGCGCTCGAAGCCGTCACGGTCGCCATGAGAACGGCCGCCGGGGCCCTCATCCACGCGGATGCGCAGCTGACGGCCCGACACGTATCCCTTGGAGATGCGGGACAGCTGCTCGCTGGACAGGTCCGCAGTGATGTCCACCAGCGAGAAGGTCGGGTAGATCTCGATGTTGCCGATATCGCGACCATCGATGCCACCCTCGCCCGCAATAGCGCCCACGATCGAACCGGGCTTAACGCGGTCTTTCTTGCCCACCTCGATGCGGTAGCGCGTGCCCGAGCCGGGTGCCGGGCGGCCACCCGCGCGTCGACGGGCACCGTTCGCGCCGCCCTTGAGCGGGCGGTCCTTGTCGCGACCGGCCTCAAAGGTGGCACCGACGAACTCGCCGGACTCATCCAGCTGTTCCTCGCGGCGGATCTTGCCGTTGCCACGGCGATCCTTCTCGCGGCGCGGGGCGGGGCCTTCGTCGCCGACGGCCGTCGCCATGAGGGCGGCGGCGATATCCTCGACGGAGACCTCATCGCCGAGGTCGGCGAGCAGGCGCTTGTACATGTCGAGGCGGCCGCGCTCGATGCGAGCAGACAGGCCCTCAAGCAGGCGGCTGGCACGGAATTCGGAGACGGCTGCGGGCGAAGGAATCTCGACCTCTTCCATCTCGGTGCCCGTCAGCTTCTCGATGCGGCGCAGACGGCCGTGCTCGCGCGGGGTGAAGAAGGTCAGCGCGCGACCCTCGCGGCCCGCACGGCCGGTACGGCCAATACGGTGCACGTAAGCCTCGGGCTCACGCGGAACATCGAAGTTGACGACGAGGGAGATACGCTCGACGTCGAGGCCTCGGGCGGCCACGTCGGTCGCGACCAGCACGTCGAGGGAGCCGTTCTTCAGGCGCTCAACCATGCGCTCGCGCTCGGTCTGAGCAACATCGCCGGAAATGCCGGCGGCTCGGAATCCGCGGCTCGACAGCTCCAGCGACACCTCTTCGACATCGGCGCGCGTGCGCACGAAGACAATGGCGGCGTCGGCCTCTTCCTGGCCTTCCTTGATGTGCTGGGCGCGGGTCGCCAGCACGCGCGAGAGCGCACCGATCTTATGCTTGTAGGGCACCACCGCGTAGGTCTGGTGGATGGTATCGACCGTCGAGGACTCGGTGGAGACCGCGACCTTGACGGGATCCTTCAGGTGCTCGCGGGCGACCTTTTCGATGGCAGCGGGCATCGTCGCGCTGAACAGGGCAGTCAGGCGATCATCGGGGGCACTCGAGGCGATCGTCTCGACGTCTTCCGCGAAGCCCATGCGCAGCATCTCGTCGGCCTCGTCGAGGACCAGCATGCGCACGTTCGACAGGTCGAGGGCGCCCTTTTCGATGAGGTCGATGACGCGACCCGGGGTGCCGACGACGACCTGGGCACCGCGCTTGAGCGCGCCGATCTGCGGACCGTAGGGCGAGCCACCGTACACGGCAACAACGTCGAGGCGGGCGGTGCGCGCCGCGAAATCCTCGATCGCCTGGGCGCTCTGCATCGCAAGCTCGCGTGTGGGCGCGAGGACAAGGGCCTGGACGTCGCGCTCGTCCGCGTCAACAATTGCCAGGAGCGGCAGGCCGAAGGCGGCGGTCTTACCGGTACCTGTCTGGGCGATGCCGACGACGTCGCGCAGCTCCAGCAGCGGCGGGATAGCGGCGGCCTGAATCGGGGTCGGGACGCGGAATCCCATGTCGGTCACAGCCGCGAGAATCTCCTCGGGCAGGCCGAGGCTCGCGAAGGTGACGGTATCATCGGCGGACTCTTCGTCGTCCGCATCAATCTCGTCGACGAGGTCGAGGTCCTCGTCTGCGTCAATAATGTTCTCGCGCTCGTCGCGAGCGTCTTCCATGTAGTCCTCAGAGGGCATAGTTGTTCCTTGCCTGTTGCATGTGGGTAGCAAAACCATCGGGGCGGGCCTGACAGGCTCCTCGGCGCGGCCTCACCCATAACAACAAATCCCGCATCCCGCGGGCACCATAACAAGGGGCAGCGCCTCATCGCTACGTTCAGCTTACTCGCCAAACAGGGGCGGCGGCGCGTGTGGTCAGCGAACTCACTGTTCCGCCGAGGTCATAGCTATACGACAGTCACGGCGATCACAGGCGCAGGCGCGCGATGAATGAAGCAATCGTGACCTGTCGGTTGTCCTCGTCTCGCACCGGTGCCACCACCAGCCGCTCGACCTCATCGCGGCACAGTCCACGCAGATCACGCATGACCGCGCGATGGCGACGCCCAGCCGTCCATCGACACGCAACGCGATTCAACCCCGCCAGCAAGGCGGTGACGACAAGCGAGACTCCGACGAGTGCGGTCGGAGCGGGAACCGGCCCAAGCGCCGGAACATCCCAGTCGATGAGCACGGCTCGACCCAGGTGGATGAGGCCGATCCACGCGGCTCCCACGAGACAGACCGCCCATGCGAGGAGCTGCGCTCCTCCGAGGAAACGACTCATCGACGGCGCTCCCGTTGCTACCTGCACGTTGCCAGCGACCTCTCGGTGCGCGGCAGCCGGAACGCCGCGCGCCCCCTCGAGCGCCCGCTCCACCAATCGAGCGCGCCACGCAGACGGGCGCCCCTGAGAACGCTCCCCCACCTCGCGGCGCACGGCGTTGACGAAAGCAGCTTCATCCGACGAAGACCGCGTCGGCAGCGTCGGCGTCGTCGCACCTTCGGAGCGCGACTCGTCGTCCAGATGGAGGCGGCGCAACGGGTCCACACCCAGCCGTGCGATCCATCGCAGCGGCAGCCAACCCCCGACGCGCCGACCGGCACGTATCGTGGAGCCCGCCACGGCCTCGGCGATGATCGGCGCACCCGCGAGGTCGGCTGCAGCGGCACACAGATCAGAGGCCATACCGTCCGTTTCGATCCCGCGGACAGTGCCTTCCAGCCCGATCGCGTCACGGATCAGCACCGCAGCCTCACGCAGGGCCGCACGAGCCCTCGACGCCTGCCGCGACACGCGTTCGGCCTCATGTCCGAGGTGTGTGACGAGCGCAGGCATTCCTTCGCCGCTCGTCGACGACACCGAAAGCACCGTCGCGGCGTTCATGCCGCGCTCGGAGAGAAGACGGCGCAAGTCCCGCTCAATTGCCTCTCTCTCACCCGGCGCAATCGTATCGATGTGCGTGAGCACCACGGTCACCGACGCGTGGGAGGAACGAAGCCGCGCCAGCCACTCATCGTGAAGACGAGCATCCGCGTATTTCTGCGGATTGACAACCACCACAAGGGCGTCGACGCGGGATGCAAGACGATCAGCAATCTCAGCGTGGCTCGCCTCGATCGAGTCAATATCGGGCAGGTCGATGACGACAGTGTCGCCAGGCAGGGCCTCGGGCGCCTCGACCCTGCGTGCCACGCCCAGCCACCCGAGCAGGTCCTGGGGTTCACGCCCGCGCGGCAGCACGGCGCATGCCTCGTTCGTCGTGGGGCGCCGAACACCCGCGGTGACGACCTCTCCCCCACTCAGCGCATTCACGAGCGAAGACTTGCCAGCGCCCGTCCCGCCGAGCATTCCGATGACGCACCACGTCGGATCGATCTCGCTGCGTTCAGCGGTAATGTCGATCAACTGGCGAATCTGGGACAGCGTCGCCTCGTCGATATCCGGGGCCGCCAGCGTGCACACCTGATCAAGTTCGGAAGCCGCCGACGCGACCGTGCCCTTCGAACGCCTCATGCGAGAACCTCCCGCGCGTTCGCCAACGCCTGATCCAAAGCATCCAGGCGTGCGCCTTCGTCGGAGCGGTCCAACAGAGCCAACACGGGTGCGACGACATCGGTCACGGACGACACCGCGAGCCTTTCCAACGCGTCGCGCGCCTGCTGGGCGAGAGAGCGAACGGTGCGCTCACCGAAGAAAGACTCCAGAACAGTCTGCGACAGCGCTGCTGATGCACCCGCGACGCCGACTTCGAGGCCCGTCAGCCCGCCTGTCATCGCAAACACGCTCACCATCAAAGAGACCGTCACAACGTTGATACCACCTGCGAGCAGACGGCCACTCACGTGCGAGGACTCGGCCTGGGCACGAATGATCTCGGTGACCTCGGCCGTCCACTCCCCAGCGGTACGGCGCGCACGCTCCGACGCCGCGTCCGCGTCCAGGACAGGATCGGGCAACTGATCGGCGCCAAGAACCGGACGAGCAGCGCGCAGAGCGTCGCTCCACGCCTGGTGATACTGATCGGCCAGACGAGCCGCCAAGCCGCCCGTCAGGTCCCGCTGCACCTGGATGTCCGGGGCGGCCTCGCCGCGCAGAGCACCCATGACGCGAGCGCCCAGCCCCGACATAAAGCGAGAGATCGTACGCGTCATATCCCATGAACCGAGCACCTCAGCGATGCGGGCGCTCACTTCCCCACGCAGGACATCGTCGCTCGAGGCGGAGGCGACCTCGCGCGCGCACGACGCGACAGCCTGTTCAATCCTCTCGATCGCCTGTTCGTATGCGCGATTGTGTTCACGAGCCCCATCGAGGGCGCTCATGGCCTCCCCCAGAGACGCCGACACGGCCCCGGCCAGAGAACGGCGAACAATCGCGGCCCGCTCCGCGGCATCCCGACCGATCGTTTCCAAGAAAGAGCCGACGGGGGCCACCGCGTCAATCGGCAAACGACCATCCGTCAGCGGCTGCTCGTCGATCGTCATGATCGGGACATCTCCCAGGCCTCGGCGCTGCGCGAGCGAGGCCAGGTCAGCGCGAATTTCGTCGGCTGCCCCAGCGGGCACACGATTCAGCACGATCGCGACACGCAGGCCGCGGCTTGCGGCGTCCTCGAGGTGCTTCCATGCGACGGCATCGGCGTAGCGCGCCGCGCTCGTCACGAACACCCACAGGTCCGCGCCATCAAGAAGTTCCGCAGCGAGACGACGGTTGCCGTCCTCCACCGAATCGATATCGGGTGCGTCCAGGATGCCGACGCCCGGCCACAGCGTGTCATCGACAGCAATAGTGATGGCGTCGAGGCTCTCTCCCCCGTCACCGGCGTGCTTGGCGAGACGGGGCAGCACCCGATCGGACATGAACCAGGCGTAAGACTCCTGCGAGCACACAAGGACAGGGCGACGCGTCGTCGGACGCACCGCTCCGGCGCGACTGACGTTGCGCCCCAACAGCGAATTGACGAGCGTCGATTTACCCGACCCAGTCGAACCACCGACGACGACCAGCAACGGCGCATCGGCATCCTCGAGGCGTGGAAGAACGACATCTTGCAGACGCCGCAGCGCACGTTGCGCATCACTGCGGCTTCCCTGAGGCATCGCCTCCAGGGACTGCTCGAGGGCTCCCGCCAGGGCGCGAGCCGCCTCAACCGACGTCAGCGGCACTCAGTCCATCACCTTTTCAATCGAGGGAAACGCGTCGGCGGCGGGAATCGTCCACGTCGCAGGATCTGCCTCCACCTGCTCACCGCTGCGAATGTCCTTGACAGTGTCCGCGGCGCCCTCATCTCCAGGGAACCACACGAAGGGAATACCGCGCTTGTCAGCAAACTTGATCTGCTTGCCGAACTTGGCGGCGCTCGGTGCCACATCCGTGGAAATACCACGCGCACGCAGTGCCGCAGCAATCGCCTCCGAACGCTCACGCTGATCCTCGGTGATGACCGCAACGACGACCGCAGTGGGCACCTTGCGAGACGCTTTCACCATCGGTGCGGAAATCATGCGGGAGACGAGACGCGAGACGCCGATCGACAGGCCCACGCCCGGGTAGGTGCGCTTGCCGTCCTTCGCGAGCGAATCGTAGCGGCCGCCCGAGCAGATCGAACCGAGATCCTCGTGGCCTTCGATCTCCGACTCATAGACGCTGCCCGTGTAGTAGTCGAGGCCGCGAGCAATCTTGAGGTCCGCGACGACGGCACCCGGCATCCGCTTGTTCGCCGTGTCGAGCAGCTCGGTCAGCTCACGCAGCCCCTCCTCGAGCAGCTCACCACCCACGCCGAGGCCGGCCAGGCGATCTCGGATCTCAGCCGAATCGGAGGTGCGGATCTGCGCCATCTGCAGCAGCACGGAGGCCTGATCGCCGTCGATGCCGGACTGAGCGAGCTCTGCAGCCACACCCTCCGCACCGATCTTGTCGATCTTGTCGAGGCCGCGCAGGGCTGCCTCAACGTCGGTGACGCCCAGCGACTCACACACGCCCTGGACAACCTTGCGATTGTTGACCAGCACGCGCACGGGCGGAATCGGCAGGTTGTTGAGGGCTTCGGCCATCACGAGCGGGAGATCCACCTCGAAGTGGAACGGCAGCTCACCGTTACCCACGACATCGATATCCGCCTGCGTGAACTCGCGGAAACGACCGTCCTGGGGACGCTCGCCGCGCCAGACCTTCTGGATCTGGTAGCGCTTGAACGGGAAGTCCAGCTCGTTGGCGTTCTCGACGACATAACGCGCGAACGGCACCGTCAAGTCGAAGTGCAGGCCCATGCCCTTGTCCTTGGGAGCGCGCGCGCCCGCCGCCGCGGCCTTGAGGGCCTGCAGGCGGTCCAGCACATAGATCTCCTTCGACGTCTCACCCTTGGCTTCCAGCTGTTCGAGGGTCTCGACCGCTCTGGTTTCAATGCCGGCGAAACCGTGCAATTCGAACACGCGCCGCAGCTCATCGAGGACGTGCATCTCAATGATGCGCCCCTCGGGGAGCCATTCGGGGAAACCTGACAGGGACGTGCGAGCCATGAAGCGTTCTTTCTGTGAGGAAGGTCGGGCGTCAGCCGATACGGCGTGCGCGGATCAGATACTGGTTCGAGGTTATCTCATCAGCCAGCGTCGTGGCCGGACCGTGACCGGGGACGAGGACCGTTCGCGGGTCAAGAGCATTGGAAATGGTGCGCAGCGAGTGACGCATTTGCGTTTCATCGCCACCGGGCAGGTCGGTACGCCCGACACTGTCCTTGAACAGAACATCCGCACTCATCGCCCAAGGAACCGCCTCGTCCGACGAGTAGAAGGATTGGTTGTTCACGCGGATATCCAGGGGGCTCTCGCCCAGGAATACCGCAGAGCCCTCCGTGTGTCCGGGGGCCGGGACCATGCGCAGCCACAGACCCGGGGTCACCTCGAAGGAATCGGTGGGTGCCTCGCGCAAGTCGGCGGGCTTGACCCACTCGCCGACAAAGTCGGGCAGAGGCATCGGCAGGAACGAGGCCGGGTCATCCATGCGGTACATGTCGGGCGCGGGCATGTACACAGGAACAGTGGCGCCATCGGGGCCCCACGTGGAGACCTCGGCGGCGTCCCATACGTGGTCTGGATGGCCGTGCGTGAGCAACACAGCCCCAACGCTCACGCCCTCGAGCTCAAGAACGTCGCGGATCAGGTGCTGGATGCCGGCGGAAGGATCGACAACAAGGGCAGTGCCCGCCCCGGAAGGGACGAGCACAAGCCCATTCGCCGCGTAGAAAGGCGACGGGATAACGTGAAGACGCATGTCACTCCATGGACGAGGAGATCTGCGCGAGCCAGGCGCGCTTGGTCTCGAGGGCCTCGCGCACGTTCCTGGCGGCCTTCTCATCGCCCTTGGCCTCGGCCTCGGACAGAGAACGCTCGAGCTGAGCGATCTGCTCCTCGAGCTGGCCGACCATGCCGGCCGCGCGTGCGCGGGTCTCCGGGTTAGTGCGACGCCATTCCTTCTCTTCCGCTTCGCGGACCGCAGCCTCGACGGCGCGCAGGCGCCCCTCGATGCGGTGCAGGTCGGAGGAGGGCACGCGACCGACCTCTTCCCAGCGGTCCTGAATCTGACGCAGCTGAGCCTTGGCACGGTCGATATCGGTGACCGGCAGGATCGCCTCGGCGTCCACAAGGATGGCTTCCTTGGCGACGAGGTTGTCGCGGTACTCCGCGTCGGTGGCCTCATCCTTGGCGCGGCGGGCATCGAAGAAGACCTGCTGGGCGGCGCGGAAGCGTGCCCACAGCGCGTCGTCTTCCTTGCGGGAGGCGCGCGGGGCGGCCTTCCAGCGGTTCATGAGCTCACGGTAGGCGCCGGAGGTGCGCGACCAATCCTCGGACGAGGACAGGGCCTCAGCCTCGGCAATGAGGGCTTCCTTCACGCGCTTGGCCTCAGACTGCGCCTGGTCAAGCTGCGAGAAGAACTGACGACGGTGACGATCAAACTGGGTGCGAGCGGAGGAGAAGCGCTTCCACAGCTCGTCCTCCACGGCCTTCTCCAGGCGAGGGCCTCGACGCTGGAGGTTCTTCCACTCCTCGAGCAGATCACGCAGGGTCTGGCCGGACTGCTTCCAGTGGGTCTTCGCGGGATCCTGCGCAACGATCTGCTCGGCGCGCTCAACGACGGACGTACGCTCGGCCAGAGCGGCAGCCTTCGCGGCCTTGCGCTCCTCGCGGGCGATTTCCTTGCGCTCCTCAGCGGCCTTTTCGACGGCCGCGACACGCTCGCGCAGTGCCGGGATGTCGCCGATGACGTTCGGCGAGGCAACCTGCTCGCGCAGCGTCGCGAGAGTCTGATCGATGTCGCGCGGGCTCAGGGTCGCCAGGCGATCCTCGAACAGCTTGATCGTCGCTTCAAGATCGGCGTAACGACGCTCATAGAGAGCGTAGGGAGATGCGGGAATCCCCTCGGGGAAGCCGCCGATGACGCGCTCCTCGTCTCCATCCTTGACATAGACCGTCCCGTCCTCGCCGATACGGGCGAAGGGGTGCTCAGGCACCTCGGAAGCTGCGATCGTCGCCTGGGAGGTGACCTCCTCTGTCGTCGAGGTGGCAGCTTCGGGAGCGTTTTCGTTATTCGGAATCGGCGTCGTGGTCACGATATTCCTTCTGAGACGAGGGCTTACGCCCGGCGCGGGTGCGTGCCGATGTGACACACACAGCTAGTGTGTCACATCTAACGGAGAGGGGAAAGCTCATCCCACAAAAGGGGACGGATGTAACACCCTTTTCCCGCTGATCGGCGCAGTCAATCCCCGCCTCGTCTACGAATCGGCGCCGATGCGCACCGCCTCGAAGACGCCGTCGACCCGACGGAGGGCCGACAAAACAGCATTGAGGTGACCGAGGTCGGCCAGCTCAAAGGAGAAATTACCCGAGGCAACCTGGTCCCCATCGGTTTTGAGAGCGGCGGCGAGGATGTTGACGCGGTAGTCGGACAGGACGCGGGTCAGGTCGGAGAGCAGTCCGCCGCGGTCGAGTGCCCGCACCTCAATCTGCACGCGGAAGGGCGCACCCAGGCCCTTCTCGTTCCAGGAGACATCAACGAAACGTTCGGGCTGCAGCTGCCCCAGGCGCACAGCGTTCGCACACGTGCTGCGATGCACTGAGACGCCCTGGCCTCGCGTGATGAAACCGACGATGTCGTCACCGGGAACGGGGGTACAGCATTTGGCGAGCTTCACCCAGATCTCATTCGGGCTGAGACCGGCGACGGTGATCGCCGCATCGCCAGTGGCCTCGGAGCGAGGCTTCTGCGAACCCGGCGTGACGCCCTCGGACAGCGTCTCCTCCGTGCCGTCTCCCCCACCCAGGTTGTCGACGAGTCGGGTCACGACATTCTGCGCGGAGATATGTCCCTCGCCAACGGCTGCGTACAGGCCGGACACATCCGGATACCCGAACGATGTCGCCACCGACAGGATCGACTCGTGATTCATGAGGCGCTGGAGCGGCAGGTTCTGCTTGCGCATCGCGCGGGCGAGCGCCTCCTTGCCGGCCTCCACGGCTTCCTCGCGGCGCTCCTTCGAGAACCACGCCTTGATCTTGGAACGCGCGCGTGGGGAGGCCACGAAGGCGAGCCAGTCGCGAGACGGGCCCGACTTGTCCGACTTCGATGTGACGACCTCGACCGTTTCGCCCGACTCAAGGCGCGTATCCAGAGAGACGAGACGGCCGTTGACCTTCGCACCTACCGTGCGGTGGCCAACCTCCGTGTGCACCGCGTACGCGAAGTCGACGGGCGTCGAACGCGCCGGCAACACGATGACCTGGCCCTTCGGCGTAAACACGTAGACCTCGTCGCCGGCGATCTCGTAGCGCAGCGAATCGAGGAACTCCTCAGGATCCCCCGTCTCGCGCTCCATCTCGACCAAAGCGCGCAGCCAGTTCGCCTGCTCGTCAGAACTCATGCGATCAGCGTCGCCACTCGAAGCGTTGGGGTTCTGCTTGTACTTCCAGTGCGCGGCAACGCCGTGCTCAGCGCGCTCATGCATGTCGAAGGTACGGATCTGAATTTCCACCGGCTTGCCGCCAGGACCGATCACCGTCGTGTGCAGCGACTGGTAGAGATTAAACTTCGGCATCGCGATGTAGTCTTTGAAACGGCCGGGAATCGGGTTCCAGCGTCCATGCAACGCCCCGAGCACGCCGTAGCAATCCTTGATCGACTCCACCAGGACACGCACAGCCACCAGGTCGAAGACCTCGTCGAAGGCCTTTCCTCGCACGATCATCTTCTGGTAGATCGAATAGTGGCTCTTCGGACGGCCGCTCACCGTCCCCTTCGTGCCCGAACGACGCAGATCCTCTTCGATCTGGTCGATGACATCGCGCAGGTATTCTTCGCGCTGGGGTGCCCGCTCCGCGACGAGGCGGTCGATCTCCTCGTAGATCTCCGGGTACAGCGTCTTAAACGACAGCTCCTCGAGCTCCCACTTCACCATGTTCATGCCGAGGCGATGAGCGAGCGGAGCGTAGATCTCGAGCGTCTCCTGGGCCTTCTTCGCAGCCGACTTGGCAGGCACGAAACGCCAGGTGCGAGCATTGTGCAGGCGGTCGGCGAGCTTGATGAGCAGCACACGAATATCGCGACTCATCGCGACGAGCATCTTGCGCAGCGTCTCGGACTGGGCAGCCGCACCGTAGTGCACCTTATCGAGCTTGGTCACGCCGTCAACGAGATTGGCGATCGCCTCGCCGTATTCAGCCGCGAGCTGCTCGAGGGTGTAGTCCGTGTCCTCGACCGTGTCGTGCAGCAGCGCTGCGACAAGCGTCGGGGTCGTCATGCCCATTTCCGCCAGGATGGTCGCGACGGCCACCGGATGGGTGATATACGGTTCACCGGACTTGCGCGTTTGCCCGCGGTGATGTTCCTCAGCGGTGCGGTAGGCACGCTCGACGACGCTGATATCCGCCTTCGGATGGTTCGCACGCAGCGCACGCACAAGCGGCTCAATTTCGGGGATCGTGGCCCGTCCGCGCGAACCAAACCACACGAGCCCGGAGCGCACCCGGGAACCCGCGGCGGGAAGCGCGGAGCCTGAAGTCATGTCGTCGCTGCTCATGGCCCCATGATAGCGACGAACGAGCGGGTCCGGGGATCGTGACGATCCCAGGACCCGCTCGCTGTCAAGAAGCAACACTCAGAGGTGAAGCGCGCTCTCCACCGTCACGTCCGACAGCACCGAGCGACCGCCCAGCGCGTCGAGTTCCAGCAAAACAGCCACGGCCTCGACGGAGGCACCGCACTGACGCAGCAGCTTCACCGCCGCGTTGGCGGTGCCGCCCGTTGCGAGCACGTCGTCAATGATGAGGACGCGCTGTCCCTCGTGGACCGACTCCGGGTGAATTTCCATGCGCGCTGTGCCGTACTCGAGTTCGTAGTCGACGCCGATCACGTGGCCGGGCAGCTTGCCGGCCTTGCGGATCGTCAGCATTCCAAGGCCAAGCTCAGCGGCCACGGGGGCGCCGAGAATGAAGCCGCGCGACTCGAGACCCGCAACGGCGTCGATGCGACCCGCATAACGGGCGCCGATCAGCTCAACCAATTCCTTGAATGCCGGGCCGTTCGCAAACAGCTCGGTGATGTCGCGGAACAGGACGCCAGGTTCCGGAAAATCCGGAATTTCCAGCATGTTTTGCTGAACCAGAGTGGCGACACGATCGCCAAGCTCACCGATCATCGATGATTCTTCTTCCTGTGGGGCTGGTTCTCATTACCCAGACGCTGTCCGGGCTTGATCGGAGCCACCTTGACGGACTTCGGAGCGGAAGACTTGCCGGTGGCGGTGCGGTGCTCGCGCTCGTGCTCGACCGCCGCGTTGTGCTCGCGCGTCTTGTTCGACAGCTCCTGGAAAGTAACCAGCAGCGGAGAGGCAATGAAGATCGACGAGTAGGTACCGGCGATCATACCGACGAACAGGGCCAGCGAGATATCTACCAGGGTACCCGGGCCGAGGGCCACGGAACCGATGATCAGGATCGCACCGACGGGGAGAAGCGCCACAACCGAGGTGTTGATCGAGCGAACCATGGTCTGGTTGACCGCGAGGTTGACGTACTCGGCGAAGGTGTAGTGCTTCTGCTCGTAGACGTCCGAGGTCAGCTCGCGCACCTTGTCGAAGACGACGACGGTGTCATAGAGCGAGTAGCCCAGGATCGTCAGGAAACCGATGACGGTTGCGGGCGAGACCTCGACCTGCAGAATCGCGAACACACCGACGGTGACCGCGATGTCGTGCAGCAGGGCGAGGAGCGCCGAGGCAGCCATGCGCCACGAGCGGAAGTACACGGTCATCAGCAGGGCGACGAGCGCCATGAAGATGACGAGAGACTGTGCGGCCTTCGTGGTGACCGACGAACCCCAGGAGGGGCCGATCGACGAGGATTGGACCTCTGTAGCCTCAACACCGTAGGCGCTCGCCAGCGCGTCACGCATCTGCGCGGTCTGCGCAGAGTCGAGCGAGGTGGTCTGAATACGCACAGAGTCGGAACCCACGCGCGTAACCTTGGGGGCGCCTTCGACGAGGCCGGTTGCACTGACCGCGCGCGAGGCGAAGGACTCACTCTGGTCACTCACATGAGCGACGTCGAACTGCGAGCCACCCGTGAACTCAATCGAACGATTGAGGCCCAGGATTGCGACGAGCGCAAAGCCGAGAACGAGAACGCCAGCCGCGAGGCCGACAAAGACCTTGCGCTTGGGGACGACGGCGTAGGACTTGTCGCCCGAGTACAGGGCGTTACCCCACTGAGCAAAACTCATCATGTCAGTTCTCCTCTTCCTCGGTTGCGACCGTGGCGTCATCCGTCGACTCGGCCGACGAGGCCTCTTCCTCCGCCTTCTGGGCGGCCAGGCGTGCAGCGCGGCGGCGCTCGGCGATCGACAGACCGTCTCCGGCCTCGTCATTCTTGTCCTTGGAGGTGGATTCACCGCGCACGACCACGCGGCCGCGGCCCGCGTACACGAGGGAGTTCTTCGCACCCAAGTGCTCGGGATCGAGGCCGGACAGCTTGTGGCCCTCGCCGAAGAAGCGGGTACGGATCAGCAGTTCCATCATCGGGTGGGTGAACAGGAAGATCACCGCGATGTCGATGACGGTCGTGACACCCAGGGTGAAGGCAAAGCCCTGAACGCCACCGACGGCAAGCAGGTAGAGGACCACGGCGGCCACCAGGTTAACGGCGTCGGAGACCAGGATCGTACGCTTGGCGCGGTCCCAGCCCTCCTCCACGGCGGCCTGCAGCGGGCGGCCATCGCGCACTTCGTCGCGCACGCGCTCGAAGTAGACGATGAAGGAGTCGGTCGTGACACCGATGGCCATGATCAGACCCGCGACACCCGCCAGCGAGAGGCGGTAGCCCATCCACCACGACAGGAGCGTGATCACCAGGTAGGTGATGATCGAGGCAACGACGAGCGAGCCCGCCGAGATGATCGCCAGGCCGCGGTACTGCCAGATGAGGTAGAGGATGACGAGCAGGAAGCCGATCAGGGCGGCCCACAGGCCGACCGTCAGGTGATCCGTGCCAATCGTCGCGGAGATCTGCTGTTCGGACTCGACCTCGAAGTTCAGCGGCAGCGAACCGAAGCTGAGCTGGTTGGCCAGCGCCGATGCGGACTGAGCGGTGAAGTTACCGGTGATCTCGGCCTGACCGTTGGGGATGATCGCGTTCATCGAAGGCGCGGTGATGACCGTGCCGTCCAGGACGACCGCGAACGAGTTACGGTCGGGGCGGCCCTGGTAGAAAGACGTACCCTGCGGATCCGAGGTGTGGTAGCCGTAGAGGATCGTGGAGGTGTCCTTGAACTTCTCCGTGCCCGCGTCGTTGAACTGCAGGGACACGGCCCACTGGCCGGTCGTCTGACCGTTGCTGTTGCGCGCAAGGCCGGCGGTCGCGGTCTTCAGATCCGAACCGGGCACGGCCACGGGACCAAGGATGTACTTGATCTGACCGGAGTCATCACATGCGGCGTAGGGCTTGTCGGAGGAACCCTCAACGTGCTTGACGTCGGCGGCAGCCGAGCAATCAAGCGTCAGGAAGTCGTACACGACCTGCTCGGTGATCCATGCGAGATCCGAAGCGTTCTCAGGTGTGGTCGCGGGGGTATCGGACAGGACGCCGTCCTGATTCGCATCGGCGATACCCTTCGCGGTCGCCTCATCCAGAGCGGTGGATTGAACGCCCGACTGAGCTGCCTCGGTCGCTGCGCCCGACTGGGCTGCCTCGGTGGTCGCTGCGCCCGACTGCTCGCCCGACTGCGCACCGGACTGGGCTCCCGACTGCGGCGTATCCGTCTGGGCGGGCTCCTGGTTCTGGATGACGCCCTGAGCCGCGCCGATTCGCAGGACAGGGCGGAAGTTCATCTGCGAGGACGAACGAATAAGATCCAGCTGCTCCTGAGAGGGCGTACCGGGGATCGACACCATGATGTTCGAGCTGCCCATCGAGGAGATCTCAGACTCGGACACACCGGAGGCGTCGATTCGGTTACGGATAATCGAGATCGCCTGGGTGATGTCCTCTTCGGTGATCTCACGCTGTCCGTCGCCCGTCACGGTCGGCGTCAGGATGAGCTGAGTGCCGCCTTTCAGGTCGAGGGCCAGGTCGGGATACGGGGATACGCCCTCGGTGAAGTGCCCGATCGCAAGTGCCGCACACGCCGTCACAACGGAGACGGTGAGGGTCACGAGCGCGCGCACGGGGCGTCGCTTATGTGATGCCACGGTTCTACTTTCCGTTCAGCCTTGACTTACTTCTGCTGCTCGTCGGCGTCGTTAGTGGAGACCTCGCCGTCGGTCGGCTCGTCGAGTCCGAGGACCTTCTCGTCCTCGTCCGTCGCCTCGTCGGCGGCTGCGAACTCGAATGCGTCCGCCTGCTCCGCGTCAGCGAGAGGCGGCTGGCCGCCGATTTCGGCGATCATCTCTCGCTCCCAGTACATCTCGTGCCCGTCGGTGGTCTCCAGGACGATGATGTCGCCGTCGAGGTCAACAAAACGACCCCAGAAGCCAACGCGGGTACGAACCCATTCGCCAGGCTTGACGGCAGCGAGCTGGTCACGCTTTTCCTGCTCCATCTTCGCCATCTGCTTCTTGCGGGAGGTCGAGCTCCACCACATAAAAGCGACCATGGCGAAGATCAGGATCACGAGGGTGTAGTTGTTCATAAAGGCTGATTCACTTTCGATGACGGTCAGGCGCTTCGAGCGCACCTTGCCAGTCTAATGCCCATGCAAGGTTTTAGCCTAAGTGATCAAGGTGTGGCGCGGCGCAAGCCCCCATCGACGCCTCTTTGACACTGCAGGTTGCGCCCGTGGCCAGCCAGGATGGGCACGAGGCCCGCTCCCCTAGTCGAAGAGTGCCCCGTCCGGCGCTGGCGGAGTGAGCCCGAGGTGGGCCCACGCCTTGGGGGTTGCCATGCGTCCACGGTTGGTACGCACGAGGAATCCTTCGCGGACGAGATAGGGCTCGGCAACGGTTTCGACGGTCTCCGCCTCCTCGCCAATCGTCACGGACAGGGTCGTCAGGCCCACCGGGCCACCCGCGAAACGGCGACAGATGGCTTCGAGAACCGCGCGGTCCAGGCGATCCAAGCCGGACGGGTCGACCTCGAAGAGCTCGAGCGCGCCGCGCGCGGCCTCGAGGGTCAGCTGCCCGTCGCCGTGCACCTGGGCGTAGTCGACGACGCGACGCAGGAGGCGGTTCGCGATTCGAGGAGTGCCGCGCGAACGCGAGGCGATCTCGTGCGCCGCCTGCGCATCGATGGGGGAACCCAGCAGCGAGGCGGAACGGGTGACGACGGACTGCAGTTCGTCGGTCTCGTAAAACTCGAGATGGGCCGTGAAGCCGAAGCGGTCGCGCAGCGGTGCGGGGAGGAGGCCTGAACGCGTCGTCGCACCCACGACCGTGAAGGGAGGAAGGGTCAGCGGGATCGACGTCGCACCGGGCCCCTTACCCACGACGACATCGACGCGGAAGTCCTCCATCGCGAGGTACAGCATTTCCTCGGCGGTGCGCGCGAGGCGGTGGATCTCATCAATGAAGAGGATGTCACCCTCTTGGAGACCGGACAGAATCGCAGCAAGGTCGCCAGCATGCTGGATCGCAGGGCCGGAGGTCAGGCGCAGGGACGTGCCCATCTCCGCAGCGATGATCATCGCGAGCGTCGTCTTACCGAGTCCGGGAGGGCCTGCAAGGAGAACATGATCGGGGCTGGCCGAACGCATGCGCGCAGCATCAAGCACGAGCTGCAGCTGGCCGCGCACGACGCGCTGGCCGACAAATTCCGAGAGCTTCTTGGGGCGCAGCGCAGCCTCGGCAGCGCGCTCAAGCTCCCCGGCGTCGGGAGCGACGATGCGCATCGCATCGACATCGAAACCGGAATCCATCTGATTAGCCACGTCCGCCTCCCAGCGTCACGAGTGCAGCGCGCAGCATGTCGGAGGCACCGAGCCCGCTGCCCGCGAGCTTCTCGATGGCCTTGGCTGCCTGCGCCTCGGACCATCCCAGGCCGACCAACGCGGCGCTGACCTCGGAGGCCACGGCGTCCTCTGTGGGCGCGGGAGCAGCCGCCTTTTCCGCGCCCGGCAGTGCTGCCGGGGTGCCCAACTTGTCCCCGATTTCAAGGGCCATACGCTGCGCCGACTTCTTGCCCACGCCGGGGATGCGTTGAAGAGCCGTCAGATCCTGGTCGCGCACCGCGCGGCGCAGGTCGTCGGGGCGTAGGACCGCCAGTGCGGCGAGCGCGATCTTCGGGCCAATGCCCGACACCGACAGCAGTTTCGTGAAGACGTCGCGTTCGTCGGCGGACTCGAAGCCGTAGAGCGTCATCGAGTCTTCGCGCACGATCATCGACGTGA
>ERZ773001.423-NODE-423-length-17102-cov-2.85229_pt1 | contig 17102 bp, 11 predicted proteins | sample MGYA00511673_ERZ773001 | MGnify/ENA primary metagenome ERZ773001 (study PRJEB29015, sample SAMEA2738091) | human oral metagenome | biome: human oral; feature: human-associated habitat; material: saliva | place: China | collected 2162 ... | reverse complement strand
AATAAAAAATCAAGAGCCGACCTAAGTCGACTCTGAAAAATTATTCCCCGTAATTAACGGTACCTTGACCAGCGTAATTGATACGCAGTACTGGTTTATGTTTTTGTTTAACAGGTTGAACTTTACCAGTACACGTTGCGCAGTCACAGAACTTACCGTGTCGGATATTATCCGCTGCAAGTGAAGCATCTTTATCTGTAATTTCACCAGTAAAGATAGGGTCACTGTAGTAAGTTGTCATCAGACTATCGCTATTGTCATGCTCAAGTCCGAATACATGTCCTAGTTCGTGCTTAAGCACTTTTTCAATTTCTTTATCTGATTTAAGTGCTTCTGTATTCACTTGCACTATGTATTTCGCTTTCTTAAGCAGTCCAGCTTCCGTGATTGAATTGTCTTTAACTAATTTATCGTCTTTATCGACGTTGACTAGTTCCATACCTACCGTTGAAACTGTTAGCCCACCAAGTTCCTTCATTTCAAAGTCACTATCATTGGCAACATCAACTGTATCCGATGTTCTATCAAGTCTAGTTGTCACATTATCTGCATCCAGTATTGCGATTCCTACACCGTTTTCTAATTTTTCGTATTTAACTTCAAGGTCAACACCGTGTTTACTCAACGCTTGTTTCCAAGAGTTGATAGCGTTGTTCCCAACGCTTTTCAGCGCTGGGTCAACGTATATAGTTGTTTTCACGATGTTGTTCGTTACTTTACCGCTTTATCTGGTGTTGTAACTACTAATGAGTTCCCACTTCCTGATAATTTCGCAGTCGGCTCAAGTGTACGTACCACAAAGCTATTTCCACTAGCTGAACGTTGGTTCTTATCGATAACTCGAACAACTAATGAGTTACCTGAAGCACTCACTTTCGCTTTATCTGCAGTTTTCACTACAAATGAGTTACCTGAACCACTCTTACGAATGTCGTCTCCAACTTTACGTACAACTAGAGATGTATTAGACGCTACTCGTTTGTCTGGAGCTTCTTCAGCTACCGCACGAGCTAATTTAGCTTCGTATTTAACGTTTGTGATTTCAGCTTTGTTGTTGGTAGGTGGAGATACTAAGTTCGCTACAATGTTTTTCACAGCGTAAGTACCTTCGGTGTGAGCTTTCGCTGTCGGAGTAGTGATATTGAATGTATCCACTTCTTCGTCAATTTTCTTAACGCTTAGTGATGGCGCACCACCTATAATCCCCCATGGGTTAAATAGTGAAACGTCGATACTTTGATACCAACCACCATGACCGATACCTACTGTACTTTGCCCAGTAATCATTGCTGAGTTTTTATCAAGGTTCGCATGCGCAGCTAAACCATTACTTTTCGGTACGTGTGTATCTAAAGCGTAGTATCCATACTCTCCACCATCACGGATTTGTGGTGCATCATTACCTGATAAGATGATATCAGTGTTTGTACCGTGTGTTTCTTTGTATACATATAATGTTTGGTTATCATCAATGTCCCCTATGTATAGCGGTGAACGTTTAGCTCCGTCACCCGCAGATTCGTCTACACGTACATCAAATGTTGTCCATAAACCTACTTTAGTATATGGGTTAGCACTTGGGCTACTATATGCTATCGGTGATAATAGACGTTGCCCTTGAAGTGTGATTGTATCGTTATACTCACCAGCGTTTCCGCTATTTACTCCAAGACGTAATTCTCCGGCAGAACCACCTCCACCATTGTGCCCAGTCGCACTTTGGATGTGACGGTAGTATCCTACCCCAGTTAATACTTTACCTGTCTTAGGGTCTACTGATAGGTAGTACAAGAACATAAGTCTACTGTTACCTGGTAAGTCATTTGGCCATTTAGCTCCGCTAAACGGCATAGCGTGCAGTGTTAACGATAGTGGGTAAGTTTTAGGTTTACCATTAGCGTCATATGTCACATACGAATCTTTGAAGTCGAATGTCACATGGTCTTGGTAAGTCGCCACTAAGAACACGTTCTCATTTCCAACGTAGTCGATATGTTGGTTTTTGATGTCGGCAAATACCGCTTCTTTATAGATGTTATGACGTTGTGTACCAGAAACCCATGCTTTTGATGCGATATGGTTTAAGATACCTTGTGCTCCACCTTTGAATTTTTGTGAGTTAGCAGCTTTTGTACCACGAACTGTCACAAAGTCATTAATGTTCTTACTTGGCACCATTACTGAACCAAACACGCCGTCAAGACCTTTTTTACTATCGTCCATCCATTGCGCCGCCGCGATGTTGGCAATAGATTTACCTTCTTTAGCGTATTTAAGTTTCATGTTAGATGTAAGGTCTTGTTCCCCAGTGAATACACCTTCTGTACTTTCAGTAGTTTGTTTAAGCGCTGCTTCTACATACTTTTTGTATTCTCCTGAAGTATCTCCGCTATAGATTGGTCGAGTGTTTAACCAAGCCTCATCTATTTGTGAACCACCAGAACCTTTTCCACTAGCTAATCCGTCGATAAATGTTTTAATCGCAGATTTGTTAGCGTCAACCTCAGTTTTAATCTTAGTCATCACGCCAGTGTTAGTACCAGCTAATTTATTAGTCGCATCTTTAATAACGTTGTCAATCTCTTTTGATTTTTGTGCCTTTAAAGCCTCTACTTCTTTAGGGTCTCGACCGATGTTACCAAAGTCTACTTCACCAATTGATTGTACAGTTGTGCCTGCCGTTGCTTTTGGACTAACTGTCGATTCCTTGATGTTCTTAATAGCTTCATCAATTTTTTCAATTAATTTAGCTTTCTCATCTGCAGTTCGAGTAGAGTCTGTTACAGCTTTCTTAGCTTTTTCTAACTCAGCAACTTGTGCTGTTTTATAGTCATTAAAGTCTTTGATTGCTGTAGAGTTTTTCTCAATTTCGCTCAGTACATTTTTTGCTTTATTTTGTTCTGATTTAATCCAGTTGCTGATTGACTCAATATTTTTGATACTATTGTCTTTGTACGTTTTAGCTTTATCTATCTCTTTAGAGTTCTCTGCAGCTACAGTTTTGATTTTCGCTAATATTTGGTCTCTTGTTTTTGAGATGTTTGTCTCATTCACTTCTTTATTTTTGATAGTTTCTACTGTAGTTTCTGTAACAGCATTCGCTTTTTTAGTCTCAGTAGTGTCAACTGTTAGACCATTTTTCTTCGCATCTTCTGCTTTACGGTGAATATCGTCTAAGTTTCCGACAATACCGTCTTTAGCGTGTGTTACTAGAGCACGTTTAGCATTAGCTATTTGCGTATTAGCTTCTCGAACTAAGTCTTGTAATCTCGCTGTGTCTTCAGGAGATGCTACATTGTTAACTATCTCGTTAGCTTCCCTAACAACGGCTTGTAACTCATCTAGTGATGTCACAATTGTCTCACCTTTAATTTCTACACCTTTAGCTTGAGCGTTTTGAATTACCGCATTCATTTTGTTAAGTTGAGCTTGTACTTTCCTAAACTCAGCTTTCTTAGCTTCTACTTGCTCTTTTGTTAAGTCTCCAGTACCTTCAACTTTAACGAATGTGAATTCTCGTTGTAGGTTCTCGATAGCTTTATTCACTTCATCTACAGCTTTTTGTGCGGACTTATCACCTTTGATAAGTTCCCCGTCACCTTGACCTAGATGATTAGTTACTACCTCAGTATCTGCTTGTGCTGTTTGCGTTAATCCTGCGAGTCCTGCAATACCAGCTCCTGCTACTACTGTTCGTTTTAATATTCTCATTAAGTTCCGTCCTTTCAAGTATTAATAGTGCCATCTAATTTGGCTATTCCTATCTGATTCTATTATATCACATTTCGAAATCAAATGCAAGAAAAAAAAGCCCGATTTCTCGAGCTTTCATACCTTATATACCTAGTAGGTCGAATATCCAGTCTTTAACTTGCGTCAAGTAGGCGATTGGTTTTTCTACACCACCCATTAACATAGCACCTGCGATACCGATAATTAAACATGTAATCCAACCTGGCATTCTACTTTGTGGATTGAATTTGTGTACCACAAACGAGATTACAGCACAGACGATACCGATTACCGCAATTGCGATACCAATACCAGCAGCACCGTCTCCTCCTAATCCGTGTCTGAAGTATTCTTCAGCTTTGGCTCTGAATGCACTCCATCCAGCTCCGAATAGGAATTCTTGCGCTAACGCTGAACCCATGATTTTAACATTTAACATACCTAATAATGCTGTCATTTAATGTTTCCTTTCTTGTTGTGTTTTATACCTTGCATATATTATACCATATATATGTTCGGTTGTCTAATTATTTTGAACACCGCATGTTCATTTTTGTTTGCCGTAGTTCGTTTTCACGTTCAGGTCATTCCTAGGCGACTACGGGCTACCTATACTCTTTACTTACGAGTTGTTCTGGTTGTACTACTAGCTCGTTCGCTATGTGTCTGAGTTGTTTTCGTTGTTGTTCGCGCCGATGGTTGCGGTGCGTTTGTTGCCGGGGTGAATCGTCGGTCGTTATTCGCCATCGCTTTATACGTTGAGCGAGAACCTTGTCTATCCAACCTAGCTTGATGTTGTGCTGTGAATTGACCATTGCTTTGAATGATTCCACGACTCTTAAGTTTAGCTTCAGCTCGTCTTTCACTTTGTTCACGGTTACCTGGACCCATGAAGTTTAGGTTATCCGATACTCTCATACCGTTTGCCACCAACGCTTCATTACGTTGTTCAACAGCCGATTGAGCTTGGTGTTGAGTGAATCTACCCATACCGACACTTGACGCCGCTGCGTGTTTAAGTCCAGCCATTGCCTGCTTACCTGTTGTGTGTCCACCGTAGTTCATTAGACCCTTACCAACCGCTTGTCTGAATCTACCCGGTGCTTTACGTTCCGCCGGTGCTTTTGTAGCTTTCGCTGCTTGAGCTTTTGTTTGTCCAGTATTTGTAGTATTCGACTTCGTATTAGATTGGCTAGTCGCTACAGATTTATTTGACGCATTTGTGTTACCAGTGTTAAGTTGTGTACTTTCTCTGTTACCACCACGTGAAATATTTGACACAGACTTCGCTTCGCTATTTTGTGTTTGAAGGTTCTTATTATCAATCTTAGCGTTACCATCTTGGCGATTACTTGTTTGAGAACTATTACCTTCAGTTGTATGTGAATGAGATGCTTGTTGACTGATTGATTTCGAATCGTTCGTTTGACGATTATCATTCATCATTGTTGCACCCATAATACCAGCCCCAGCAATTGCTCCAGCTTCAGCCCCGCTAAGTCCATGACCACCCGCAACATCTGGATTTAGTGATTCTACATTTTGCGAATTTTCCACCATATCGTGTTGGTCATTATTCATCACACTTTCTGTATTCTCTTGACTAAGTCCGTGTTCGTTATTTGTCATGTTTTCTGTTGACACAGCTTGGTTAACCTGTTTATTATCACCAGTTTGATTGTTTTGAGTTCCACCCTCATTAACTTCGGTACTTTGGTCGATACTGTTCGGGTCTTGAGCCATAGATGTATCTGCAGGGTTGATACCCGCTATCTTAGACCCTATGGATGTTGCTGCTGCCGCAGCTGCCAATCCTAGACCGGCTTTAACTTGTTTACCACGCTCTTTTTGTTTCTCACGTTTATGTGACTGACGTTCACTACGCTCGTGACGCATACGTTCACCGATTTTCGTGTTCTGTCCAATCTTAGACATATTAGTTCGTCCAGCTTGGTAATCTCCAGTCCAGTTATTTTCCCAAAGTTGCATTTTCTCTCCAAGTGTATCAGGGATACCTTGAATCCATGCCCCATAACCTTGTACAGGAATCTTAAGCATTCGTGGTAGTGCCATAGCAACCATAACAGTAACTATGAATGAGGCAAGTGACTTCATAAGTCCCGCTAGTATACCACCGATAAGCCAGATTTCCCGGACTTTATCCGTAATCGGCTTGAGGGCCTCTCCTACAATATCTAAATCGTCACTCCAGAATATACCGGCGAGTACATCCCACAAGATATCTATCATGACGAGTGTTAACTGTAGGATGAGTGATAGTCCGAATACACCAAGTGTAATCGCGATTACCCCTCCGATAAGCTCTCCGAATCCTCGTGAAGACCCTAGAGCCGTACCACCACCACCTTTGAATAATGCACCAAATCCAGTAGAAATGATACCAACCATAACTTGTACAGCTGTAGTCATAACTGTGAATAAAGCGATTAATCTAATTAGTGTTGGTGCTTGAGTACTACCTTTTGCATCAACTACCTCGTCTGATAGTCCGATTGCGATAGAAGGGAAGTCGACTTGACCTACGTTCGTACGAACTTTAGCTCCGTTTTTCGTAAAGTCAGTTACCATGAAGTTATATGCCGCAAGAGTGCTCATTCCACCATTACCTGTACCTGTGAATTCTCGACCATTTGCTTGAACCCCTTGGGTTGTAATATATGGGCTTTGTTTGAGCTCCTCAATTGGTTTTTTATCTTCTTTCTTCTCTTCTTGTGGTTGTTCCTGTTTTTTCTCCTCTTTCTTATCGTCTCCCTCTTTCTTCTCGCCGTCTTTTTTCTCTTCCTTCTTCTCAGCCGGTTTTTCTTTCGCACTAGACGTTAGCGACTCAGCAAATTTAATGACCGGTGCTTTTGCTACCTTCTCATTATCCTTGAAGATTGAGTTGAATACGATGGTAGTTCTATTTCCATCTTTTTGAGCCATATCCACCATTCGGTTTGCGATTTCTTCGGTTGAACTTGAGTCATTACCGATTACTTTACGCGAGCTCTTATAGTTGATTGCACTAATTGCTTCAGGGCTCATTTTGAACTTACCGTTATCGTCTACTGATATTGTTGTACCAGCAGGAATTTCGAAGTTTGAGTTATACCAGTCAGCGAAATTTAAGTTTTGCGACAGTATTTTATTGTCAGCGTACTTTTGTTTATCATTCAGCACGTCGTTAAATGTCGCTAATCCTTCTGAGAGTAACATTGCTCCAAGTGGAATACCAATTGCCGCAACAACTATCTTCCATATCGACCATCTCATTACCATTCCTGGTGAGTTATGTCGCATATTTCCAAACAGTATGTATAAACATGAGTATGCTATACGAGCGATAATCAGTGTTGCTGTGATAAGCCACCCTAACGATATTCCAGCACCTGTTGGTGCACCGAAGAACGTTACAGCCTCTTTGAGGTGCTGGTTAGAGTTAACAATCTGCACTAGTTTGTTATTACCTCCACCAAATCTAGCGTCATTTAGATATGAGTCGTTATAAAACGCAGCAACAACTGGTGCCGGATTGAATTTTTGTAGGAACTTAAGACCTGCTGTCGAAAGTGCTGTTGCACCTTCTGTCGCTCCGTCCGATACAGCTCCCACACTCAATTCACTTGTTGACCTATCCCAAGACTGGCTTCGTAGATTGGTTAACCCCTCACCGAAAGCTTGATAACTTGTCATATCAACTCCGCGAGCTTTCCATGAGGCTTGCTCATCGGTACTCAAGTTTACTGTTGAGTTAGTTGCCCCGAACGCGTCGAAGACCGAACCTGATATTTGACCTACGATTAACGTTGGTGCTGTCCACCCAGCAGCATCGAAGACCTCTTTCATCTTATCGTTGATGTTATCTTTCTTTTTCTGTGCTGTTTTTTGGGAATCGCTCGCATCCTCTTTTTTGAATATATTTTTCGAGGCGTCCGCACTCTCAGTCGCTTTTTTGTAAGCATTCGGAATAATTTGAGGTACGTCAAGCGAGTCGAACTCACCAGCTTGCGCTGTACCACCAAGCCCTGATAATCCTATTGTCAGAGCTGTAGCTATTCCGAGTAATTTTTTCTTCAAGAAATCACCCCTCTATATTATGTTGTCAAGTTTAATGAAGTCAACACTCTGCCCTGACTTCACGAAGAACGATGATGGTTCTTGACTATATTTTTCACACCATTCGCCGTCCATGTCTAATTTATCATGTAGCACATCCGTCACATTATCGTACAAATCAACCATCGCAAAGTCTATTGGTCTATCTGTAATTTGAAGGATTGTATCCGCTTTATCCGCATTCGATTCTGTGAAGACAATATCCAAGTTACGTTGTGAAGCTCTTAGGATATTCGTAATTGTCTTCGCAATTTGAGCCATCGAATCCATACCGTGAATCATTATCACATCCCCACTAGCTAACGCTGGTAAAATCACGTTTAAGTACGTAATCATCATAACGTTAAGTGCTGGATTTGATAGGTCAGGTGAACCTGTACCCATACCCGTAAGGTCTATTACCCTATAAGGTGTGTCCATCATTCTATCTATTACCGGGTCTGTTGTTTTCTTAAGCGCCGGAATAGTCGGTAAGATACGATTGTTCACTATCGTATTAAGTTGTGCGAGTGCTCGCGTATGGTTCTGGTTTCTGTTTGTAGTTTGAGCGTTAACGATGTAAGCCCCAAACATATCCAGTGTTGCATACTGGTCATGAATACCAAACAGTTTAAGTGAACCGATATTATCCTCAGCCCCGTACATCCAGTACTTCTTATTCACAAAGAAGTTCGTAAGTATCTCACGAGTCGCATTCGCAAAATCATCTGTATTTGTCGAACCAGTTTGTGGCATAAATTGTGACAGTAACTGTATGATATTATCGATATGCATATCGAACCTAGAGATGATACGCTCTGGATATTGGTCTAAGTCTTTTGTCCTAATTGGCTCAAGTATATTAAGTTTACCTTGGGACGCATCAACGAACACCTTCTTATCTTCAAATAGAGGCATATTCATTAAATGCTTCGCATTCTCCGCATGGTCAGCAACGATGTGTGTTACTGAGCGACCTTCTAACAGATATGCTCTAGAAGCAACTTTTGCCAAATAGATTTGTGAAGGTTCATCTATCCCGTCAGGATTACCGATTGTAAACGTTTTATTCACTGTATCGTTTCCGACAAATAGACTTCGTGAGTTCATGAATTTATACGCAGCGTGTGAGCTGATAAGTTTACCTACAGAGTAACCTACAAGTTCACTCCCAGGAGCTCTATCCCCACCACTATCTACATATAGTGCTGAAATACCAGCATCATGACTTGTCATATCGTAATAAACTTCGCGATTTCCCGCTTGTTTATTTGGCCCATACAGTAGGAACGGTCGCATTTGTTTATTAATGTCTATTTCGTATTCGAGACCCCTTGTTTCATCATTCGTTTTGATGTAATCCTGAATTGCCTGAACAGCTTCTTCTAGGATTTGGTCGTTAGGTGCTGTAATTATTGCTTCAGCCCCGAATGATACTACACAGTCCCCTCGAGCTATAGCTAGTGCTAGTCGCTTATCGTGGTCTAATGCTGCACCTGTATCTTCTTGGTCTTCTGCATTATCTTTGGTAAATATTACCGCACCTTTTCCTCGACGTTTAATCTCCTTTTTCATCGCATCATTGTCTTTCTTCTCAAAAGTTCTAACAAATGTCACCGATACTGATGGAGGTAAAATGTCAAGTTGGTTTATGTTCCATAGAATTAGTGACCAAACTTCCGACATATCGTTGGTCTGTCTAATCTTAAGAATTAGTTTCATTATCGTCGACACATAAGCGGGTTTGTCTAGTACCTCATACTGATTCCCTTCAACTTGTCTCATCGGATAAATCTCCGTAAGTGCTGGCTTTGTCGTCGATAAGAAATTATGTCCGCGTGTAACTTTAAGGTCTACTAACTTATCTTGTCTATTAGTTGGCACACGTAGCCTTGTAAGTTTTGGCGCCTTTTTCTGTTTACCCTTCTTCGCTTTTGTTTTCTTAGCTTTCGCTTTTGGAACTCGCGATTTAGGTGGTCGTTTTTTCTTCACTTTCGCCATCGAAAACTCCTTTCTATAGCCTTATTATAACACAAAACGTCTACAAACGCAAACGATTTAAAAAAAAAGAAAACCAAACTGGTTTTCTTTCCCGACTTGTGCCTAGCCTATTCCGAAAGGAGATGTCATCAGACATATTAGGTCATCCCTAATACATTCATTATAACATACCAGCTAGTCTTAGTCAATTATTTTATTCCTTGAAGTTGAATCCGAAGTCCGAAAGACCAGCCTTCGTCAAATGACCTTTTAGGTTATTAATCAGGTTATTAACCTGTTCTTGAATAGCATAGTATCCAGCTTGATATTGGTCAGCATCACTTGCGACTACCTCGTACTCATTTGCCAATTCTTCGTATGCTGTATCTAGCTCATCGTATCTCGCCTCGAACTCTTCAGCTTGACGTTCAAGTTGCTCCACACGAGCTTTAAGGTCTTCGTTCTCCTGAGCCAATCTATCACGCTCTTGTTCAGCACGCACTTGATTTTCTCTGTCTACGGCGTGTGACTTAGTAATCTCAGCTAACGATTCTTCCATTTGGTCCATAATCAGTCCAAATCCGTTAACTTTACCCGTCACCTCTTCAGATAGTGTTGCTTCTTCTTGTAGTTGTACATTATCAGACTGTAATTGTGACACCTTACGCTCAGTATCTTCTAACTTACCTTCTACGTCTTCATACATTGTAATTGTGTTAAGAAGGTCTGCTGCGTAAACACTAATTACTTGATTACTTTCTTCCGCGTTAACTACGTTTTCAATCTTTGCTTTCTTTGCTTCTTTAAGCGTATATTCGTCTAATTCTACATAATCACCCTTAGTTACTTGACTGAATTTAACTCCAATCTCCATTAAATTAGGGATTAACTCTTTTGGTTTTGCCATCTGTCTAGATGTCTCCTTTCTCTTTCTACATTCCTGCCACAATAGCGTCACGGTCTAGGTTAAGCGTGTCGATTAAGTTTAAGTTATCTAAATCGTGTAAGAAGCTTGCCCATACATTTTGCAGAGCCTTTTGTGTTTCATCTTCTTCCACCTTAGCTTCTACAACGGGTTCTTTAGCGTCACCTAAGTCAATTTGGATTTCTTCAGTGTTTTCTGATGGTTTTTCAACAGGTTCGTCCACTTTGATTTCGACTGGCTCCTCAATATTGATAGGTTCGTCTATTTTGATTTCCCCAGGTAACATTGTAGGTTCCTCGATTATTTCAGGTAACTCAGGTATTTCAGGTATTTCCGGTATCTCCGATATAATTTCTTCTCTTGTAGGTTCTTCAAATGTCACTCGTCCGATACCTTCGATATGTTCTACGATTGCGCTTGTATTTTCGACCACTTCTCGCAGTCTCACCATTTTATCTCTTAGTTTGATATTCTTAATTCGAACCGCTTGTTCAGGGTTAAGTACACTTATTGTGTCAGTAATCAATCCTTCCACTAAAGCTTCTGGTGATTTCCCGTGCACTAAACCAATGACTTCTACCACATCATCATTGATTTCCCCGCGAACATGTAAACCGTCTTCTTTCGGTGTAATTGCAACACCCACGTTTTCGCTCAGGTATGTTTTGTAGTCTTCTACTAATAATTTCGCATCTTTGTCCGAATATTCGTTCATCAGTTTCTCAAATGACTTCTCCACCACATGTTTCGGAATTGAGTCTTTATCCATGTACGCAAGCAGTTCGCCGTTCTCTTGAAGTCTGTTCGAAACCGCATATGTTATTAAATCCATTCTCTTACCATGCAATTTTCGCAAATTGCGTTCCTTTCTCGATATTCACTTTACTTATATTACTATTTTACCACACCTTGTGTCAAATGTAAAGTGTTCTGCATTTATTTTCGTAGAAAAATAGACTTGGACTATGCCAAGTCTATCTTCTCTACGGTTTAACATTTACCATTTCACCAAATTCAGTCGGATTATACTCTTTGTTAAGTATTCTACTCATCGCGTAGAGTTCCTTATACTTAGTATGTCTATAGGCGTTAAGTCCGTTTAATTTGTTGATAATGTCAGATAATTCCGACATAACCGTTTGTATTTCAGTCGTAGCCATCTCTTGGTTACTCACCTTAGACGTTTGATTCTGATAATCTTCTTCAGTGAATTCCTTACCGTCAACCACAAGTGTTATCTTAGGTCGAGCTATAACTGGAACTTTCGCTTCAGGAGCACTCTTAACTATAGTTGTTAGTGAGTTGTCTTCAACATCTTTACGATACAATCCTTTTTCAACAAACTGTTTAACTTCGTCATATGTCGGCTTAACTTTGATGTTACTTGCTTTTAACCGCTCTTCATTAATCTTGTACACGTTAAGAGCCTTTTCCAAACTCTCTTTTGTTGTACTGATTTGTTTTGTATTCTCAGTTGTTCCAAACTTATCAGCAAGTATTGTCAGGTTGACGTTCCCACCTTTGTATAAGTCATTTGTCTCCTGATTGTCTGATAATACGATTTCGATTGGTTGCTTCATCATTGGAGTATCTTTAACCGCAATGTTAAGTCCGAAGATACCTGTCTTATCGTTTTGTTCAGAATTATCTACATATACTACAAGTATACGTGTGTTAATATCCACAGGCACTATCGTATAGTTGTACTTAACTTTTTCTACGTCACTATTGTTTCTCCACGGAGTGAGTAATACATCATATCCGTCAGTAGTCGATGGTACACCTTTTTTCGTGTCCCCAGTAATTTTGAATGTTAAGATATGTTTCTTATCATGTTGTGACGACGCTAATGCTTGAATTGTAATGTCGTTTGATGTGTACACCTTATTCATTATACTAGCTATCTCACTCGCCGCGTTTCTCGCTTTCGTTTCATTAATCAGGTTGATTGTTCTTGGAACAACACCCAATATTATTGCAAGCGCCACGACGACCAACTTACCTATAAGTCGGTTCCTATACTGAAACGGGGATATAAGGAAGTTTAATATTCCCCGCTCCTTAAGGTATTGCCTGAACTTTTTGTAGGTTGCGAGAATTTTCTCGTCCCAAAACCTATCCCACGAAAACGGCTCTTTAACTTCGTATACGATAGATAGGTCTTTTTGTTCTTGCTTCTTGTTGCGTTTCTTTTTCTTCGCCATATCTATCTACGTCGTCCTTTCTTCGTTTTCTTAGATGGTCGCTTCTTAGCTTTTTCACGCTCCGCCTTTTTATCACTTTCACGTTTTCGCATACGTCCATTTTCACTAGCTATCTTACTACGCTCTCGCTTCTTACCTTTACCTTCGTAATCTTCTTGCGTCAGCATTGTACCACCCTCAAACCCCATAGTTGCTAAAATTATATCAATAGGGTTTTGTGCTGGACGCATAAGTCTTGCCGATTTCTCAAGAGCTGATACCACCCTACGTACGTTTTTTGGCTTCACTTTAATAATAGCGTATTGTTGGACACTTCGTGCTATTTCACTAGTCGCTGCAAGATGTAGCAAGGTACGTCGATGGTTTGAAAGAGCCTTAAGGTCTTCGTCACCCTCACCAAATTCCATCTCTCTCGACTCAAGGTGCTTTTTAAGTTGTAGCATCCCCGTGTCAGAGTCTTCTTTCATGACAATTTGGAGCCCTTCCATACCTTCCATGTTGTTGAACATAGTTTTCATCTTGTGGGCGTGTTCTGCGTACTCATCTTCACTAGACCATCTGTTAAGCGTACTAGTTACAACATACACCAAGGCATACTGCCCTGTAACAAGTCTTGACGCATATATTCCAAATTCAGGTAGGTACTCCACTTCACGAATACCGTGACCTATTGTGTTGATGGTTGCGAATTCACTCACAACCATCTTGACAGGTTTTTTGAACACAACCCCGTACGTGTTGCTAAACATCGAGCGTCTTGTCGGGGTCTCACCAATTAAAATAGAAGCGAGCACGTAATACCCAATCATCGCTAACCAGTTCCATTTGAATAGAGGTGTTGACCACAGAATAATCCCACTACCATACACTACAAACCCGACGGCGAGCTTTCTCCACGTCACTCCGAAAGCTGCAGTGGTATTACCGAGTCCCGATGGTTTTGTGATTTGCATATCGTACCCCCTTTATATTTTCTGTATTTATAGATGTAGTCGCTCCCGTCGACTAGCTCATCTCCGTCTTCTGGCGGGCCAGGCTTATAGAACAACCTTGTCGGATAGTTTTCATATACGCGATACGCTGTAAAGAAATGTTTCATTCCACCTTTTGCGAACCACTTACGTATATATACAGGTGGATTACCTGTAATTTCTGCTAGTTCCGACACGCTGTATAGCCGAGCCCCGCCTTGCGTATATATCTCTTTAATCGACACAAGTCGTTCTCCTTTCATCTCATACGCCCGTACAAGACGGGCGTAATATTATGCGCGTTTTTTAATCCCTAAGAATCCAAGAAGTCCTAGTAATGCTCCGATTCCAGCATAAGACCCCTCATCACCTGTATATGGTAGTTCTTTGTTCACTTTCGTATTTGCTTGAATTACACCTGGTTTGTTAGCAACTCCCGAATAATCAACATTAGCATGTTTTGTGATTTCACCTTGCCTATTGTCTTTTGTCGCCTTGTCTAGTGACTCTTTAACTTTTTTAGTTAAGTCACTTTGTTCCACGTCAGTTTTAACTTCAGTTTTAACTTCCGGTTTAACTTCTACCTTAGGTTCATCCTTAACTTCTGGCTCTGGTTTAACTTCAGGTTTAACTTCAGGTTTCACTTCTGGCTCAGGTTTAACTTCAGGTTTCACTTCAGGTTTCACTTCAGGTTTCACTTCTGGTTTCACCTCAGGTTTAACTTCTGGCTCAGGTTTAACTTCTGGTTTCACCTCAGGTTCAGGTTTCACCTCAGGTTTATCTTCTGCTACCGGTGCTGGTTTTACTTCCTCAGCTAATGTACTAAGGTCAAACTCTGGAAGTGTCAGAATTGGTGCGCGACGTGTTGTAGCGTGATATGTAGCTTTCACACGTGCCTCAATTTCTAGTTCGCGTAGTTCGTTGCGTACTTTAGACTCTTTCGCGTACATTTTATCTAGTTCAGCTTGAGCTTTGGCAACATCCTCATTCAGCACAGCTAATTCCTTAACTAATCGCTCGCGTTCTTTACCAAGTGTTGATGTGTCAGCTTTTCCGTATTTGAGTTTCTCAGTTTCACTTGCGATTTCCCTGTTTATAGACCTGATATCTGCTTCAACTTTTGTTAACTCTTTTTCAAGCGCATCGATTGTCGCATTCTCTTCTATTAGATTGTCGCTAAGTTCTTTGTGTCGAGCTTTATATTTATCTAGTACTGCTTGTGCTTCGTTTAATTTCCTTTGTAACCCGTCGAATGCACCTTTGCTGCGTGCTGCATCTTCGAATTCTTTATTTGCTTGTTTAAGCGCATCTTGTGCTTTAACTAAGTCACGTTTCTTTTCCTCGAGCACTGTACGATATCTGTCCGCATTTGTTGTAAACGGCGTGTTTAGCTCTTTGTCTATCGCTGTTATTCTAGTCTTAGTCGCAGTAATCTGTCTTTTTGCCAAGTTGATTTCTGCGTTAATTTTTCGAAGCCCGGCTTCATCCACAGATGACTGGTTAACCTTGTCTGGTGTCATCGGTGTGATATTCTTACCAGACCCGCTACCGAATAATGCTTCATATCTATCATAGTTTGCTACAGGTTTATATCCAACATATCTCCACCCATCATGCATGTATAGTTTGTTAACTGACACTACAGACAAGCGTGCTGTCGCCGATTGTCGCTTCACATCTTCTGGTTTAATAAATGCAGACAATCCAACAGCTGTCACATCGGCATCCGATAATAAATGCCTCGCATGCTCATAGTGACCGTTTGAACGACCTTCTAAGTAGAATCGTTGTACACTAATATAGATTCTGTCATACAAATCTTTCATTGTAGTACCAGTTTTACTAAGATTAGGTAAGAAGTCTAGTGACTCAAACCTATTATATACTGTTCCGTGGTCATATTTATCAATACCTATTTCATAGGCCGCCTTGTTGATTGCTCTGTGATAATGTTCATATTTGCTGAATTTATCAGCGTTAGTTTTCTCTACTATCTTATCTGCGAATTTTTGTACATTCAGGTTCACATGTTGCGGAGCCTTTCCAAACTGCGCACGCACCTGGTTGTTAATCATTGTGAAGTATTGTGAGAGTCTAAGTTTTTGGTCTTCAGTCAAGTGTTCAGGGTCAACTTTCTCTATGCCATGCACATATTGCTGACCGTTCGCGTATTTTGGATACCGAGCTCTAAGGTCTAGTGCTTTCTCCACATCAATTACTTTCTGTAAGTTTGCTTGTGAGTTGTTCGCCAGATAGTTCTTCAGTGCTGACACAAATCTACTATCTAATTGTATTTTTGTTTCAACATAAGGTTCTTTGAAGTAGTTGTTCGCTGTCACTTTTGCATTATCAGTGTACGCTTTCTCTGCTTTCGCCAAGTCCCCTTGTAATTTTGTAAGTTTCGCTTCCTCGACGTTCTTCTCCTGTGTGAGTTTCACTACTTGTTCTTTATGTTCTTTTTCAGAACGCTCTGCTTGTGCTAAGTTGTCTGTGAGTCTATCCACTTCACTTCGTGCTTGCACTTCTTTGTCTGCTGACTTTTTCACCTTAATTTGTGCTTCCTGAAGTTTGACTTCACTTCCACGTTCCGCTTCTACTTTACGCCACGCGTCATCACGTTTTTTCACACTGTCATTTACCGCATTATTTGTTAACGATAGTTTGACCAATGTACTTTGTCTGTCTTCTTTTTCATTTCTTAGTAATGTTTCAGCTCGTTCGCGCTTAATTTCCGCTATACCTTTTTGTTGCTTAAGTTCTTGTATCTTAGCTTCAGGGTGTAATTTTCCTGTTGCATCTTTAATTTGTTTATCTACCTTCGCTATCTGGGCACTCTTAGCATTGGCTGCAGATTGTGCTTGCGTGTGTTTAATTGACACTTGTCTTGTTTCACTTTCTGCTTTAATTAATTCTTGTTTCTTTGCGTTAACCGCTTTATCTGTAGCTGAGGTATCAACTTTTGATACTAATGGACCAAGCCTACCAGCGTCAGTAGTATCGTTTACCGCTGTCGCGTGAGCCTCCCCACCAGATTGTGATACTGCTAGACCAACGATTGTTGCTCCCACAGCTGTTGCTATTTTGACATTCATATATTAATCCTTTCGTATTTACTATGCTTTAATTATAACACACGTGTAACAGATTTGCAAGCAAACGTCAAATTTTTTGTTCCACTATTGACTTTGACCGTGT
>ERZ773001.415-NODE-415-length-17320-cov-2.9159_pt1 | contig 17320 bp, 5 predicted proteins | sample MGYA00511673_ERZ773001 | MGnify/ENA primary metagenome ERZ773001 (study PRJEB29015, sample SAMEA2738091) | human oral metagenome | biome: human oral; feature: human-associated habitat; material: saliva | place: China | collected 2162 ... | reverse complement strand
GTAGCAGGTCTCGAGACCACCCAGCATTTGTATGGAGTTATCTGCTACACCGCCGCAAGCTCCCGGGTGGGTGGAGGCCCGGGAGCAGGTCGGTCACTTCGGTGCGTACTTGGCGAGCGGCACCGAGCGGTCCACGAGGTCCCTCGTGGAGGCAGACCCTGCCATCCAGTCGGCGATCGTACCGGCGTGGTCGGCGGCAGGGCCGACGAAGGAGGCGGCGGGGTTGTCACCGCGGGCCATGTCCTGCACTGCGTCGACAGCGTACTGACCAGTGCCCAGCAGCCCGCTGCGCTCCACCTCCTTGCCGAAGAACTGGCCGAGGCTCATGTCGAACCCCTTGCCGAGCAGCATGGCCTTGGCGGCGTCCGCCGCGGCCATGAAGGGGATGTAGGTCAGCGCTACCTGCGCGGGCTTCGTGTTGCCCTGCTTCCACTCGTGCCAGACGCGCTTCATGATCACCTCCTGGAAGCTGTGGGTGAACTGCTTCAAGTGGAAGATCAGGGCGAAGCGCGGGTCGCTGCCCCAGATCGGGCGGTGGGCAGCGTTGGGGCGCAGCACAGCGCTGTCGACGAACTTGAAGAGGGCGCGGCGCAGCCGGTAGGTCGTGTCGTCCTCCTTGGACTTCAGCAGCTCCTCCCGGTTGTTGGTGGCCCAGATGACCTCCACCGCCGGGTCGCCGGCGTGCAGCTGGCGACGGGTGAGTGACACGGCCTTGGTCTCGACCTTCTTCAGGTCTTCGGCCTTCAGGCCCATCTCGTCGAGGTAGCGCTTGGACTCAGCCTTGGCCTTGGGGTCGGCCTTCTCGTCGTTGACCGTGCGCAGGTGCTTCAGGATGAACTGGGAGCCGGCGATGGTCGCCTGCACCCGCATAGCCTTGTTCCAGCCCTCCATGCCGTTCCAGCGGAAGAAGGTCTCGTTGAGCTTCTTCAGGCCGCGGGACATGTAGTTGCCGCTGTAGGCGTCGCCATAGGCGTTCATCATGCTGTTCTCGTCCAGCACGCCCAGGTCACGCACCAGCAGCTCCAGCTCGGTCTCCTCCTGCTTGGCTCCGGTGGCCTTGGAGAGAACGTCCTTGCGGAGCTGGTCCATACCGCGTTTAAAGCCCTCCCAGGCGTCCTTGAAGCTGCCGGTGCGGATGGCGATACCCAGCGGGTCAATGAGGCTCGCAAAGAGGCTCAGAGGCAGCAGGGCGAGGTTCTCGATGGCGATGATGTTGCCCTGGATGCCCGCCCACGTGCGGTTGATCTCGTTGGCCCCCAGCACGCCTGTCAAGGCCGCCGTGCCCTTCATGATGGTCTCGAGGTCCTCCTGCGTGGCGCCCTCGCGGAAGAGGTCCTGCAGGATCTCGGTGAGCTTCTCGCCACCGTTGCCAAAGCGCCGGGCGTACTCGGCGCGGTGGACAGCCTTGTTGACATAGCTGGTCAGCACTGCGGTCAGATCCTGGATCTGGAAGTCGACGAACTGGTGGGCGTTGGAGACGTTGATGAAGTCGAAGACCCGGCGGTTGACACTCTCGGCGCCCGGCGTGAAGCCGATCTGCTGATCGTTGTCCGCCAGGTCCGTCATGCCGTCGCTCAGGGCGATCTTGTCCGCAGCCGTCCGGGCGGCTATTTCGCCCATGAATGGTTCGAGCGCCTTGGCGAACTTCTCGGGGTTGGCCCGGATGGAGGCAGAGTCCCAGTAGCGGGGGAAGTAGTTCGTCACCTTACCCATGTCGCCCCAGACCGGCTTGCCGTACTCGTCCGTGCCGATCTGGCGCTTCACACCCGCCTCCTGCAGGTAGGCGTGCATCTCCTCCAGCAGGGCGCGGATGTTGTGCTCCAGGGTGCTCTTCGGGTGGCGCATGCTCTGCAGGTTGCGCAGGGCCACGGCGCGCTGCTGCGCAGTCGTGCCCTTCAGGATGTCGTTGAGCTTGGCGGTCCACACGCCCGTCTGCATGGCGCGCTCCTGCAGGAAGCCCAGACCTTGGCCTTCGCGGCCCACGTCCTGATGGAACAGGTCGGCCAGCTTGATGGCGGCCGGCAGGCCGGTGGCGCGCATGCGGGTCGAAGCGCTGCTCACCAGCTTCTCCGCCAAGTCGCCCATGACCTTGCCGGCCTTCTCCGCGGCGTTCGGCACGAACTGCGGGTTGGCCCGTACCCACTCAGCCATCTTCAGGCCACCGTTGGCGGTCTCGTCAGCGAAGCGCCCTTCGGCGAAGGCGGCGAAGACCTCCTGCGCGCGCTCAGGGCCGAAGTGAACACCGATCAGGCTGGCGAACCAGCGGAACAGGTCACGGAAGAAGTTCCCCACGACGCCCAGGTCAGCCTTGGGCTCCAGGTTCAGCTTTCCCTCGACCCACAGCTGGTAGCCGTAGGCGATGCGCTCGTGCATGCCGACCTCGTCGGTGCGGCTGATGTGCGCCCAGGCAGGCGTGCCCTGGTAGTGCTTGGAGAGCGTGCGCATGACTTGGTCGTCGTGCGCCCAGGCCTGCAGTGCGCGACGCACCTTGGCCACCTCGGGGCGGTACCGGTGCTCACCCTGGCGCAGCATCTCGAAGAAGTCGTGCATGGCCTCATGGTGGACCGTGCTCGTGTCGTAGGAGCCGTCGGCGCCCACGTTGATCTCGATGGTGCGGTTCAGCACGTCAGCGAAGCGCATCGTGCCCTTCACCCCACCCTCCGGGTCCACAGCCTTGGCGATCACGCTCGTGCCGCGCAGCTTGGCGACCAGCGCCTTGATCTCCTTCTCGGCCTTGCGGCGGGCCTTCGGGTCAGCCTCGACGGGCTTGGTCTCCACCTGTTTCGCCCCCGCTTCGATCTCCGCGCGGCGACGACGCGCCTCGTCCAGCACTGCCTGCGCGCTCTCGGGATTCGTCTCCAGCAGCTGCTCCAGCTGCTCGTCAGTCATGGCGCGGATGTCGTCAGCCAGCTCGCGGAACACCTTGGCCTTGGCGTCCGGCGTCTTGGCGGTCTGCATGCGCTCATGCAACAGGTGCCGGATGGCAGCCTGGATGTGAGGGCCCCACTTCTGCTTCTGCTCCGGCTTCAGCTTGGACAGGATCTGCCCATAGGCCTGCTTGACCGCCGCGGGCCAGGGGGCATAGCCAGTCGCCATGGCGGCCTTCTTCTGCTCAGCACTCAGCACTCGGACCAGCTCGCGGATCCGGTCGACGGTCGTCGTTGCGTCTTCTGAGTACTCAGTACTGGGTACGTGGCTGGGCTTCGCGGACGCGACCTTCGGCTGGGCGACAGACTGACGCTTGGACTCATCGAAGGTGGCGCCGAGGATGTTGGCGAGAGTCTCCCGCCCGGAGCCGGACTGCATGTGCAGCCGGTCGCTGAGACCCTTGACCGTCTCCTCGATGGTCCGGCTCAGCGTCTCCGGGGAGTTCCACCAGGAGTAGAAGTAGTCAGCATCGTCCTCCGACCTGAACTCGATCTCCTGAAGCCGCTGGGCGACGAAGGCCTCCAGACGCCCGAAGGCGGTCATGTCCTTCTCGCTGGCGACAAGTTTCTCGGACAGAGCACGAGGGAAAGACCGCCGGCCCGCCACACCGCCGGCGATGAGGTCGGTAGAGCTTTCCCCGGTCAGCAGCATCTTGACGGCGGCGAAGATCCGCCCTTTCTGCGAGGGCTCAGCCTCGACGGCGGCGCGGTACGCGAATGTCGCCTCCTTGGGCCAGACACCGGTGTCGATCTTGAAGCCGCGGTCGATCTGGGCCTTCGTGAGCAGCGGGGCGACCTGCAGCAGATCCTCCTTCGAGATCTGGCTGACGATTGTGATCTTGGGGTTGTGGAACTTCGGCAGCTGGGCGAGCCGCTCGCGCTCCTCCTTGCTCTTGTATCGCTCACCGCTGACCTGGGCCTCCATGAAGGCCTCCATGTCGTCCAGCGCCTTGGCCTGGGCGGCGGCGCGGGCCACGCGCAGCGGGGCGCCCGCCTCGATGGCGGCGTCGAACGCTGCGCGCGAGGCCTTGTAGTCGCCGTTGGCCTCGATGGCAGCGGTGTTCAGACGGATCAGGTCCGTCAGCATCTCCTGGGCCACCTCGGCGGCGTCCGCTTCGATGAAGTGGCCTGCCTCCTGATGCTTGGCGATGTCGAGGATGTCCTTGTCCTTGACCATGCGCTCGCGCTCTTCCTTCTGGCGCGTGAGGATGTCGATGCGGTCAGGCGTGGTGGAGGTGGCCGCCTTCTTGGCGAGCATCTCTGCCACCAGAGCGCCGTCCTCCTTGTAGGCCTTCATGGCGGCGTCATAGGCCTCCTTCGAGGCTTTGCGCTGCTCTGCGGTGGCGTACTTGTCGTCCGCCATCGGGTTCTTGCCGGGCACCGGCTTGGCCATCGTGGCCTTCAGGTTGCTGTCGCCGACGACCGACGGGGCGCGGGCGGCCTTCACGTTCTTGCCCGGGGCGTAAGCGGGCAGCTGCTCGCCGGTCTCCTCGTCGTAGACGCGCAGCATCTTCTGACGGCGCGCCTCTTCCTTCGCTGCCTCAGCGGCGTTGTCGGTCATGCCCAGGTCGCCACCGATCAGGTCAAGGCCAGAGCCGTTGAGCTGCGCCTTCTCGAAGTCCTGCAGCGCCTTGTAGAAAGCGTCCTGCACGTTGGCGGCCAGCCGGCTGATCTCGGCATGGGCTACCTTGCCCTTGATGCCACCCATCTCCTTCTTGGCCTTGGAGCCCTCGACGCGGATGTCGCGCAGCATGCGCTCCATGTCAGCCTCGAACTGCTCGCGCTCGTCGCGCAGCTCATCGCTGTCGCGGAACTCCTTCGTGTCGAGCGGCAGCGCGGCGATGCGGTCAGCCTTGGCCAGCGCGGCCTCAGCGGTACCGGCGGCCTTCTTCACGAACTGGTTCGTGTTGACATCCCAGTTGCCCAGCGCCTTGCGCTCCTCGGGCGACAGCTTGGCCGTCGGCAGGAACGACTGGGCGGCCATCATCTCGCCGTCGGCGCCCTTCTTGGGCCGGTTCATCTTGACCTTGCTCAGGTCAGTCTTGATGCCCTTGATGTCGTCGCGCGCCAGCATGCCCGCCACGGCGTCGGCGAGCATCTTGCGCTGACCTTCCTCGGACAGACCCTCGTGACGGCCGGTCGCCTTGGCCCAGTGCCGGATCATCGACTCTGCGGACAGACGCAGCGGCTTGCCGTTGGTCATCTCGAAGGTGATGGCCGTGGTCCTGCCCTCCTTGTTGGACAGGTTCTCCTTGAACTTCTGCAGCAGCTCGTCGGGCACCACGGTGTCGCCCCGGGCTTCGCCCGCGCCACTGGAGAGGACGGTCAGGCCGCCCAGGGCCTTCTTCAGCTCCTCCTCATTGTCGCTGCGGTAGACCGACAGCTGCTTGAGCTTGCCCTCGAGGTCCTTGACGCGCTCATGGCGCTCGAACTTCTGCGCAGGCGACTCCTTGCCCTCTTGCAGCTTGCGACGATGCTCCTCGATCTGCTCCTTCAGGCCGGCCTCGAGGTTCAGCTTGGCAGAGCGCGGGCTGATACCGTTCTGCTCGAGGTACTCCAGGTAGGGGCGCTCCTCGATGTTGGCGCCCGGGTCCATCCGGCCGATCAGGTCGCGCTTACCCTTGCCCAGGTCGCGCTTGTTGAAGAACGGCTGCATGCGCACCGGGTCGTGGAAGTGGAAGTCCTCCTTGACCTCGCGCTCGTCGATCGAGCGGTCGGCGGCACCCTGCTCCACCACCTGGTCGCTGTCGAGCTGCTCAGCCTCACCCATGCCTTCGTTGGCGTCGTAGACCAGCTCCTCGTTCAGCAGGGGCTTGATCTCGGCGTTGTTGGCAGCGTAGTAGTCCAGCACCGTGCGGGTGGCCTCGGGCGAGCCGAAGATGCTCGTGAGCCCCTCCTCGATGGCCTTGGCCTTCTTGGAGCGACCGTGTGCTGCCAGCTCAACCGTGTGCATGTCCACGGCGCGGGCGATCTGCTGACGTTGCTGCTCCGTGATCTCGCCGTTCTTGGGGATCATGTTGGCGAGGAAGCTCTGCGGGCCTGCGGCCAGGTCAGCGCGAGCCTTGCTGAACGCACGCACGCGGTCGACCAGGCTCCCCTCCTGACCACCGGTCTGGCTGGCCATGAGCGACACCTCCTGCACCAGCCGCTCCGGGTCGTTGAAGAACTGGAGCGCGTCCGTCAGGCGGAACATGCTCTCCACGTCCTTCGTCGTGAGCTTCCCGGTCTTGCCGGCCAGACCCAGCATCATTCGGGACATCTGGTTGAAGTGAGGAGCCACCCGGCTCAGGTCACCGCCGAACGCCTCGGGGCGCACGTGCTGGGTCAGCAGCGCCAGCATGCTGGCCTGCTCCGGCACGCTCATCGTGTCCAGCTGGTTGAACACCTTGCCCTTCTGCTGTGCCTCCGCCGCCTCATTGCCGCGCACCCAGTCAGCGAACTGCTGCGCGTTGTCACGGCTGGCCACACGGCCCGCCAGCCAGCGCTGATCAGCATCCGTGAAGTTGCCGTTCATCTGCGTGATGCGGGACTTCACCTCCGGGTCGACGTTGGGGTCGTTCATCAGGCTCTGGGCATATAGCTGGCTGCGCTGCGCCCGTTCCTGATCGTACCGGCTGATATTGGCCTCGGTCTCCTCCGGGGTGGCGCCCGGCTGGATGGAGGCGTCACCAGCGAGGTCCGACATGGCGTACTCGCCCAGACTCACACCCATGGCGAAGTCGCGCAGCTCCTTGCCCTGCAGGCCCATGGACAGGCCGACGGCGGCACGGTCACGGATGGCGTAGGCACCCTCGATGCCGCGGCCTGCGGCCTGCACCGGCGCCTCGATGGCGCGCGACAGCTTCTCTGCCATCTCAGGAGCCACCTGCCGCACCGCCTCGATGCCAGCCTCGACGGAGGGGCGACCGTATCGATCGTACAGAGCCCCCGTCAGGGTAGGCATCTGAGGCGTAGTACTCGGTACTGAGTACTCCGACTCGGCAGGTTGCCGCAGTTCGGCCAGCTTGTCCTGCGTCCAGTCGGCAGCGTCCTGCCCCGCCTGGTAGGCGGCGGGGGTGAGGATCCGGCCGGCAGCGCCGATCGTGTTGCCGGCGGCCGACATACCCGCGCCGCCCACGGCACCAGCCGCGCCCGCCTCAGCGATCTTGATCGGATCGAACTGGCGAGTCGGGTCGAGCATCTGCTCGGCGTACTGGCCGACGCCTTCCTGCGCGGCTTCGGTCAGGCCTTCCTCGGCAGCCTCCTTGCCGATCTGGTTGCCCAGGCCGCGCTTGAGCGGGGTGAAGGCGTTGTGGCCGATGGCGCCAGGCACCAGCGCCTCCATGGCACCGCCCACGAGGCCCTTGAAGTCAGCGGCGCGACCACGCTCGGCAACAGACGCCTGGCTGAGGGTCGGGTCGTTGTACTGGTTGGCCAGCGCTTCGGCGCGCTCGTCGGCGACCGACTGGGTCATGGCACCCAGCTGGGCACCGAGGCGGGCGGAGCCCAGGCCGCGACCCAGCAGCGCACCACCCACACCGGCGAGGGCAGAGGGGGCGCTGCTGTAGAGAGCGCCCGGCAGCACGCCGGCAGCCCAGTCGAAGGCGTCACCCTTGGTCTGGACATCACGCAGGCTGCTCACACGCGGGGCGTTGGCGGCAGCGGTCTGCTCGAACTGGGCCTGGAGCGCAGCCTGGCGCTCCATCTCCGCAGTGTTGCCGGCCCGTTCAGCAGCGAACCGGCGGGCGGCAGCAGCGTTGGCTTCGCCCTGGGCGATGGCCTGCTCGAGGCCTTTGGCGGCCTCGGAGCGAGGGGCGAACGCTTGATCGATGACTTCGGGGGTGGGGGCCTGATCGAAAGTCAGGCCGGTGCGCAGCGGAGAGGTGGCCATCACCAGATCCTATGAAAACGGATCTGGTGATTATACCGGCAGGATCTTCAGCTGGTTATGGGATACGTACTGGCTTGGCTTCCGGCCAGGACTGAAGCCGTCCACGCTGGCACCTCTGTCGTTGGTATATCCCAGGCACCAGTTCATCCGGTTGAGCGGGACGGTCATCCGCGCGTCGGTGAACTTCTTCGTGAACACCGTCGGCGTGGGGCAGATCACCGCGAACGTCCCCGGTTCATAGCCATTCACGGGATCAAGGTCCACTTGGATGTCGCGCACGGACAGGCTTGTACCGGCGTCGCTGCGCAGGAAGTTGTTCAGTTCCCCGTTGGTGCCTCCGTAGGTTCGGCTTTGCGGGGATTTGCTGTTGTCGATCCAGTCCGACTCGGCGACCGCGAGCCCGCGGGTGAACTGCTTCTTGTAAAACCCATGGACCACCAACTTGGTGGCGGACACGTCGGAGGCCACACCGCTGTAGATCGCATAGAGCGAGGAGGTCTGCGAATGGGCATTGACGGTGCAGTCCAGGAACTGGATGCCGGGGCAGCGGACATATGCCTGCAGCAACCCTTCACCGTTGGACCGCCCCGTGTCGCCGTGGGTGAGGGCGTATCTGCAGTTCGTCGCGCCGTATGCGTTGTGGTGCATCGTGGACTTCGGATCGATCGTGTCGCACCCATAGGTCAGGAAACCCGTCGTGGAATCCTGAGCACTGGTGCATCGCACCTGCCGATAAAGCCTGCACCCGCCCACCCAGATCCGTGCGGCGCCATAGGCCGCCACGCCATAATGCCCGCCAGAGATGTCGCACTCCGCCACGATGCAGACGGAGACGGGAGCAGTGATGACCGCGGTCGCGTTGCGAGCGAGCCAGGCCTCGCGCGCGCTGGACTGCGGGGCGAATGAACGCCCTGCCTCGAAGGTGATGGCCTCGCCATCCTGCGTGTTCATGTGGATCTGCGTGCGCAGCACATGCACGTTGCAGCTCCCCGCTTCAGGGAAGGCGGGTTTTTTGATCGCGGCATAGGCAGTGGCTGCGGTGCTCAACGAGCTTGCGGGGTAAGCCGCCGGGGCGGCGCGGGCGATGGCGATCGTCCCGCGAACATAGATCGCGCGCCCCACTTTGACACCGAGGATCTTGCACTCATCGATGAGCACATGTCGACCATCCACGGCGTAGATGACGGCGGCTTGCGAGCTGTGCTGGTTGTGGATGAGGAAGGTCGCGCCGAGGATGAAGGTCATCTTGTCCTCGGTGCGCTTCGCATCGTTGCGCAGCAGGAGACCTGCGCGCTGAGTCGAGCTGCTCACGATGAACGTGCCGCCCTGGATGCCAGGGTGGTCCTGCAGCGTGATCTGGTCGTCGATCGTGACGGTCATGCCCGTCATGTCGAGGACCGAGGAGGTCGCAGCCGTCTGATTCAGCAGGTTGCGCAGTTCCACGATTGTCACAGTGCTGCCGGGGGCTCGCCCCAGCAGCGTGGCTGACTTCGCGTTCTGCACGAATTGGTGGTTGCGGAGCTGCGCTGCGAACTCCGCGGCCTTTACGTCAGCTGCCATCCATTACCTCCGGGTCTGCGCGACCAGTGCCGCCAGGTCGCCGTTGATCTTGTCACCGTCGAAGAGCAGGTTGCCGGCCATGTGCGGGCGACCCATCGAGTCGACCATGACCTGGTGCTGGCGCAGCGGGCTCACGTTGGACAGGATGTAGTCCGAGATGCCGGCGTCGCCGTGGACCACGTCACCCAGGCTGTAGCCGTTCTTCGAGCCGACGATGGGCGAGTAGGTGCTCGACTGCGTCCGGGCGCCGGCGTTCTGCCGCTGCATCAGGTCAAACATGTTCCGGGCCTGGGCCAGGTTCTGCAGGCGCTCCTGCGGCGTCATGTTGGTGAACGACTTGCCGTCCACCTTCAGGTTCGACTGGCCGAGGAACTGGCGGAAGGCCTGGGCCTGCTTGGCGTCAGCCTTGCCGTCGGAACCGATGAACATGCCGTCCACAGCCTTGTCGAACTGGCCAGCCTGCTTGTCAGCGTGCTCCTGCGCCATCGAGCTGCGTTTGAGCGCCATCTCTTCGCGCTTCAGGTCGTTGTCCATGAGGGCCTTCATCATGGACGACCCGAGCTGACCCGCGTTGGCAGCCTGGCGCAGCCGCGACTGGACGGCGTTCTCGTTCTGCTCAGCGGCGCGCAGCTGGGCGGACGCATCAGCGGCCTGGGCCAGCTGGTCCTGACCGCGATTCTGCGTCAGGTTGCGCTGGTTCTCCAGCAGCAGTCCAGCGCGCTGCGCGTCCAGGCTCGCGCCGTGGCGCGCCCACCAGTCAGTGCCGCGCTCATGACGCATGCGGTCGAAGATCGCGTTGATGTTCTCCGCCTGATCCTTCGGCGCGCGCAGCCGTGACGGCGCGACGTTGGTGAAGCTGTTCAGCTTCCCATCGGCGCGGGTGCTGGTGCCCAGGATGTCAGGGCCGCCATAGCCGTAGTTACCGAGGTTCGTGTAGCCCGGCGGCGTTGCCACGGGTGCGGCTGCGGGGGCAGCGGGAACGGGATCGGCGGCGGGAACGGCGGCGGGACTGGCAGATGCACGGGGGGCCTCGGCGGGAGCGGCGGGGGTGGTAGGCGCGGGCTGGCGGGCAGCCTCGAACTGCTCGCGGTGGGTCGCGCGATTGAACCCGTCGCTGAAGCTTTCGCCGCCGAGCATCGAGCTGATACCCTGCCCGAGGCGCGTGGCGTACCCGCCGGTGAGATTATCCCCTATTCCGCTCAGCACGCGGAGAGCACTTCCCCCAATTGCGTTCATGTCGTCCATGGACTCGTTGAACGCTTTGGCGTAGCCGGACTCCTGGTCACGCAACTCCTGCGCGCCCGCCTGCGCGCCGGCGGCGGCCACGGTCAGGCCGGTGGGAATCGCGTTGAAGGGCTTGTTGATCACCCCGCGCGCGGCCGCAGGTGCATTGCGCAGAGCTGAGCCCGCACGCTGCAGTACGTTCGGAGCCTTCGGCTGAGGCGTGACCGGAGCCGCCGGGGCGGTCGCCTGCGGGGTGCGATACTGCGGGTTCGCCTGGCCCGAGCCGACCGGCTTGTCGCCCAGCTCCGCGCGCACGCGGTCCATGGCCATCTGCCGACGCTCTGCCGGGTTGTAGGCGGCACGCTCGAACTGGTCCTTCAGCTGGGCGCCCGCCTCAGCGGCGGCCTGCTGCGCCGTGGCAGCGTGCTTGCGCAGCGCGTCCGGGTTCAGGTTCGTCCGTGCGAAGTCTGCTGCCTGGGCGCCGACCTGCTTGCCGTAGGCCAACCCCTGCCGACCGTAGTCGACAGCCTGCTGCTGCAAGCCTGGCAGCTTCGACTTGGCATAGTCGATCGCCTGGGCACCGTACTGCTGCGCGCCGGCCAGGGCTCGCTGACCCAGGGCCTTGCCTTTCTCCAGCCAATCCGGGGAGCCGCCGTCAGCGAGATGGTCAGCGGCTCCTTGCTGCTTTCGCAGGGCGGACTCCTTCCGGTCGTCCTTGAAGTCGTGCGTGTGCAGACGCAGCTGGTCCAGCACGTCACGCCCGATGGCGTCAGCGGTGTCGGCCGGCAGCACGTACTCCTCGTCACTCAGCATGACGGGGCCGACCTTGTCATCGGTGCGACCACCTCTGCCGTTGACACGGCCGCCGTCAGCGAAGCGGAAGCCTGCAGGGGCCGGGCGGCTCGGCTGCTCCTCTTCCTCCTGCTGCTGTGGCTGCGGATACTGCGGCTGCTGAGGCGCCTGACCATTCGACATCGCATCGACAGCGTTGTCGATCTGGCGCGGCCGACCAGCCATGGCTTCGCCCGCGTTGCGAGCGGCACCTGTGCCCAGCCAGCTCAGCGACGGCATCCACCAGGGCTTCTCCTCACGCAGAGGGCTACCCACCGTGCCGCCATCAGCGAAGCGGAAGTCCGCCGGCACCTTGCGTTGGTCCTCCTCGCGCTCCTCGCGCTCGGCGGGGGCAGGCTGCGACGCCTGCTCGACGGCCGCGTCCACGCGGTCGCTGCGCCGGTACAGTTCCTCGCCGGCTTTGCGCGCCTGACCGGTGCCCAGCTTCGGCAGCTGAGCCTCCTGGAATTGGCGCAGACGGGACTTCAGCTCGAAGTCCTTCTTGGTGTCGCTCATACCTTGCCCTTGTCGTAGTTGAAGTTGTGGCTCTCGGAATAGCTGCTGCTGTTCGACACCGAGCCAGAACCGGAAATGGAACCGCTGCCAGAGAGCGACGCCGCCACGTGGACGCCTGCCATGGCACCCGCCGCCAGCGTCGAGGAGATCTGCCCTGCAGCCTTCAGCGAGTCAGAGATGATGCCCGCCCGCTTGATGGCTGCCTCCATGTTGGCGCTGTAGGCCTGAATCTGTGCCTGCGAGTATGCCACAGCCGCCCTGATCTCGGCCTCTTTGGCCGCGATCTCTGCCTGCGCCTTCTGCCCCTCGGCAGCCGCCACTGCGCTGAAGCGCTGCGTGTCGGCGGTGTAGGCGCTGGCGTTCGTCTGGATGACGCCGAGCTGTGCTTGCAGCCGGGTCTTCTCCGCTTCCAGGTTGCTCTGGTAGAGGCTCAGCAGGTTCTGGTTCTTCTTCAGCAGCGCGTCGATCTGCTTCATGCCCAGCTCGGCATTGGCCGACTTGCCCTGGATCAGCGCCGCGAACGCCTTGGCCTCGGCGTCCACGATGCCAGCCTTGGCCGTCTCGCCCCGCACCTGCGCCTCGTAGGCATCGAACCGCACCTTCTGCGCGCCCACCTGGTCGCCGTAGGCCTGCACCTGCGCGCGGTACGCCTCGATGCGGGAGCGCTCCACCGCCGCCTCGGTCTCGGCGCCCTTCATGCGCGCCACGAACAGGCTCGTCTGCGCCTCCAGCGCGTTGATCTGCGCGCTGTAGGCCTTCACCTTCTGCTCGTTGATCTGGCCGCGAGCGATCTCGGCGTCCACCTCCGCCTTGAAGATCTGGATCTTGGACAACGCTGCCTGCACCCGCGTGTTGTAGACGCTGGCCAGCGTCTGGTAGGCCTGCATCTTGGCGTTGAAGACGCTCACGTGCGCGTTGAACACGTTGAGCTGGGCCTCCACCTGGAACTTGGCCGCCTCGAAGAGTCGCTTGGCCATGTTGTCGAAGGTGTTGACCAGCACCTGCTCGGCCGCCACCGCCTTCTCGACGGCCAACCGCATGTTCTCGATCTGCCACTGCGCGATCTGGATGGTCAGGTCGCGGTTCAGGCTGCTCTTCTTGAGCGCCAGCTCCTCACGCAGCTTGTCAGCGCGCGCCGCCTGCACGCCGCTCGGCATGGTGAACCCGCGCCCGGAGAACTCCTCAGCCACGCTCTCGATGGCCTGCATGGCAGCCCGGTCCTCGCGCTCCGCAGCGCGGGCGAACATGGCCTTCTCGACCTCGGGCGGCAGCCCGGATCCACCGCTCCACATGCGGCGGACCACACCCACGATCTCCGGCATCAGCTCGGACTCGTAGCGCGGCTCCTGCCACTGCAGCGCCCCGGGCAGCGCCGTGCCCTCGAACTCCGGCGCCTGTGCGTCGAACGTGGGCAGTGTGAGCCCGTCGAAGGTCGGCACCGTGATCTCCGTGAGCGCGGGTGCCTGCGGCATGACGATGTCAGGTGTGGTCGGGATCGTGACATCGCGCATCGTCGGCGCATCCGGCGGGGCGTCGGGGGCCGTCCATGCAGGCGCCACCGGCACGTTGATCGCCCCCACACTCGAGCGGAAGTCCGGGATGTCGATGTCCGGCAGCTGCGGGATCTCCACGAGCGTAGGCTCGGGCGGCAGCTGGGACGTGACCTGACCGAAGCTCGTCGGCCCCACCTGCGGCAGGTCCAGGTCCAGGTTCAGGTGCACGTCGAACGCCCCCGGCACCGGCGCCGCCCCGGTGTCGCCCAGCGAGAAGTTCGCCAGGTTGCCGATGGCGCTGTTCGCCTTGGACACCATGTTGTTCGTCAGGTCGGTCATCTGACCGAGCCGCTTGGCCACGATGTCATTGACGCCGTGGACATGGTTGTTGGCAGCGTCCAGCTGCGACTCCAGTCGGTTCGGCGTGTTGCTCGGCCGATAGTCAAAGCCCGCCATCAAACTCTCCGTGTGGACACCGCGAGGTCAACCTCGGCGTCGTTGATCCAGAATGCGGCGCCGTCCTCGTTCTGTAGGCTCATGCGCCAGTACCGCCCCACCATGCCCTTGCCAGGCGTCACCCGCGTGGCGCGAGGCGTATCGGCAGACCGTCGCTCGAGCGGGAATACGGCTGGCACTCCACCCGACTCCTGAACTGCGAGGGACAGCCGCAGCCGCCCTTCGGCGGAGTACCCGATGTACAGGTTGTCGATCCGCTTTGTCTGACTGATTCCAAAGCCCACGCTCGCAAAATCGACTCGAGCATCGATTGGGGTTCCGTCATCATCATCTGCATCCAGGATGTACAGCCCGTCCGGGCCGGTTGCCAGCACGTCCTCGCCCACCTGGGCCAGGCTCTCGAAGTCGCAGCCAGTCCACGTGGACACGGCGGTGCTCTCAGTACCCAGTACCAGGTGCTGAGTACTTGGATCCCTCATCAGGACTCTATCGCTCCATTGAGCGCGACTATCGACCGTGAGGGTTCCATTGAGAATGGTATCAGCCGACGAGCGCAGCGTGGCCAGGCTGACCAGAAGATCGTCCGGGCGTTGCGTGGAGAAGTCGTCGGAGGCAGTGATGAGCCCGCGCGAAGCCTCGTCGATCAGGACCGTGCGCAGCACGAAGTCACTGTCGGTGGCGCGCAGGGTGTCGGAGACGGTGAGGTCCTTGAACACGAAGGCCGCGTCGCTGATGCGACGGGCCGATTCGTGGGACAAGCTGACAATGGCCTGCAGGACTTCCGACGCCGAGGCGCGAGCCCGGTCAGTGATGACCACCGCGGGCTGCTCCATGACGAGGGCGTCTGAAGCGCGGGCCTGCTCGACGGCGAGAACCGAGGAGCTGAAGAGGAAGGTGTCACGCACCCGAGCGCGCGATCCGGCCGTGACGATGCTGGCGACGGAGTGGTTTGCCGACGCCGCTATCCTCGCCATCGACACGATGACGGGACTGTCCGACACTGCGGCCTCGTCGCTCACGCGAGCACGATCGGAGGCATCCAGGACGTAGCCCAGGATAGCACGATCCCCCAGCGTCGTCACGTCGACGGCGGCGATCTCGCTGACCACGAAGGCCATGCTGATGATCCGTGCGGAGTTCTCCTGCACGGTGCATTGCTCACTCATTCGATGACTCCGATGTAGGTGGGGATGCGGGCTCGCTGCGGGACGGCGAAGGGGGTGGCCCCCTCACTGCGCGCCTCCAGGAAGCCCATGCTGTAGGTGACGCGGTGGCCGAGCGTGGAGTATGCCCACTGCATGCCCTGGATGCTACCCAGCTCGCTGGGCGACGGCACCATGGCGTAGGTCATGTCGTTCCAGCCGATGGGCATGGACTGGATGCCGTGGACGGTGTCGAGCACGACGTTGACCGTGCCCTTGAAGTCGGTACCGCTGTCGGTCGTGCGCTGGTACTGCTCGACGCGGATGCGGTTGCCCTGCTGGTTGTAGCGATCGACGCTTGCGCACATGCCCGGCAGAGGGCCGCCCTCGGCGTAGCGGCTGCAGCTGTGCTCGCTGTAGTTGTCGACGATCTCGACGATGCGACTGTCCGAGTGCTTGCCACCGCACGTCATGATGGGGCCGGGGCGGTCCGGGTCCCAACGCGGCCACTGCCGCCACGTGATGCCATACTTGGGCGAGATCACGTTGGTCGCCGACGAGGACTCCATGGTGCGCTTACCCGCCTGCCACCAGTGGCCCTGGTAGAAGCAGTAGCCGTTGCGCACGCCGTCGGGCACGATGAGCTGGCTGCCGCGCGTCTCGAAGCCGCCGCTCGTCTCCTTGGTCACGCGCTGGAAGACCTTGGAGACGCTGATCGAGCCCCACGCAGGCTGCACTGGGTTGTGACCGTGGCTGGGCGGATCCCAGCCGACAGGCTTGGCCGTCATGGTGCCCTCGACGAAGGACTCCTTGGCGACCTCGCGGAAGTCAAGGTCGTTGGTGTGGACCATGGGCGGAAGGCCGGTGCTGCCGGTGTAGCGCGCCCATGACCACGTGCCGGAGAGGAAGCACTCCTCGCCCTCGCGCTCGTCGAAGCCATCGGTGGTGCTCTTGCTGCGCTGGTCGTTGAAGAACCAGCCCACCTTGATGTCGTCGTTGATGAACGCGGCGAACACCGGCGCGTTCATGCGCATCAGCGGCAGCGTGCCCATGCGCTGGGGAAGGGCGATGTGCGTCATCAGCCCGTCGAGCGCCGGCTCGTGATACTTCACCGGGATGCCACGCTTGTGGCTGAAGAGCCGCCCCTCGTACATCATGCGGATCGTCGCGCTGCCGTGGGCGATGGGCTCGCCGGGCTGACGCTCGCGCCGCAGGCTGCCGATGCGGATGCGGATCTGCCAGCACTGACTGCGCTGGTACGGGTGGTCGTCGTCGTAGCGGTAGCCCACGTTGACCGCCATGTCGCCACGGCCGTTGAAGCTCCAGCCGCAGTTGGAGCTGAAGCCGCTGAGCGCGTAGAAGGGTGCCACCTGCTCAGGCGTGAGCAGCTGTAGGGCCGTACCCTCGTCCACGCGGCGATCGATCTCCGCCTTGCTGGGCATGGGCTCGCCCGAGGGGACGCCACCCAGCTCGTCGACGATCCTGGCCACGGCCTGGTACTGGCTGTTGCGGTACCGCTCGGCGTAGCCGTCAGCGGTGGTGCCGCGCACCATCGGCAGCGGGATGGCGCACAGGCCCTTCCCGGAGCTGATCTCGAGCAGCCAGCGCGTGCCGTCGCCCGCTGTGTAGACGCCGTGCGTGCGGTTGAACTTGTAGTCGTAGAGGATCTGGACGCCCTTGGCGGCGACCTTCTTCATGTAGTCGGAGGGCTTCTCCAGCTCGGCGTCCGACTGCGCGAAGATGGCCGGGTCCACCCGGCCGAAGCCCAGGAGCGCCTGCACCACCTTGCCCATGGCGCCAGAGTAGAGGCTCGAGCGCGCCCGCTGGTACTGGGTCAGCACGATGCGCGACGGAGGCTTGGGCTTCCACTCCTCGAACCCGTCCGGCACCTCGACGGCCAGGCGCTCGCTGCGCTGCAGGCCGGGGCGCATCTGCACGTGCTCGGCGTACCGCTCCGTCGGCGACCACTCCACGAGGTAGCGGCGCTCCTTGCGCTCGCCGTTGGCGTCGGTGTACTCCTCCGACAGCAGGCGCCCGTCCCAGACGGCGCCCGACATGATGTCCAGCTCTGGCTCGCCCTCGCTCGTCGTGGGCTTGTAGGGCGGCGGGGCTTCAGGTGTGCCGGCGCTGATGATCACGCCCTGCGTGCTGCCAGCCACAACCGCGTACAGGAAGTCGTCCGGGGTCGGGTTGGCGTGCAGGGAGAACGTCGGCACACCTGAAGTCTCGCAGAAGGCCCTTACACGAGAAAGGAGCTGCAGCGCTTGAGGCAGCAGCTCCTGTGCTCGGGTCACGTCCCCG
>ERZ773001.413-NODE-413-length-17400-cov-27.5289_pt1 | contig 17400 bp, 12 predicted proteins | sample MGYA00511673_ERZ773001 | MGnify/ENA primary metagenome ERZ773001 (study PRJEB29015, sample SAMEA2738091) | human oral metagenome | biome: human oral; feature: human-associated habitat; material: saliva | place: China | collected 2162 ... | reverse complement strand
TAACGTGAGTAATACCTGCTTGTTTAGCAATATATTGAGCCGTACGTCGATTATCGCCGGTAAGCATCCATACATCAATACCTTGAGACTGTAATTCTTTTACAACCTCAATAGTTTCTGGACGCAACTCATCCTCTACAGCCCACAAAGCACTGACTATACCATCTACAGCTAATACAGAAACGGAAGCACCTTGTTCTTCAAAACGAAGAATATCGTCTTGAACCGCACTTAAATCGTAACCTAATTCAGTCATCCAACGGCTATGACCCAGCTGTACAGATACGCCTTGATAAGCACCTTGTAAACCTTTACCAGGCACATCACCAAAGCTTTCAAGTTCTACAGCTTTACCTTTATAACCACGATCTTCACCATAGTAGACCATAGCCTTAGCAATCGGATGTGATGTACCACTTTCAAGAGCCATCATAATAGACATATTTGTGCTTTCATCGCCATTATAGTTTTTGAAAGCCGTCACATCTAGCACACCTTGTGTGAGGGTACCCGTTTTATCCATAACGATAGCATCAAGTTTTCCTGCTTTTTCAAGATATTCTGCACTCTTGATGAGAACACCATGTTCTGCACCTAAACCTGAGCCAACCATGATAGATGTTGGCGTTGCAAGACCAAGGGCACATGGACACGCAATAACGAGGACTGCTGTGGCATTAATAAGAGCTACATTAACAGAATCGCCTACAATAAAATACCATACAAGGCCAGTCAACACAGCGAGGCCAATAACGGCAGGCACAAAATATTGAGAAACGGTATCTGCAATACGTTGAATACTTGCTTTAGAGGTTTGAGCTTCCTCTACGACTTTAATAATTTGAGAGAGCATTGTATCGGAGCCGATACGTTTTGCTTCCATCGTGAAAGCACCACTCAAGTTAATGGTCGCTCCAATTACCTCGGAGCCTACTTGTTTTTCTACAGGCAAGCTTTCACCTGTGAGCATAGCCTCATCTACTGTAGAATAGCCGTCAGTAATTGTACCATCCACTGGGATTTTTTCGCCTGCCCGTACTTGTAAAATATCGCCTGCTACTACTTTAGAAGTAGGAATATCTACAAACTCACCGTCACGCAACACATGAGCCGTTGCAGGTTGTAAGGCAATCAATTTTTGAAGTGCTTCGGAAGTACGCCCTTTTGCAATCTCTTCTAAGAGTTTACCAAGAAGAATAAAGGTAATGAGCCATGCAGAGGTTTCAAAGTAAATCCCATGAGGGCCTAGCTCTGGATGGAACTGCCAGTTATAAATACTAAATAGGTACGCCACAGTCGTGCCCATTACTACGAGCACATCCATTGTAAGTGCACCATTTTTCACGGCACTCCACGCACTCTTATAGAACATGAGTCCAGGACCGAACTGGGCAATGGTAGCTAGAACAAACTCAACCCATACAGGCAACGCTTCAATACCAAAGCGATGGAGCGTCATATTCACCATCATAGGCACAGCCATACAAGCTGCAACTATTAATCGGATAATATGAGGCTTTAAATTAACCTTTTCTATTTCTTGCTTTGTTTCATCCGCCTCTTCAGCACCAAAGCCGATATTTGTAATAGCCTCTATAATCTGTTGTGGATCTACACTAGCGCCCTCTTTATATTCTACGCTACCCTTTCGAGTTAAGAGATTTACCTTTACAGACTCTACGCCATCTACTTTAGAAACAACGTTTTCTACGCGCTTTACACAAGCAGCACAATGCATACCTGTTATATCAAACTCTTGTTTCTTCTTACTCATAGTACCACTTCTTTCTATATCAATATTGAAGATATATCTACATATAAACCAAATACGACATGTCTATGACCTAAAATTCTATAGATATACTATATTTTTAGTTAAAAAATCCATCAAAGAATCTATTATTCAATATATGAACACTTTTACATGAGTACTTATTCATACGTCTATAGTTAATAATAACATAAATTCTCATTACGTCAATATCCTACTAAATCTAGAGGATTATTCCTTTTTTATGGGGGAATTAACATCTCCCCACCTATACACAACATTCATAAATAGATTATAATAAAGTGATGATGAATAAACATAAACTTTGATTCCAAAGGAGGTGAATATATGTCTGAATCAATTAGTCCTACAGTAGAATTTACTTCGGTATCGAAGGAATTTCGCCATGAATATATTGTTGATAAATCACGATTTATCACAACTATATCCCCTTGTACAACTGAAGAAGAGGCGCAAGCCTTCATAGGCCGCATCAACAAAGAGTTTTGGGATGCCACTCATAACTGTACAGCCTATGCTTTAGGTTCAAAGCAAGAGCAACAACGATCTTCCGATAATGGCGAACCATCTGGTACAGCCGGTAAGCCAATGTTAGAAGTGCTCAAGAAAACAGGAATTACTAATGTGGCAGTCGTTGTAACTCGCTATTTTGGTGGTATCAAACTAGGAGCTGGTGGCTTGATTCGTGCATATTCACACTCCGTTGCGGAAACCTTACGTCTTGCCCCTAAAGAACTACACACAACACGAACTCAACTACAAGCGACCATCGACTACTCATTATATGGCGCAGTAGAAAGATTTCTACAAGACAAAAAACTACATTATGAAGCAAACTTTGGTGAACATGTAACCGTAACAATCTTAGTACCCCCTACTGATGTGGAGGGTATACAAAAAGAGCTCCAAGACATGAGTCATGGAGCTGCTACTTGTACTATACTAGATTCAATTGAAGTGGTACTACCGATAGATAAATCCATCTAAACAATAGACACTACGCAATTAATTATCGCTATGAACTAATCCACTTACACCTTGACCAAGTTCATGACGTTTTTCATTAGTCAATGGATGAGGCCACACGCGTTCAAGCTGTTTTTTACGACTTAAACCAGTATTGTGTGCAGTCATTAATCTACGTGCTTCCCAGTTACGAATTGCTTTACTTAATGTTCTTTTTACTACGCCCATAGTAGTACCCACTTTCTTAATCGCCGTCACTATATCAAAAATTATGATAAGGATATTAAGTTTGCTTAATATTAATTTAACGTTCTATATCCTTGACGAGTATAGTATATATACTACTCTATTAATTGTGAAATGACGGTTACTTAGTTCGTTATAATTTTTATTTATCTTATTTTGTGTATAATAGGGAGATTCCATGGATACATCTTACTACCACAATTTTATTACCCTCGTTCAAACGGGCAATATGACGCAGGCCGCAGAGATTCTTCATATTACACAACCGGCGTTAAGTAAGCAGTTAAAGTATTTAGAGGCTGAATTTGGGGCTCAATTAATCAATATTAAACGTGGACAACGAGGCTCAAATTTACAATTAACAGATGCTGGAAAAATTTTCTACGAAAAAGCTCAACAACTTTGCTCTATTGAAGAATCAACCTATAATGCAGTACAACAATTGAACTCTCGCATTGAAGGTACCTTGCGTATTGCAACCTCTGCTTCTCGTTCAACACCAATTGTACAGCAATATTTACCAGCCTTTTCTATGAAATATCCATCTGTTCACTTTGAGATTTACGAAGGTCTCATGACAAATGTAGTAAATCAACTCATCAACGGCAGTGCCGAATTAGGCATTGCTAACATTCAGATGGTAGATACTGATAAATTTGATATTCTCCTTACCCAAGAAGAACATTTATATGCTATCTTCCGTCGCGATGTATTCTGGACAGATCGTGAACATGATACCATCACTTGGGAAGACATAAAAAAATGTCCTCTATCCCTCTCTGGTGGCTCCGTACGTATGATCATGCAATCTAGCTTAACAGATATGGAACAACTCAATGCAGTGGCTATAACTACAACCAAGAGCTCCGCTATTGAATGGGCTTCTTCTGGTCGTACTGTATCATTAGTTCCAATGGATGCAAAAGAATTAATCAACCATCGTAAGATGGTTCGCATCAAATTGCCAGAATTCTCAGGGGACTTTAAAAAAGCCTTTATCACTCTTAAAGGACATGCTTTATCTCCTGTAGCACAGCAATTTATCGATTTCTACAAGGCTTATGTATAGTTCAAATGATACATAATATTAGCATCATGATATCAACAGTTCATACCATGGGGACCTATTTAGTTTTAGATACCCATACAATACATAAAAAAAGACCTAGTGCATTGAACTGCACCCCAAAAATTGGACACAATTTTTGGAGGTGCAGTTTTTTATGTACTAGGTCTTTTTGCATCATATCTTATATATCAGTAAAGCTTATGGTTGTGCAATAAAACTTATGATTTTTCAGTAAAACTTATGGTTGTGCAAGTTTACCACAGATATGATTAGATTAAGCTTGATGAACAACACCAACAATATCTGTAATACTGTTAAGATTATATTGTTCTACATAGTCACTCATTTCACGGGCAATACGTGAAATCGCCGTAGGATCTACCATCGTAGCAGTGCCAACTTGAACGGCTTGAGCACCAGCCATCATAAATTCGATAGCATCTGTGCCAGTCATAATACCTCCAAGGCCAATAATAGGAATATTTACCCCTTTATAAACTTGGTGTACCATGCGAAGTGCAACAGGCTTTACAGCTGGACCAGATAAGCCACCGTACGTATTTCCCAATAAAGGTTTACGTTTGTGAATATCAATAGCCATGCCCAACAAGGTGTTGATAAGGCTTACCCCATTACCACCGCCTGCTTCAACAGCTTTTGCAATTTTCACAATATCCGTTACATTTGGTGAAAGCTTAACGATAATAGGTTTATCGCTTACCTTGCGAACAGCTTTCGTTACCTGTTCAACTACCTTTGGATCCACTCCAAAGGCCATGCCTTCACATTCTACATTTGGACACGATACGTTAACCTCTAGGCCTGCAATACCGTCTACAGATAAGGTCTCTGCCATCCATGCAAATTCATCAATTGTGCCTGCAGACATATTAGCAAGCAATGGTACATCGTATTTTTTGAGGTCTGGCAAAATATGTGTAACAAAATGTTCTGCCCCAGGATTTTCAAGGCCGATACAATTTAGTACACCAGATGGTGTTTCTGCAATGCGAGTGCCTGGATTACCATGGCGACCTTTCGGTGTTAAGCCTTTTACAGAAATAGCACCTACCTCATTGCTAAGGTCTAAATAACCAGCATATTCTGGGCCATTACCAAAGGTACCAGATGCAGCAATAATAGGATTTTTCATCTTAATACCGCAATAATTGATAGCTAACTTTGGATTTGGCTTAACGGTGTTATTTAAATCGCGCTCACTCATTAAAAGAACACCTCCTCAGCTGGGAATACAGGACCATCTTTGCAAACTTTATAGCGTTTACCTTCTGCGCCATCACAAGCACAACCTAAGCAACCGCCTGTACCACAGCCCATACGTTCTTCAAGAGATACCTGGCAGGGCACATTGAGTTCCTTAGCCACTTGAGCTACGCCTTTCATCATCGGCGTCGGACCACAAGTCATAACAGATGTGAAAGCATTAGCATCAATCAACTCAGGCATAATTGCAGTAGGAAAACCTTTCGTACCTACGCTACCATCATCAGTGGTGATATGTACTGTAACAGGCGTATCTTTAAATAAGTCTGCCCAGAAAGTTTCGCTTTCATTTCTAAAACCGAGAATAACTTGTGCTTCTTCCCCTTCTTTCAAATGGGATGAGATGCATAACATGGGTGCAATACCTACACCACCGCCGACGAGAAGCATATTCTTGGATGTAACAAATGGTTCGCCCAAAGGACCTAAACAATCTAGAGTATCGCCGGGAACAAGGTGAGTCATAATCTCAGTTCCTTTACCTACGACACGATACAAAAGGGTAATCATCCCCTTTTCTGCATCAAAGCCTGCATAGCTGATAGGACGGCGCAATAATGGTGCCATAGAGTCCGCTACGCGAACATTACAAAACTGTCCTACCTTTGCTTCTGCTGCTTGTTTTGGTGCGTGGATATCCATAATCCACACATCAGAGCCTATTTGCTCATTGCGAACGACTTCGCCCTGTTCTACATAGCCACTCATGGTTATTACTCCAATTCAAAATCCTGTAACGCTTCTACAGTATAATTTGCATTATTTTTACGATTTGTTACAACGCGCAATACTTAATCTGTTGAGTACTAACTAGCCTTTTATCGTAAGACTACGCCCTCCTTCATAACTACTTCGCCATTAACGACTGTAAGTTTTGCTTTACCTTTAACAGTCATGCCATCGAACGGGCTTACCTTACCTTTTGTATAGAATTTATTGCGGTCTACAGTCCATTCTTCAGTAGTAGAGAATACTGTAATATCCGCTTGTTTGCCAACTTCAAGAACACCTGCATCGAGACGCATCAATTCAGCTGGACGAGTACTCATATAGTACACAACTTGGTCAATGCTAAGTTTGTCTGGACCATAGGCATTTGTAATAACCGCTGCCAAAGATGTTTCAAGACCGCTGAAGCCATTTGGTGCACAGCAGAACTCATGGTCTTTTTCTTCAAATGCATGAGGTGCATGGTCTGTGATAATAGCATCGATTGTGCCATCTTTCAAACCTTCTAACAAAGCTTGACGATGATCTTCGGAGCGAATTGGAGGAGCCATTTTGAAAGCTGGGTTATATTCGCGCAAATATTCGTCAGTGAAAGATAAATGTTGGCTTGTAACTTCACAAGTTACATTAAGGCCTTTAGCCTTTGCACGACGCACCATATCTACTGTATTTTTACTACTTACGTGAGCGATATGAATATGACCACCGGTCATTTCAGACAATAAGATATCACGTGCTACAGCCAAATCTTCGGCTACTGCAGGACGACCAGAAACACCTAGCTCATAAGATACAATACCTTCGTGCATATGACCATTTTTAGTCAATGTAATATCTTCCGCATGGTCGATAACCATTTTATTGAACATGGAGGAGTATTCTAAAGCGCGACGCATAAAAGCTGCATTTTCTACATAGTGACCATCGTCGGAGAATGCAACTACACCAGCTTCAGCCATATCGCCTAATTCAGCAAGCTCTTTACCTTCAAGACCTTTAGATACAGCGCCGATGAATTCTACTTTAACAACACCAGTAAGCTCTGCTTGTCTTTGCAAACCTCTTACGAGCATTGCATTATCTACTACAGGATTTGTATTAGCCATAGTTACAACGCGTGTGAAACCACCTGCTGCAGCTGCTTGTGTACCAGAGTGGAAGTCTTCTTTCGCTTCTTGGCCTGGTTCACGCAAATGTGTATGAATATCGATAAGACCAGGTGCTACAATAAGACCTGTCGCATCATATACTTCAGCGCCGTCTGCACTTAAATTTTGACCGATGGCTGCAATTTTACCATCTTTTACGAGAACGTCTGCTACTTCGTTTTGTTTTTTCGCCGGATTTACTACCGTACCATTTTTAATAAGCAAGCTCACTACCGTCACCTCCGATAATAGTTAAGTACAATACAGCCATACGTACAGCTACGCCATTGCGTACTTGTTCTTGAATTACTGATTGATCAGAATATGCTACATCTGGCGCAATTTCAAGACCGCGGTTCATTGGACCTGGATGCATTACCATTACGTCGTCTTTAGCTAATTTCAATACTTCGTTGTTGATACCAAAGATTCGTGCATATTCTCTATTTGTAGGATATAGTGCAGAGTGAATACGTTCTAATTGAATGCGAAGTACGTTTACTACATCTGCATTAGCCACTGCTTCACGAATATCATGGTGTACAGTAACACCTAATTTTTCAAGTTCTGGATATACCATTGTACGAGGACCAGCTAGATGTACATCGGCGCCCATTTTAGTAAGGCCATAGATGTTAGATCTTGCTACACGGCTGTGCATGATATCGCCGATAATAACTACTTTTAAGCCTTCAAGGGATTCTTTTTTCTCTAAAATAGAGTACATATCTAGCAAAGCTTGTGTTGGATGTTCATGAGCGCCATCACCTGCATTGATGATAATAGGATCAACTGCTTTAGTAGCATATAAAGGTGCACCTTCTGCGCTGTGGCGCATTACGATAGCATCTGTGCCCATGTAGGACATCGTTAACAATGTATCGCGGAAGCTTTCACCTTTACCCATGGAAGATCCACTTGGAGAAAGATTGATAACGTCAGCCCCTAAATATTTGCCGGCTAACTCAAAGGAACTACGGGTACGAGTACTTGGTTCCATGAAGAGGTTAATAATAGATTTCCCCTTCAAAAGTGGAACCTTCTTGTCATCAGAAAGTACGATGTTCTTCATTTTCTTTGCCACAGCTAAAATCAATTTGATTTCTTCAGGTGACACATTTTGCAAACCTAATAAATGTTTGCCTTTTAGGCTAACTTGTCCCATGATTTCCTCCTAACTCACGTAACAAAAAAGACCTTTTGCCCAGGGCAAAAGGTCAAATAGTTTGCACAAAGAAGCCCTTATGGGCGCTTCAACTATATTCCTTTTTCAGCCTCTCTGGACTAAATTAAAAGGTATTGTATTATGCAATGGTCTCTCGTACCATATACGCATTTTCTTTTTTTATTGTACTGAATCTACCTGTGAAAGTCAATGTAAAACAGAAAATTCATAAGGATTTTAAAAAGAGGACAAGCACATAAAATTGCTTGTCCTCTCTATATTTAAACAGCTATACCCATATTATTTTCACTTACTTGGCACTAAAGTGTCCTACTAATATGAGTTATGAATACTAACCTAAAAATATTAACCTAAAGGATAAATTTTAGGTGGATTCTCTTCTTCATTTTGCTGTTCATTTTGTGGTGCCAATGGAACTACTGGCTCAGTTGGCATCGGGTTCACTTGCACATATTGCTGATTTTGTGGCATTTGAGGTTGTCGTTGATCACGACGACGCGTATTTTGAGATGCCGTCGGTCTTGGTTTCGTCAACTCATCAATAGACACTGCATTTGGAATTGTTACATTTGGTGTATCCTCATGAACATCGTCAAGTTCTTTGAAGGACGGACCAGTTTTAGCCGCTTGAGCTGCTTTACGTTCCTCTTCAATTTGTTGACGAGCAAGCTCTGCACGACGACGAGCATTTTCTTGTTGCTCTTTAACACGTTGAATTGCTTCAGCCCGCTCTTTAGCTTTACGTTCGATTTCAGCTTGTGCCAACGCTTCTTGACGAGCTGCTTCCGCCTTGCGTTCCGCTTCAAGATGCGCTTGGTATCGTTCCTCAGCAATACGGCGAGCCTCTGCGGCTTGACGTTCTGCTTCAGCTCGTTCTGCCGCAAGTCGTTCTTGCTCTGCCTTACGAGCTTCTTCAGCCAAGCGAGCTTGTTCAGCTTTACGGGCTGCTTCAATTCTCGCCGCTTCTGCTTTACGCGCTTCTTCAGCACGTTTTGCTTCTGCTGCTAAACGAGCCTCTTCTGCTTTACGCGCTTCTTCAGCACGTTTCGCTTCTGTTGCTAAACGAGCTTCCTCTGCCTTGCGAGCAGCCTCAATTCGTGCTTGTTCGGCTTTACGTGCTTCCTCAGCACGGCGAGCCTCTTCTGCCTTTCTAGCCGCTTCAATTCGCTGTGCTTCTAAGGCAGCTTTTGCTTCAGCCGCTTTACGTGATTCCTCAGCGCGTCTAGCTTCTAAGGCTTCTTGCTCTGCTTTACGTTGTGCTTCTAAACGAGCTTTTGCTTCGGCTGCTATGCGAGCGGCCTCCGCTTTTCGTGCTGCCTCTAAACGTTCTGCTTCCGCCTTACGCGCCGCTTCGATACGGGCCAGCTCAGCTTTACGCACTTCTTCTGCCTTGCGAGCTTCCTCAGCTCGGCGTTCAAGCTCAGCTTTTCTAGCTGCTTCAATGCGTTTTGCCTCTTCTGCTTGTCGCATTTCTTCGGCTTTCTTAGCTGCTAAAGCGGCTTTTTCTTTTGCCGCTTGAGCTTCTTGAGCCGCTTTCAATTCAGCTGCCTTGCGATCAGCTTCGGCTTTTTCTGCCATTTTGCGCTCAATTTCAGCATGTTTGGCTTCTGCAGCCTTCCGTGCCATTTCTGCCTTTTCAGCAGCTAATTTAGCTTCTTCCGCTTTTTTACGAGCTAATGCTTCCTCAGCTTCTTTTGATTTTTTAAGTTGTGCTTCTTTTTTAGCTTCAGCAGCTGCTTTATCACTTAACTTTTTAGTTTCTTCATGAGCGATATTCTCTGCCTGCTTACTAGGTGTCAAAGAAGATTTTGTAGTATTTACAACACCTTTATTGCTATCTTTACCACCTATAGGGCCTACCGGAATTTGCGTACCCCCTTGAGTTGGATGACCTAAACTATCTTTTACATCTTTAGGAACATTAACAGCAATAGTTTGATGTTTTTGTGGATTTGCAAGAGATTCAGGGATTAACAAGAATCGTATCGGCAAGTTAGATGCCCCTGCAGGCATAAAGTTTAATGTTAATAAATCACCTGCATTATAGTTACCCATGAGGCGACTATCTAAAATAGTCCCATCCCCAAGTGCAGAGATACCATCAGCGCCTCCAATATGATATGTTCGTGTATCTGTTTGACCACGGCGAGCCCCTTGTTGGTGCAATGCTTTCACCGTAAAGGAACCAGAATATGGTCCACCAAGAGGGTTAAAATACAATCTAAATGGTTCATTACCTTTAGTTGGAATTTTTAGCGTATAAGATACACCATAGTTACCACGATCGCGAACAAATGCTTTATTTTGCATTTCGTCTACACCGTTAATAAACATATCTTCACGGTCATTACCGACTTCTACAAAAGCACCGCCTAGTGTCGTATCAAATGGTGTAGTAACCTCCATATTACGCTTAGACCCAGTATAGGTACCACGCAACTGAATTTCATCAATAGGCAAATTTTTCGCCCAATGAGATGCATCTACAGCATCCATCCCCATAGGTAGCATCATAACCCGAGCAAATACAGGCGCTTCCGTTTTAATATCTACGATCCCCGTAAATAATGCGTCTTGATATACAGGCGTATTCTCTAAGTCGCTAAAGATTAGTTTGCGACCTTGTGGTGGAATACTTAATGAATATAATGGTCTAGCATTAGGGCTTTCATTAAGAGGCTGTTCTAAATCTTTACGCGACAAATCACGACCAGCCGCAAAATAATCAGGAGTAGCTACAGACTTTAATTGTCGCATTACATGGACTGTATTAGGATATGCCGTTTGATTTTCGAGGACAATAGCAATTTTATGAGGCTGATCCATTTCATTTACGTGATAAAAATAGATACGGCCATTACCATTAATTGTACCTGCACTAAGCGTACCACCTACAGGCCCTACGTATTCAGGGCTATCTGATAGGAGTAATGTATCCGTTTGAGACACCAATGTAGGTGGTAACGGAGAAAACTGAAAATATCCAATTGATTGTAAATCTATATCACGAGCCTCTACATGGCCTGTAAGGGCAGCCATGGCGGCCATAGCCGCAGCTACACAATATCTTGATTTATAAGAAAACATATATTATTACCTCTATATTTCTTCAAGCCCCAACGGATCATATGTAAGTGCTAATGCTTCAATCTTTTTAAGACGGTGGCCAATGCCCGATTTAGACAATTCACCATCCATTAACTCTTCTAGCTCTTTTAAACTCGCTTCGGGATTTTCCCACCGAAGTCTTGCAACGACTCTCAATTTTTCAGGCAATTCATCAATACCGATTTCTCTATCAATAATACGGATAGCTTTTACCTGACGTACCGCTGCATCTACAACCTTTTGTAAATTTGCAGTTTCACAGTTTACTTGTCTATTAATCTGATTTCGTACAGTCTTCATAATGCGTACGTTTTCAAATTCCATGAGAGCAGATTGAGCCCCCATGATTTGTAAGCAGTTCGTCACTGCATCGCCTTCTTTAAGGTATACTACATACTCTTCCTTGCGCTCCGTTAATCCAGCGTGAATATGAAAGAGCCGTAACACATGGATAATCTCCCGTGCAAAACCTTCATTGCCCGTCATAAACTCTAAGTGATAATCACTTTGCGGTTTATTAACGGATCCGCCTCCTAGGAATGCACCCCGCAAAAAAGCACGTCGAGCCTCCATAGATTTGAGCCAACTGCGTGGAATTTGTTCAGTTACAGGCCATAGCGCAAGATCTTCTAAAGCTCGCCGCCCCTCCATAGATGGTTCTACAGATAAGGTATACATATTTTTCTTACGCAAGTTTAAGCCTTGACGTACTAATACATTGGTAGGTAATTCATATTGTTTCTTTAAGATACCTAGCAATCGACGCGCTACAGCATTGTTAGCCGTAGACAATCGAATGCCTACAGCACCATTCATACCTAAAATGATAGATCCACCCATGCGCAATAAGCAAGACGCTTCAATTTTCATGGCCATATCTGCATCACTAGAGCATTCATATTGGCATAATTCATTTTTTACATCTTCTGCAAATGACATAGGTATCCCTTCTCATTAATGATCATCTCGTTGGAGATAATATTCTAGGATATGTGGTTCTGTGTTAGATTGCATAGCACGAACGATATCCATAATAACTTTACCTAACCGTTCTGGATCGTGAACAGCGGGCTTTTTAGAACTAATCAAGGTAGCACGAATTGTACGAATACCTTTAGCTTGTAATTTTTTCGTATCTAATGCGACAGGTTCAGAACCTACAGCACTATATTGCTCAACCATTTGAATTGGCAACGGACCATCATTAGCAAGGACAGTATCTACAATACCTTCCCCACCATGAGCAATTAAAGCCTCTACATGGTCATTTAATGTATAACCCGTAGTTTCACCTGGTTGCGTCATAACATTAGCAATATAAATCTTATTAGCCTTACTTGCTCTTACATGAGAGGCAAGCTTATCTGTTAACAGATTTGGAATAATACTAGTATATAAACTACCAGGGCCAAAGATGATTACATCTGCTTCATCGATGGCGCGCAAAGCAGCACCTTCAGGTTTTGGCTGAGCAGGGTCACTGTAGATACGTTGAATGCGCTTTCCAGAATTTGGAATATTACTTTCACCTTCTACAATAGTACCATCTGTCATTTCTGCACATAGTTTAATAAACTCCGTAGAGGAAGGAATAACACGACCGCGGACACGCAATAGTTTACTAGCAGCTTCGAGAGCCTCCTCCACATCACCATCATATACTTGAGCGAGGGCTGTAATAAATAAATTACCAAAGCTATGGCCAGATAATTCATTTTCCCCTTCAAAACGATAGCGGAACAAGTTTTCCATAACCCCTTCTTGTTCAGCTAGTGCAACGAGACAGTTTCGAAGATCACCAGGGGCAATCATTTTAAAGTCTTCACGCAGACGGCCAGAAGAGCCCCCATCATCTGCAACAGTTACGATAGCAGATAGATTAGATGTGTGCGCTTTCAAACCGCGCAAAAGATTTGATAAACCCGTACCACCGCCAATAACAACGATTTTTGGACCTTTATCAAGACGAATATTCTGGAAAATAATATCCGATACTTTACTATCAGGATTTGGTAATACAGCACGAATTATGGTTTTAATAACCTTACTCGTACCGATGAGCATCAGTATAGCACCAATAGATAATAGTACAAACCCAACAGCAATGAGAACATTATAATTGTAAAAGCCCGTTAAATCATAAGAAAAGGCTAGTACAATATCTTCTAGTACGGCCAACCATTGATAGTTGAACATCAATGAAATACCGATAATTAATAGACCTACACCAACACTAAACAGGGCAAGCCAACGTTTTATATTTAGGCCCGGAATTAACCACCGAAACCACCCTTTTCTCAACATAAGAACCCCTATCTAGTTACCAATTGTTTTAATTTCATGAGGATTAAAATCTTCTTCTACATTATTTTTCATCATATCTCGATGCTCAACGGATACGCGGTATCCCTTTTCAAGCAAGTGAGAATATAATGATTCTGCCATAGAAACAGATCGATGCATACCACCAGTACAACCTACAGCTACGATAAATTGAGATTTGCCTTCTTGTTCATAATTTGGCACAAGAAAATCTACCGTATCAAAGAAGCGTTTTTTAAACTCATCTGTCACTTCAAAAGAGTGAATATATTCATTTACCGCTTCAACACGACCTGTTTTATGTCGGAATTCAGGAATATAGAACGGATTTGGTAAGAACCGCACATCCCATACCATGTCAGCATCGAGAGGAATACCGTATTTAAAACCAAAGCTAACTACCGTAATAGCCATGCCATGACCTTCATCCACTTGAGTAAAGCGAGTTTTTAAATACTCTTTAAGGCTAGCTGTTTTCATATTAGTGGTGTCAATAATGAAATCTGCTTTATGGCGTACAGAATTAAGAATTTGACGCTCTTTTTTGAGACCAGTCGTAATTAACCCATCTGGAGCCAATGGATGGCTACGACGGCTTTCTTTATAACGACGAATTAATGTTTCATCTGTAGCATCCATGAATACGATTTCAAAATCAACCTTCATATCTTTTAATGTATCAAGAGATGAGGATAAGGCTTCAAAGAACTCGCCACCGCGAATATCGACTACGAGCGCTACGCGATTAGTACGTTCCCCACCTTGACGGCAAATTTCACTCAATTTTGGAATCAGCACAGGTGGAATATTGTCGATACATAAATATCCCATATCCTCTAAGGCCTGTAATACTTGAGTTTTACCAGCACCGGACATGCCAGTAACGATTAATAAACGAAAGGCTTCCATAGTTTTACTCCATTATAAAAGATTCTCTTCAATCCAGCGGGCCACACCATCTTTATTATGGTGACCGCAAATCGCATGAGCTACTGATTTAACATGATCTGTAGCATTCTCTACAGCCACTGAATAACCGGTTTTACTGAGCATCGAAATATCATTTTCTGCATTACCAAAGGATATGATATTCTCTAAACCGATATGATTATCAAAAGCTAACTTTTCTAAAGCACACCCTTTAGATACATTCGGTGCAATGATTTCTAAAAAGTCACTTTGACTGCGAACTAATGTAACTACATCTCCCACCAAAGGGATTAAGGTATCAATAATTCTATCGATGCCTTCTACCGTATCGATAGCAATTAATTTATTAGGTTCTGATGGTAAGCTATATAAATCATCTCCTAAAAACTCCGCTTTCGCACCTGTTTGGTTTTCATAAAGATCGGACTGCCATGTTTTATGATGGCATAGTAAGCGATCGTCCACATAGGATTGAATATGCCAGTTGTATTGTTTAGCTAAATCAAAAATACGACGTACAGCCTGAATAGAAACAGTCTGTTCAAATAGCTTACGCCCTGTCTCTAATTCTTGAATAAGACCACCTGAAAACAAAATCATCGGTACATTACCAAGCTGTAAAGCCAGGCCAATAGGTTTGGCCGTCTGGTACATGCGCCCCGTAGCTATAGCGATGGCAATCCCCTTTTTGTGCAGTCTTTGTAATACATCTACTGTATAGTCAGATACAGTATTATCGCTGCGTACCAAGGTTTCATCACAATCGATAGCCACCATTTTAATATGAGAAAAAGAAGGGTTCATATTTGCCTCCTTTATAGGAAAATCTAATACTCTTTATTATACCATTTATAGCACTTATATACATAGAAATAACCTAGTTTCACCACAACAAACTTACTAGTCATCTATTAGTTAATTTTACTAATTAATAAACGCTAAAAATAGTTTTACCTACATCAGAAATATCAAAAGGAAAACTTAAATGGCACAATAAAAAACCTTATATATCAATTTCACATAGAACTATATATTTAACGCACAAAAAAGAGACTCCCAAAGGAGTCTCTTTTGTATTGATAACTATCAAATTAGAATTTGTAGTTAAGGTCTGCACGGTAGAAGTCAGCGTATTCAGCACCGTCTTGAGTTTTCCAGTCGAAGCCGTAGTATGCGGACAAGCCTACGTTGTTTTGTAATGCGTAGTCAACAGTTGCCATCCAACCTTTAGCATCGTTAGTGTAGATGTGGTTCCAAGTAGTATCTACGATTGGAGCATTAGCTTTTTGGTTGAAGTATTGAGCTTTTACATCCCAAGTACCTTGTTTTTTGATGTTGTAGTTACCATAACCAACGCCTGCAGTCCAAGCTTGAGATTTATCAAGGTTGGAAGCTTTCAACCATTCGCCGCCTACCCAAACTTTGTCGAAGTTAGCGTCAGCGTTGAAGCCGTAGATATTTCTAACACCAGAGTCTTGGTTTACGCGATCGTAGAAACCACCAACCATAGTGTGTTTACCTACTTTACCGTTAAGGTTAACAAGTACGTTAGTTACGTTTTGATCTTTAGTCAAGCCAGCTGCTTCACCAGATACTGCATAACCGTAAGCTACTTGAGCGTTAACTTTGTCGTTACCAGCGTTGAATTGAACACCGTCGAATGTGCCATCGAATGCCAAACCAGCACCAGCTACTTGACCGAAACGACCAGCTTTCAAGGATACGCGTTCGCCGAATTTGTGGTTAACATAAGCGCGGTCAACATTCACACCTACGTTAGAACCATTACGGGAATCACCCAATTCGAAGTTGTTAGAAGCTACACGAACTACTGCGTCTGTACGATCGTTAACTTTTGCGTTGAATTGCAAACGTGCACGAGCGTCGAATTTGGAGTCAGCGTGTTCAGCATCACGGTAACGAAGACGAGCATCACCAGTAACTTTTACGTTACCAACGCGGTCTTCCAAACGAGCTACACGAACGCCCAAGTTGTTCAATTCGTTGGAGAATTCATCAGCCAAACGGTTGATCATAGCTTGTTGTTCAGCGTTAGCGCGGTCTTGGTTAGCCATAGCTTTAGCTACCATTTGAGCCATTTCGTAACGAGTGATGTTGTTTTGGCCTTTGAAAGTGCCATCTGGATAACCGTTAACGATACCAGCGTTAGCCAATTGGGAAACTGCTTGGTATGCCCAAGAATCTGGAGTTACATCGGAGAATGGGTTAGCTGCGAATGCAGTAGTTACACCCAAAACTGCTGTTGCTGCGAAGATTGCTGCGAATTGTTTTTTCATAGTTGAATTCCTTCTTTCTGAAAAAAATAGAAATATAAAATGTTACAAGTCATAACATTCACATTCTACTCTGTTCTTCAGATTAAGAATTTTTGGGAGTGTCCACGTTTCCTCGCCACATTCTACATCGAAGTTCTTCGTTTCATGTGTTTGTTATCTCTTGTACGGTGATATTAGCATAACCAAATTTTCGTGTAAACCCTTTTTTCTCAATTTTATTCTCATTATAAAAATTTTATAATTTAAAATGCCTTCAAATTTAGATAATATCTAGTTTTATGAGGTATAAATTTTTTCAATAAAATTATTAAATTTATCTAGTT
>ERZ773001.411-NODE-411-length-17480-cov-51.5721_pt1 | contig 17480 bp, 13 predicted proteins | sample MGYA00511673_ERZ773001 | MGnify/ENA primary metagenome ERZ773001 (study PRJEB29015, sample SAMEA2738091) | human oral metagenome | biome: human oral; feature: human-associated habitat; material: saliva | place: China | collected 2162 ... | reverse complement strand
AGTGCCCCGCTTCTTCTAATGCGAGGCGGGTTAGTTTGAAAGTTTTGGAGGCGGTTGGTGCTGCGCGTGCCGCTCCGTGTGGAGTGGTCTGCGCGGCTCCTTGAGCCTCATGTACTCAAGTATGCACCCTCTCAGAGGGTGTGTCAATAGGGTTGAGCGAACTTTACTCAACTTTTTTTCGCGGAGGTGTGTGAGGGGCGGGTATTTTGGGACTCTGGAGGGGTGTTTTGCGGGAGATTTTAGGACTGCGGCGAGGTGCGAATGGACGGTTTTGCCGCGGAATTCCAGGGTTTTTTGGTGGCGCGAGGGTGCGGCGAGGCGATTCAGTGCACGGCGGACGGTGCCGGGCGCGCGGGGCGAAAAAATTTTTAAAAAATTTTTAAAAACGTGCGGGAAACCTAAAAATTAGGGTGCGAGAGGGGTCGAAAGGTGGCATGGGCGCACCTTATATAGGGTGCGCGAGGCGATTTTTGGGTCTGGAATCTTTTGAGTCTGGAAGCTAGGCCTCTGGCAGCGTTGCTAGAGGCGCTGTGAACATCAGAGATTCACTCCTCTTATATATAGAGAACCTGCGCGCAAGCTCCATCGCTCACTCTATAGAGGCATCTCCGTTTGTCCGAGCTGCAATTCTCCAACCCTCACCTGTGCCTTGAGGCTGCCCGCCTGCCGTATCCTGGTTACGACCATATCCTCTCAAAGTAGACAGGAGAACCCATGTCAGAAACGTTCAAGTCATTTCTGAAAAATATATACATATCAACTAGGAAGAAAATAAAAACCTTCTTTTTAAAGATGCAAACGCCCTTCAGAATAATTAAAAATATCATTTTTTCAGCTTTTATAGTCTATGCAATTTTTAATTACTCAAAGATTATAGAAATATATATCCCCAATGTATTTAAATTTGTAGCCACTCACAGCTGGGAAAGTGCAATTGCATTATTTATACTACTAACTATACTATTGTGCTCCAAAAAATATCTGGCATCGTATGCACAAAACTTCTTCTCCAGCCTCACAAATAAATATTTCATGCTTTCACTTGCAGTGCTTGCTATTATCGGTGCTTCTGCAGCTCTTCTTATCCCTTCTTATACGAATTGGTTCAGGGAAAATGATAGTGCTAAATCTCGACAAACGATAAGTAGCTCCCAGTCCACACAGAGCGGTCAGGATACTGGAAATCAGCAGAAACAGGAATCCAAAAACTCTGCTTCTGAGTTGCGAGGACACCTTCTCTATATTACGGGTGGTGTTATTGCTGTTTTGGGTCTTATTGAGACAAATCGCAAGAATAGTCAGGATCATATTCGTGAGGTGCATGCAGCTCGCCGTGACCGTTATATTCAAGCAGTCGATAAACTATCGAGCAAAGAAGCGCCTGTACGTCTTGGTGGAGTGTACGCTCTTGTGGGTCTTGTCGATGAGTGGTTAGATGACGACAATATCGATCAAGAAACTCAACTTAAAGAAGGGCAGGTTATTATCAATAACCTTTGCTCTTATATTCGACGCCCATTCTCCATGGCAGATAAGTTAGAAATGCTCGAGAGACAAACCCTTTCTACACCTCCCCCAATGATACGCAGAAAAAAGAAGGTACACTCTCCCAAGACTTCACAGAAAATAAATAAAGATAAAATTCTTTTTAAAGAAGAAAAAGAAATCCGACAGACAATTATCAGTGAAATACGAAGTAGGCTTAGCCGTGGTCTTGACCCTAGTGGCATGCCCACCCCAGGCCCCTGGTCTAAATTCACCTATAACTTCTCAGGTGATTTCTTCTACCCTGTTGATTTTTCAAATAGCTATTTTGGGACACCAATAGACTTCGGGCTATCTAATTTTTTTGAATACGTTAATTTTAACTCAGCAGTTTTTGACGACGATGCAGATTTCCATGAGGCATCATTTAGAGAGAATAGCTTTTTTGAGAAATCAATTTTCAATGCAGATATTAGGTTTCAGGGAGCGGAGTTTACCAAAGGACCTGATTTCTCTCAAGCGATCTTCAATGGAGGTACTGATTTCAGCAAATCGACTTTCAATGGCGAGGTGCTATTTCTCGCAACTTTTTGCGGATACACAACATTTTCAGAAGCAACTTTCTCTCAAGATGTTCAATTTACTGGAAGAACTTTCCATCAAGAAGTTGATTTTAGTAAATCTACTTTCAAGGAGCTTTCAATATTCATAGGTGTATTTTTTAAAGGAAAAACACTCTTTAACGATGCAACCTTTACCAAAAGTGTGAATTTCAGCGATGCAACTTTCGAAAATTATGAACCGCTCTTTGTGAGTGGAGAGGAGAGAGCTAAGTTCTCTGTTCGCCCAAGTCAAGAGGACTACATTTTCTCAGTTTCTAGCAACAGTAAGCCCATTCACACGAGAGAGACCAAGCTTGATGACGTAACACGCCGTATCCCTATTGGTACTGTGCTCTTTGATCCTTCATCCCCAAAGGACGAAAACGGAAAATACAGGGAAAGTCCCCCAGCATAATAACTATTAGAAAGTTGGGGATGAAAACCATGCGACAAGCCCCACCTGCACCTCTCGTGCAGGCGGGGCTTCTTCTTTAACCACCGCGAGCGCGCCAGGGTGGGACTCTCCCCTATGCTGGATATAAGCCAGCACCGGAGCAGGAAGGGCACACCACCATGAACCTCAACAAACTCTTAACCGCGCTACGGCAACGCAAAAACACCCCGGCGCGCATCCAGCAGGCCGGGCGGCGCGAACACTACACGCACGCCCTCGAACAATTCCTCGACGGGCAGCCCGCCGTACGCCTCCGCGGGGCGTACACGCTCGCGAACCTCGCGGACGAATGGCTCACCGACACCTCCTTCCCCGAGCAGGTACGCCGCGAAGAAGCCCAGGCCATCATCGACGCGCTGACCGGGTGCATCCGCACGCCCTACCCCCTCGCGCAGAAGCGGCAGATCCTAGAAGCAGACGAGACCCCCGAAGGGTACAAAGGCGACTTTACGCGCGATCAGGAGGCACTACGCGAAGAGCAGCTTGTGCGCCGCACGGTCTTCATGGAGTTCAGCCGCCGCCTCGCCACGGTCGCCGAGAGCAACAAGGCAGACAACGAGGATGACCAGCACACGGTACCGCCAATATCGCCGATGTGGGCTGACCTGCGCTTCGATTTTGGTGGCGCACCCATCTTCTACCCGCTACGGCAGCTGCACTTTCAGAACGCCGATTTCGCCTCCGCAACCTTCCACGGCCCGGCAGATTTCTCCGGCGCAACCTTCCACGGTGACACCAGCTTCTCCGCAGCACAGTTCACCGCTGACGCATCCTTCCACGGCGCGAACTTCAACGACTGGGTGGGCTTCAGCGCCGCACGCTTCGCGGGCGCAGCAGAGTTCCGCGCGGCTCATTTTGCGGACGTGGCAAGCTTCGCAACCGTAACCTTCACCGGCGAGGCTGACTTCTCAGACGCGGTCTTTTCAGCTGCGGCTGACTTCGCGGTAGCCACCTTCAAATCCGACGCCAACTTTTCACGCTTGAACACCGCAGGCATAGCCAGCTTCGCGGCGGTCACCTTCGACGGCAAGGCAGTATTCACCGCCTCCACGTTCCACGATGAAGCACACTTCGCCGCGTCGGTTTTCAACCGCCCGGCGGTGTTCTCCAAGTCGCTGTTCGGCGGGGCCGCGCGCTTTGCCGGTATAGTGACCAAGCAGTCTGCGATGTTCAGCAACGTGCGCTTTACGGGCGCGGCGGACTTTAGCGGGGCGTCCTTCACACAGTACGAGGATTTTGGTGGGGCGCGGTTCGACGGCGACGCCACGTTCAGCCGGGCGTCTTTTATTGCGCTTCCAAGGACGCGCTATGAGATGGACTTCCCGCAGCACGCGAACTTCGGTAACGCGGCCTTCGCGCAGGATGCCGACTTTAGTGAGGCGACGTTCACGGCGCATGTCGGCTTCTACAAGGCGACGTTCGCGCGGGAGGTGAGCTTCAACGGGGCGAGCTTTGAGGGCGCCTACTTCGCGGATGCGACGTTCGGTCAAAAGGCTGATTTCAGGCAGACTAGCTTCGCGTACGTTGAGCCGTCCTTTGAGGCTTTGGAGAGGCGGCTGCAGAGGGCACGGTTCTCGGCACAGGCGGATCCGCAGGATTACCTGTTCGAGGCGCGCCCGGAGAGCCCGCACGGTTTCAGCTGTGGCGAGGCACAGCTTCTTAATAGAACGTTCGTTCTCCCTGTCGGTGCGGTGCTGTACGACCCGGACTCCTGGGACGAAGAGAAGCAGGAGTACACCCACATCAGTGAGCCTGCGCAGTAAAACCTAGCGCTCCCCGCCGTCGGGGAAGCTCCCATACACACACGCACAGACCCCGCCCATGCATCCAGCGCTGGCGGGGTCTTTGCTTTCGACCAGGAGCCGCCCAAGCCCGATAGCTTTACACTATGCTGAAAAGTGACCATTCCTCTCAGAGAAGACAGGAGAAAACATTGCTTAGCAACGAACCTTCATCAGGGCAACGGGACAAAACCTTATCTCGTTTCAAAAAATGGCTCAGAGAAAAATATCCACGTGTATATGGATTTTTCTTCTCCGAAACGCCATTTTATATTCGCCATTTCTTCCTGATACTCGTCTTACTCGGAGTTATTGGAGGAGTGGCTGCTCTTTTGATTCCATCCAATACTGGCTGGCTACGTCAGAGCGGGCTATCCGGCGAAGCGGAGCAGAAATCTATTTCTGATTTACGCTTGCATTTCCTATACATCACGGGTGGAATTATTGCGATTCTGACTCTTCTGCAAACTAATTGGAAGAACCAGGTCGACCGCCGAAAGGTCGAGGCTGATATCAAGAAAAACGAGCAGGACGCAGAGAAGAACGAGCGCGACCATATCCGCCAAGTGCATGCTGAACGACGTAGCCGCTACACCAAGGCTGTAGAACAGCTCGCCAACGAAAAAGCAGCCGTCCGTCTGGGGGGTATCTATACCCTTGTTAGTCTCGTCGATGAATGGCTTGCTGATGACACTCTCGAGTCAGAAGAACAACAAAAAGAAGGGCAGGTTATTATCAATAACCTCTGCTCCTACATTCGTTCACCCTTCCCTCTGGCATTAAAAGCAGAGATGTTTGAGGGCGATTCAGAGCCTGATAACTATGAAGGAGATTTCTCCAAAGATCAGGCGGCATTTCATGAAGAACAGGATGTACGCCGCACTGTCTTTGTTGAGATGAGCAAGCGCAGTAGTACCTTCACTAGGGATATGATTGGCAAAATAATCGGCACATCCCTAGGAACGTGGAGTGATTTTGAGTTTGATTTCAGCCGAGCATCAATTTTCTACCCGCTCAGTAATCTCACGATTGAGAAAGGTAATTTTTCTTCTGCCAAGTTCTACAGCAACGCAGACTTCAGCGGGGCGAAATTCATCCAAAACGCGGACTTCAGCATGGCGACCTCCACCCAAAACGCAAACTTCAGGAGAGCGACATTTGCCCAAAACGCGGACTTCAGCTGGGCGAAATTCACCCAAAACGCGGACTTCATCGGGGTGGTATTCATCGAAAACGCGGACTTCAACTGGGCGAAATTCACCCAAAACGCAAACTTCAGCGAGGCGACCTTCACCCAAAACGCGGACTTCAACTGGGCGAAATTCACCCAAAACGCAAACTTCAGCGAGGCGACCTTCACCCAAAACGCAAACTTCAACTGGGCGAAATTCACCCAAAACGCAAACTTCAGCATGGCAACATTCACCCAAAACACACGCTTCTTGCGGACGATTTTTTTCCAAAACGCAAACTTCCAAGGGGCATATTTCAAATATATTGAGCCTGTATTTGCCATGGAAAATTTGGGAGCCTTTTTTTCTGTACTCACAGACCCCTTGAATTATGTGTTTATGGTAAATGTCCACAGCCCTCTGTCAATTACTCCCGAGCAAGTTACGGTAGCTGACGGCAGGGTATTCACTATTCCTGTAGGTTGCGAGCTTTTCGACCCCGAACCTTTGCCCGCACCCAAACCGAAAGAACCCACCGAATAGCATTCACCCCTAAAGGCCCCGCCGGCCCACCGTCGGCAGGGTCTTTTTACACCCGTAGCAAGTGTGCCTCTGCGGACACATCCGCCTATCACAGTGCTGCCCCGAGCGGGGGCTTCGTTTATATCTGACAGCAACCCATGCCAGACAGTTTTGCACTATGCTGAAGGGTGACCATTCCTATCAGAGAAGACAGGAGAAACATAAGTGACGCCAGAGCCTAGCCCATCCCCCACGCAGCTTATTATTCCGAGCCCAGGAGCTGTTACATGGGACGTTGTCGCCCAGTGGGTAACAATAGGAATACTCATAGCCTGCACAGTTGCAGTTATATTTTTTGTTTTTAACTACCTTCCTAAAGTCAAAAAGATTAAGCCGTTTTATGCGTCGATTGCAGCTGTCGCTATTCTCGGCGGTGTCTTTGCCTTCCTCCTCCCTGTTGCCTTCAATTCCGGGTTCGGCAAGGATGATGACGGCAGGGTTCTTCGGCAACTCATCCTCTACACCACCGGTGGTCTTCTAGGTGTCATTACTCTTGGTGAAACTCACCGAAAGAATAACCAGGAAAAAGAGAAAAACGAAAACGATCATACCCGTCAGGTGTATGCGGAACGCCGAAGCCGCTACACCAAGGCTGTAGAGCAACTAGCCAACGAGAAAGCAACTGTCCGTCTGGGCGGCATCTATACCCTTGTTGGTCTCGTCGATGAATGGCTTGCTGATGACACCCTCAAGTCAGAAGAACAGCAAAAAGAAGGGCAGGTTATTATCAATAACCTCTGTTCCTACATTCGTTCGCCCTTCCCACTGGCGGCAAAAATTGAAGAATACGAAGCCCACAAGGAACTAGAAAAGCTCCAGAAAACAGAATCCGAGAAGCTCAGCGAAGGAGAGTCTTCAGGGCTCCAGGTCCTACTTAGGCGTTTGAAAGATTCTGGTGAATACGAAGCCCACAAGGAACTAGAAAAGCTCCAGAAAACAGAATCCGAGAAGCTCAGAGAAGCAGAGTCTTCACGGCTCCAGGTCCTACTTAGGCGTTTTAAAGATTCTGATGAATACAAAAAGCCTAAAGACATCACCACAGACTATGCAAAGTTCCACGAAGAACAGGACGTACGCCGCACTATCTTCGTCGAGATGAGCAAGCGCAGTAGTACCTTCACCATGAATGAGCAGGACGAAATAATCGAAACGATTTCAGGAACCTGGAGTGACTTTGATTTCGATTTCAGCCGAGCTCCCATTTTCTATCCTCTCAGTAGCCTCACGATTGAGAAAGGTAATTTTTCTTCTGCCAAGTTCTACAGCGACGCAGACTTCAGCGAGGCGACCTTCACCCAAACCGCAGACTTCAGCGAGGCGACCTTCACCCAAACCGCAGACTTCAGCGAGGCGACCTTCACCCAAGACGTGGTCTTCAGCTGGGCGAAATTCACTAAACACGCGAGCTTCAGCGGAGCAACTTTCACTAAATATGTATACTTCTTCCAAGCGAGGTTCACCCAAGACGCGGTCTTCAGCTGGGCGAGGTTCACCCAAGACGCGGACTTCAGTGAGGCGACCTTCACCCAAACCGCAGACTTCAACAGGGCGACCTTCACCCAAACCGCAGACTTCAACAGGGCGAGGTTCACCCAAGACGCGGACTTCAGTGAGGCGACCTTCACCCAAACCGCAGACTTCAGTGAGGCGACCTTTAGCGCAAGTTCACCAAAGTTTATAGAAACTTCTAAAGTAAAGTTTGTGGAAACTTCTGAGGTAAAGTATGTGCTAATTCCTAAAGTCTTAGGGATGACATTCAGAGCACGATTCGCTACCCTACCCGAATATCAAACATCATATGACTTCACTGTCAGCGAAGGTAGTTTCCCAATTCTTCTGGGAGAGGCTGAGCTAGGGGACGGCGCAAAATACCACATCCCTGTGGGAACGGTACTCTTCGACCCCGATTCCTGGGATGAAGAAAAGCAGGAATATACTCGCGTTAGTGAGCCTGCAGAGCCGCTAGATAACTCCAGCGCTGGAGAAGAAAACATAACCGAATAGCATTCACCTCTAAAAGGCCCCGCCGCCCCTTCGTCGGCGGGGCCTTTGCGCACCCGCAGCGAGTGCGCCTCCGCGAGTACCCGCCGGCGAGCGCATCCGCCCGTCATCCGCCCGTCATCCGCCCGTCACGTCACCGCCCACAAAGCCCTCCCGAGCACCCGCCGCGCCCAACCACCCGGCACCCCACCGATACACTAGAACCATGTACCGAATCATGACTGTCTGCACCGGCAACATCTGCCGCTCCCCCGTCGGCGAATACCTCATCCGCCAGCACGCCCAAGAAGCCGGCGTGCCCGTCACCGTCACCTCCAGCGGCATCAGCAACGAAGAAGAAGGCAACCGCATCGACCCGCGCGCCGCCGCGCAGCTCACCACCCGCGGTATCGACCCGTCCGCGCACCGCGCCAGCGTCTTCACCGTCGAGGACTTCGACCGCAACGACCTCATCCTCGCCATGGACGCACCCCACTACCTGCGCCTCAAAGCCCTCGCCCGCAACGAGGCCGACAAGGCCAAAATCCGCATGATGCGCAGCTTCGACCCGAAGGTCACCACCACCCACCTGGACCAGCTCGGCATCTACGACCCCTGGTACGGTAGCGAACGCGACTTCGTGTACACCACCAACCTCATTGACGCCGCCGCACGCGGCCTCATCAACCACCTCAAGCAGGAAGGTGACGCACAGTGAGTCAGCGTATCCCCCTGAACCAGAACCGCCGCGTCACCGGCACCGCCGAAATCCTGGAGCTCTGCAAAGATATGCTGCGTCTGGAGCACGGCATCGGCAACGACTTCGACATGGACACCGCCGAATTCACCGAGTTCCGCGCGCAGTTCCTTGCCGACTTCGCGCAGATCCCGCTGATCATCGGCATTGACGGCCGTAGCGGCACCGGCAAAACCAGCCTCGCCGCGCAGCTTGAGCAGGAGCTCACCGCCGCCGGCCACAGCGTGCACGTGCTACACCTGGACGACTTCTACCCCGGCTGGGACGGCCTCTTCGACGGCGTGGAGGCGTGGGACGCGCTCTCCGTGCAGCTGACCGAGGGTATTGCCGGGACCTACACCCCGTGGGATTGGGAGGCGGGCGCCCCCGGTGAGGTGCGCACCGTCGACCCGGCGGCTACGCAGGTCATCATCTGTGAGGGTGTCGGCGCGATTGCGGGCGCCTGCGAGGTGCGTATTCTCGCCACCGCCCCGGACGAGGTGCGTTACGAACGCGCCATGGCTCGTGACGGTGACACGTTCCGCCCGCACTGGGAACGCTGGGCGGCGCAGGAGGAGGCGCTACTCGCCGAAATCCCGGAGGACTACGCGACCGTGGACTTCATCTACGACAGCGCGGCGCAGTAGCAGCCGCCTACAAGACAGTAGGGCCCAATGCTTTGTGTATCTCGAAGCATTGGGCCCTACGGCTATTCAGAGGCAGTTTTATTCAGGCGCTGTTTTACTTAGGCATGGGAGCCGGGCTGGCGGATTCCATGCGGTCTCTATCCCAGTAGGTTGAGGTATTGTCCGGCGCATGAGTGGAGACTGTGCCGTCTTTTCCATGACCCGGGTTGTTGTTGGAAAGCACCGCAAGGGTTACGAGCAAGACGCAAGCTACGAGTAGCAGGATGCCTAGCAAATATTTGTAATAGTGGTTGCGCATCTGAGGTGCTCCCTCCGGTCGTACCGCGTGGTATGACCAACGTAGATTATGCAGTTGAACTTAGCAATGCTTCTCAAGAATATTTCTCAAATATCTCTTCAACGGGGCGTGGCTAACACGCCCCTTTGTCCCAGCATGCGTAGGGTGTAGCCACGTTTTCCGGAAGCGCCCTCAGGGTGTCGCACAGACGCTCTCCGCAGCGGAGCAAGGAGAGGCGGAGCGTCTGTGCGACGGGTGCCCCTGCGTAGGCGCGGAGGAAATATGTGGCGCACCCTCCCCCTACCCCTGTAGGAACGAGGGCGAGCGCCGCCTTCCAAGCCAACTAGCAAGCCAACCAAGCACAAAGGAACTAAGCGGAGCATCCCTCCCGCACCGAAAAAAGGTCAAACGTTTAACTTACGAAGCCACACCCAATTCTGCTAGGGTAAAAAAGTTGTGCTTCCAGCCTGCGCAAACTCACCCCCGGAGCGGTGCCACCGCATCCACGTTGTGTAGAGCCGCAGGCGCCGTTGCACGCGCATCACGCAGAAAGAAAAACTAAGGCTAATGTCTTCGAAGTCGATTAAGACCTCCTTCGGGCTATCGCCCCTTTTCATTGTTGTTCTGGCGCTGCTGACTGCTATCGCGCCGCTGGCTACGGACATGTACCTGGCGGCGCTGCCCGCAGTCGCTGAGAACCTGAACACCACCAGCACGAACGCGTCGCTGACGTTGAGTGCGTTCATGGTGGGTATGGCACTCGGCCAGCTGGTCGTGGGTCCGCTGTCGGATAAGACGGGCCGCCGCAAGCCGCTGCTGTTCGGTGTGGTCATCTGCTTTATTGCGACGGTGGCGTGTGGTTTCGCGCCGAATATTGAGCTGCTGATTTTTGCGCGTTTCATGATGGGTTTCGCCGGTTCGATTGGTGCGGTGCTGGCGCGTTCCATCGTGGCTGATACGACTCAGGGACTGGCGACGGCTAAGCTCATGGGCGTCATGATGATGATTAACGGCTTCGCGCCGGTGCTTGCGCCGCTGTTTGGCGGTTGGGTGCTGTCGTGGGGTAATTGGCGCGATATTTTCCATGTGCTCGGCGTCATCACCGCGGTCATGATGCTCGGCGTGATCTTCGTGATCAAGGAGACCCTGCCCGTTGAGAAGCGCTACCAGGGCACTGCCTTGAGCGTGTACTCGGAGCTGCCGAAGGTCTTCAAGATTCGCCGCTACCTGGGTTTCATGCTGACGATGTGCTTCGCGTTTGGTGCGCTGTTCTCGTACATTTCCGGTTCGACGTTTGTGTTGCAGAAGATTCTGGGCATGTCCGAAACTGAGTTCACGATTGTGTTCGGTGTGAACTCGTTCGGCATTGTGCTGTTCAGTGCGATTGCGACGAAGCTGGTGGGTCGTGTGGCGCAGCGCCGCATCGTGAACGTCGGCGTGGTGAGCCTGCTCGTGGTGTCCGTGCTGCTGACCATCAGCTTCTTGGTGGGTATTTCGCTGGTGCCGACGCTGGTTCTGCTGTTCCTGCTGACCTGCTCGTGCGGTCTGATTTTTGGTAATGCTTCGGCGTTGGCGTTGAACGAGGCGCGCCACATGGCGGGTAGCGCGTCGGCGGTGATGGGTACGGTTCAGGCGCTGCTGGGTGCGTTGGCGGCGCCGCTGGTGTCGATTGCTGGTGAGCATGAGTACCTGCCGATGGGCTTCTCCATTCTGGGTTTCGCGGTCCTGACGGCGCTGGTGCTGTGGACGACCCCGCGTAAGGACTCGGACTACTCGGCGGACGGCGAGAGCCACAAAGCTCCGGCGGCGGGCCACTAGCCGTTCACAAGTACATATCTGTACGCATGCCCAGGAGGGGCGGTGTTATCCGTAAGCGACATCAGGGTGTCCGAAGCGAAGCGAGGACGGGTGCCCCTGTAGGAGCGTGGATAACACCGTCCCTTTTGCGTATCTTCCCTCGCCGGTTAGGGATGCGAACGTACAATAAGACTATGTCTAGTACCGTAATTCTTCTGAACGAGCAGAACCCGCAGGGCATCTTCGTTGACCCGTCCGTGCCCCTCATCAGCGTTGATGATCAGGGCTTCACCCGCGGCGACGGCGTCTTCGAGACCATGCTGTCCGTCAACCGTCGCGTGCGTAAGCTCGGCATGCACCTGTCCCGCCTCGAATCCTCGGCGCGCATGCTGGATTTGCCCGACCCGGAACCTGAGATTCTGCGTTCGGCGGTGGAGCGCCTCATGCGTGAGGCGACTGCCGGTGCCGAGACTGCGCTGGGTGAAGAGCACATCGTGAAGATTATTATTTCGCGCGGCCCCACCCAGGCGGTGACTTCCATGCAGCCGGGTCCGTACACGCTGATTATGGCCTCGCCGGTGCCCGCCTCTATTGTGAAGCGCCGCACTGAGGGCGTGAAGGCGATGCTACTACCGCGCGGCCACGAGCCGATGGATAACAGCGCCTACCCGTGGCTGCTGGCGGGCGCGAAGACCCTCTCCTACGCGGTGAACATGGCGGTTCTGCGGTATGTGCAGGAGCGCGGCGCGGATGACGCTATCTTCATCACCGATGAGCGTCGCGTGCTGGAGGGTGCCACCTCTTCGGTGCTGGTTGCCAAGATTGAGGACGGCAAGAAGGTGCTGTACACGCCCGAGCCGAGCCACGGCATCCTTCCCGGCACCACGCAGGGCGCGGTGTTCGAGGCGGCACGCCAGGCCGGTTGGGAGCTGGGCTTCGGTCCGCTCTACCCGCAGGATTTGTTCGAGTCGGACGGCGTGTGGTTGGCGTCGTCGGTGCGTCTGATTGCGCCGGTGACTCACCTGAACGGTACGGCGCTGGCGCATGACCCGGAGCTGACCGCAACACTGCTGAACTACCTGGCGCAGCAGAGCTAAACGCATACAAAAAGGGACGGTATCATCCGAGCGAGGATAATGCCGTCCCTTTGTGCTGTCTGCAGACTGAGTGCGGAGGTGCCTGTACCTTCCTGTTCGGTCGTAGCGGGTGTAGCCGCGTTTTCCGCCAAGCGCCCTCAGGATGCCCGAAGCAAAGCGGGGGCGAATACCGTCTCCCAAGCAGAACTAAACACGTACAAAAAGGGACGGTATTATCCGTAGCGACATCAGGGTGTCCGAAGCGAAGCGAGGACGGGTGCCCCTGTAGGAGCGAGGATGATGCCGTCCCTTTTCGTATATCTGGAGAAGCTCTGTAGGAACGAGGGCGAATACCGTCTCCCGAGCGGAGCCACGAAAGCGGAACCGCAAGCTACTGCCGGAAAGAACTAGCCCCAGAGGAACTGGATCGTACCCGCCGCAATAGATACACCGTACGCAACAGCGATAATGACGACGGCAGCAATGCTCACGTGCACATCACGCGGCGAATAGGAGGGCACACGAGCCCAGGTGCGTTCACCCGCACCGAAGCCGCGCGCCTCCATGGTGATGGCGAGGCGGGAGCCGCGGCGGATAGCCTGTACGAGCAGGGCGAAGCTTTGCCCGCCGAAGGTTTGTGCACGCCCAATGAGGGATTGTCCTGCGCCGAGTCCGCGGGCGCGTCGTGCCTGGCCGAGGGCGTTCCATTCAGCGAAGAGAATACCAACCAAGCGTAGGGCGGCGACGGTTGCGAGCACGAACCGGGAGGGCAGTTTGAAGGTTTGTGCGAGGGAGTCGCCAAGGTCGGTCGGGTCGGTGGTGAGCACGAACGCGAGGGTGGGTAGGACCATGGCGAGGGAGCGGATCATCATGGCTGCGCCGACGGCGGCGGAGTCGGTGGTGATGCTGTTGAAGCCGAGGTCGAGGATGGTGGTGCCGCTTTTGGCGCTGAGCATGGCGACAGACCAGCCGGTGGTGATGACGGCGATGAGGATGGGCCAGAAGCGGGCGAGGACGTTGACGGGTCGGAATCCGACGAGGATGAATCCGAGTAGTTCGAGGGCGAAGAGGATTCCGGAGGTGAGGGGGTCGCGCACGATGAGTGCGGCAATGATGAGGGTGAAGGAGACGATGAGTTTTACGCCGGCGTTGAGGTTGCTGAAGTAGCTGGTTCGGTCGATGGTGCCGAAGAAGTCGGTGTTCATGCGTTCTCCTTTCCGGGGGTGGTGAGGGCGGGTAGGGTGATGTGGTTGCCGCCGAGTGCGGCGGTGTAGTCTTCGTCGTGGGTGATGGAGATGACGGCGGTGCCGTTGGCGAGTAGTTCGCGGATGAGGTCGACGAGTTCTGCCCAGGTTCGTGCGTCTTGGCCGAAGGTGGGTTCGTCGAGGATGAGGATTTTGGGTGCGGTGGCGAGTGCGGAGGCTACGGAGAGTCGTCGTTTTTCGCCGCCGGAGAGGGTGAAGGGGTTGGCGTCGAGCAGGTGGTTGAGGCGCAGGCGGGCCGCCAGGTCGTCGGTGCGTGCGGCGAGCTCATCTTCGTCGAGGGGAACGCGGTTGAGCGCGGCGAGTCGGCGGGGGCCGAGTTCGAGTTCTTCGCGTACGGTTCCGCGGATGAATTGGTATTCGGGTTCTTGGAAGACGTAGCCGATGCGGCTGAGCATTTGGGCGGGGGTCCAGGTGGGCACGTCCCAGTGGGCGCGGTTTTCGCGCTCGCCGCTCTGGTTGCCGCCGTCGTGGTTGCGCAGCGCGTCGGTGGCGGTGAGGGTGCCGGCGGGTGCGGTGAGGAGCCCTGCGAGGGTGAGTGCGAGGGTTGATTTGCCTGCGCCGTTGGGGCCGAGCACGCTGAGGTGTTCGCCGGCGTGTAGGGTGAGGTTGATGCCGCTGCGCAGTACGGGCAGGTCGGTGGGTGCGGGTGCGGGGGTGTCGCCGAGGCGTTTGATGGTGCGGCGGCGTGCGCGTCGTTGTTTGGGGGTGGGTTGTGCGCGGGTGATGCTGAGGTTTTCGGCGCGCAGTAGCGCCTCGCCGCGCTCGTTATCGCCGCCTGCAGCCTCACCGGTTACAGCGTCGCCGGTCTGCGGTGCGCGCGGCACGTAGTTGGGTACCCACACGCCCGCGTCGATGAGTTCTTGGCGTGCTTCGGTGAGTACGGTGTCGGGTGCGCCGTCGTGGGTGATGGTGCCGCCTGTACCGAGCACGATAATGCGGTCCATGTGCGGAGCCCAGATGCTCACGCGGTGTTCTACGACGAGCAGGGTCGCGCCGGTCGCCTCCGCAGCGGAGAGGATGCTGTCGCGTACTTCCTGCACACCGGAGGGGTCGAGGTTGGCGGTGGGTTCGTCGAGGATCATGGCGCCGGGGTGCATCGAGAGGATGCCCGCCAGGCCGAGGCGCTGCTTCTGCCCGCCGGACAGCGCGCTGCTGGGGTGGTCGAGGGGCAGGTCGTTGAGCCCTACCGCGGTGAGGGCTTCGGTGACGCGACCCCAGATTTCTTCACGGGGTACGCGCAGGTTTTCGGGGCCGAAGGCGACGTCGTTGCCGACGGTTGCCATGACGATGGAGGATTCGGGGTCCTGCTGCATCATGCCCGCGGTGCCGCGTGCTTCGGCGGGGTCTTGGCCGTTGAGGGTGATGGTGCCGCCGGCGGATTCGCCGTCGTCATCGTGGAGCACACCGGCGATGGCGTGCAGGAGCGTTGATTTGCCGGCGCCGGAGGTGCCCAACAGCAGGACTTTTTCACCGGGGTTGATGGTGAGGTTGAGTCCGCTGATGACGGGTTCTGGGCGTCCGGGGTGGTGCCAGCTGAAGTTGTTGAGCTCGATGCGCGCCCCGCGCGGTGTTGCTTCCATGATGGTTCCTTAGCCTTTTGTGTGGCTGCTGTAGTGCCGAGTGGTGAGTGACTGCCTGGTGGCTAGTTACTGGTGGCTAGTTGCTGGTGGTTAGCGGCTGGTCTTGCCGGATGCCAGCGAGGAGAGCACACCGGTCTTGGCGAGGTTCTGCACGAGAATCCACGCGAGGAAGCCTGCGATGACTGCACCGGAGATGACGGCGCATGCTACGTAGATGATTGCCTTGACCGGTTCCATGTCGGGGTAGTAGATGAAGATTTCGTTAACGCCCATGAACAGGCCGCTGAGCGCACCGGCGAAGACTGCTACGAATGCGTCCCAGCGACGGTAGCGGAAGATTGCGAAGGCGATTTCAGCGCCGACGCCCTGGAAGAAGCCTGCGATCAGGATTTCACCACTCCACGCGCCGCCGGTGAAGAGTACGGAGATGAATGCTGCGACGATTTCGCCGAAGAGTGCCGCACCGGGCTTGCGGATGAGCAGGCCGCCGAGGGTGCCGCCGAGCAGCCATGCGCCGGCGACGATGGGGCGGAATTCGGGTGCTGCTACGAGTGCAGTTTTGGCTGCGGGGCCGACTGCGATGTCCCAGATCCAGAAGATGACGGCGCAGGCTACTGCAATGACTGCGGCGATGACGATTTCGTTGACTCGCCAGCGCAGGTTCGGCTTCTTCTCTGCCTGTGCGGGTGCCTGGGTAGATGCCTGGGAGGCGGGGGTTACGTTCTGTGACATTGGTGGTCCTTCCGTCGTTGGAAGGGGAATGTCCTCGCCCTCTTAATGGACGAGGGCATTGAGAAGAAATTCGACTCCCTACGCCGGTACTAACCGGATCAGGTTCGAGGGTCTGCTTAGCACTCTCAGCGCCTCGGTGGCGCTCCCCTGTCGTGTGGGGTTCCTTGTCCGTACCGTTGTGGTGCTGGTGGAAACCCAGGTTCGATTGTAGGCGTGTCTGGCTGTTCGTGCCAATTTACCGCTTTTTGTTTCGCTCTTCTGCCCACATCACAGAATTGCACGGTGTACAATTTTGGGACGGAGAGGTTCCAAGGCGGCACAAACGCCTTAAACCCTATACGCTAGGGAGTGGCGCTCTTTTCTCACCCAACCCCGAAGGGGTTCACGGGCAAGACGCCGCATCGTATACAGCTAAGGAGATACACATGAACCCCGTCGCTAAGCTTGCTATTGCGGGTATCAACATGGGCGCAGTTGCCCTGGTTGGTAAGGGCCTGGGCGCAGCCTGGACCAAGGCTACCGGTAACCAGCCTCCCACCATTTCCCAGGAGTCTGAAGACACCCTGCGTCAGGTCATCCTCTGGACCGTTCTGACCTCCGTCGTGGGTGCTGTGGTGAGCTTCGGTATTGCTCGCCTGCAGCGTCGTTTCTTCAACTAAGGCTTTGCGCCTTCCGCGCGAAAGTTCATGAACTAGGCGGTACGTATCTCCACTCGGTACGTACCGCCTGGTGTTCCCTCTTCAGCACGCCCGCTTACTTCAGCCGGTTTCATGCCGCCGCTGGGCTGAAGCGCCACCTCGGCACCTGAAAGCACAACTATGACTATTTCTTCTCCCCGCCCTAAGACGAAGGCTCAGCGTAGGGTCGTTGACCACGCGAATAGCCGCCGTTCAATCGCGTCCTGGGTCATGTGGGATGTTGGTTCGTCGAGCTTCGACTCGATTATGACGACCTTCATCTTCACCGTGTACCTGACCAGCAGCTACTTCGGCACGCCCGAAGAGACCTCTTCGGCGCTGTCTTTGGGTCTGACCATTGCCGGTTTCCTGATTGCTATCCTGGCGCCGGTCACCGGTCAGCGTAATGACAAGTCCGGCCGCGGTATTTTCTGGCTCGGTGTGAACACCATGCTGCTGGTCGGTTCGATGGCGGCGTGCTTCTTCGTGGCCCCCACCCCGCAGTACCTGTGGCTGGGTGTCACCCTGATTTCTGCGGCGAGCGTGTTCAGCGAGTTCGCGTACGTGAACTATAACGCCGTGCTGCCGCGCATCTCCCACCCGGAGAATATCGGTAAGATTTCGGGCGCCGGATGGG
>ERZ773001.409-NODE-409-length-17508-cov-36.9452_pt1 | contig 17508 bp, 18 predicted proteins | sample MGYA00511673_ERZ773001 | MGnify/ENA primary metagenome ERZ773001 (study PRJEB29015, sample SAMEA2738091) | human oral metagenome | biome: human oral; feature: human-associated habitat; material: saliva | place: China | collected 2162 ... | reverse complement strand
GATTGTCGCTCGTAAAGAAGAATTACGTCATATGCACGATGAAGCACACTTTCCTCGTGGCGTCTGGACAGACGACACTTCTATGGCATTATGTTTAGCGGATAGCTTACTGGAATGCGGCGGCTATGATTCTTGGAATGTTATGGATAAGTACTGCAAATGGCAATCAGAGGGCTATCGCTCGTATTTTGACTATGGCGAGGGCATTGGCATGCAGACGCTTATCATGCTGGACATGTACGCTAGCGGTCACGCTATTTTTCACAGAACGATGAATCGGAGCGATGGTGCTGGCAACGGTGTCGTGATGCGTCTTGCACCAGTCGTGATAGCTGCCTATGGAAAACGAGATATCCGTGACGTAATACGGCTTGCTCAAGTTTCCGCTAGAGAAACACATTACTCCTATGAGGCTGAATCCGCTGCTGAAGTATTTGCCGCCATACTGCACAACGCTATCCATCTAAAAGACAAAACAGATATTATAGATGTTAGTAAGTATAGTACCGGCGCACACTACGACCAGCTGTTGAACAAGCTAAAAGAGAGAGTTGAGACAGATAAGCTCAAAAACAAGCCAGGTTATGTCGTATACACACTCCAGATAGCTTTATGGGGCTTTATGAACTATGACACATTTGAGGATGGAATGTTAGCAGTTATGTGCCTAGGTGGCGACGTTGATACGACCATGGCAGTGTATGGGCAATTAGCTGGTGCATACTATGGGCTTAATGCAATACCGAACGAATGGCGGCGTGATGTTTATCAAGGGAATGATATTATTGAACTAGCAGATAAACTAGCCGCAATGGACGATTGCCCTGTCCTGTATACACGGTTTGAGGAAGATGTAACTTAATACAAATTAGGAAGAGAATGACTATATGAACAAAACAACATTAGAAACCGCTCAGCAGCTGCTAGCCACAAAAGAGTTTAGCTACAAGGATATTAACCCAAGTGAGAGAGGAATATTCCTAGCGGCGCTTATTGAGAACGGTAAATCCGCCAAAGAAGGAAATAATCACCACTCAAACATTCCCAAAGGAACGCTTATTAGCGAATGGTACTTACGGCATAAGTTAGGGCTAAGTGGAGTAATAAAGCACGACCTATACACCTCGCTTGAGCTGTGGAAGTTAGATGATAAGCGATATCAAATTATCTATTATAAACCCTTCGGTTTGGGAAATTATGCTGAAACAAAATCAGAATTCTATGACGACAAAGACTCTGCTCAGGTTCGTCTTGACGAAGAATCTCGTAAGCTTGAAACGGAAGTATCTCTCCTTAAGCGATAGAGTTTAGCGTAGGTCGCCTACTGCATACTAATCATATATGACACCAGCTACTTTTTGTGGATGGATTGTTGTATGATAAAACAGATCTAATAAATGCGTATGATGACAACAAGGCAGTGATAGCCGACTAGCTACGGTGCCTAGAGCGTCAGCAGGCAATACGAGAGACTGATATTGATGTTGCTCTTGAGATTATGCGAGATGTGACAATGGATACTGGCTTCGCTGGACGCTAGGGCAAGGTCCCAAAGCATATTATTCCCACAGGGGTTGATATATGACTATAAAAACCATAGGTTTGGAACTAGCAAAATCAGTGCATTTTACAGAGTACTACCAACCAAAAAAGGCTCTCCAGAATCTGAAAAACCTTTCTTGGTGGCGGGGGTAGGATTTGAACCTACGACCTTTTGGTTATGAGCCAAACGAGCTACCAGGCTGCTCTACCCCGCGATACATAATTATGATATCAGCTTAACGTGATAATTGCAACACCTTAGTGTTTATGACTATTGCCGCCAAATAGAAAGTTCATCCATTGCTGAAAGTTGCTATCCGTTCGCTTTGCGCTCGATGCAAGTTTTTGGGTAGGCGTGGCGCTTTCGAAAGATTGGGTGATGAGCTGTTTTTCGCCATGTAGACCTTTTCCTGTGCGCTGTCTAATAGTCAATTCTTGATATTCTTCGCTTTGATAATATTTCGATTCGTATTCCAGCAAGGCGACTTGTAATTTTTCTATTTCCACTTGTTGGCGCTTATTGTCGATAGACCGTTGCAGCTCGTAGTTTTTTTGCATTGATTCAATGGAACCCCAGGCCCAACTCATGGCAATTAAAATCGCAGCAGCAATAACGACATTATTTAGGGTCAAATAGTCGTGCTGTATTCTGTAAATTAATCGTTTGAGTTTTAATTTGTTCATTTTTGCAAATTTAATATCTACCACATAATATTGTAGCAGGAATGGTAAAAATATTCATCTTATGCTTAAAATAGACATGTTATAATATGGGTTATGAATGGAGGTGACAAAGCAATGAAAAACGATAATCAAACAGACAATCTTGCGGCAACACAGGAAAGTAGTCAATCGTGGAGTGTAAGTAATAATCAAAATGGCGGCTTGAAATCGATTAGTCAGCCTATGGAAGACGGTATGTGGGGTACTTTTGCTATAAAGTACTCTTATTTGGGGAGAGTTAAGCTTAAGTCACGTAGTGTATGGGCTGTTCTGTCTATGGTATGCTCCATGATTCCTGTAATTATCTGGACTTATTGCTTTATAGCATCTGGCGGTGATACCCAAGAGAATGGTCGAGGTGCAGTTTGGGGGCTTATCTTTTTTTATTATTTTACAGTGGGCTTTCCTCTGGCAGGATTGTCTATGGTTTTTGGCATGGCGGGGTTGAATACGAGGCTAGATCGGCTAGCGCGCATAAGCTTATCTATCAAGATGTTGACTATATCTGCTGTAACTATATTAATATTATGGCTTATGCTTAAGCCTCGTGTATAAAATCAGGCCGATAAATATATCGGGTACTATAATTTATGATTGCAAATTTGCTATTAAAAAATGGCGAAAACGCCAAGTTATATAGTTTGTGGTGGGGGCGGCTGGGATCGAACCAGCGACCAATCGGTTATGAGCCGACTGCTCTAACCCCTGAGCTACGCCCCCGTGAGACTTATTATAGCGCATCAGAGGTAATTATAGAAGTTTTCCAGCGGCAATTCGCACGGCTTCTGACCAAGAAGTAAAACAATGCGGAGTGGACGCTAGTTCTTCGCTGGTGATTTTATGTCGAACGGCCAGGGCTAGCTCGGCTGTCATATCGCTAGCGTGCGGTCCGACGATCGTTCCGCCTACGACAACTCGCTTCTTATCAACGATCAATTTCACAAAACCTATTCGCTGGTCGGTAATATTGCTGCGTACGGTAGTGGTGAGCGGAACAATTGCTATTTTTGCGCTTATTCCTTTCGCCTTACAATCGTATTCATTCATTCCAATTTGAGCTATTTCTGGCTGAGTAAATGCAACTTGTAGGCGTGGGGAATCATTGAATTTAATCTTATTATTATGTAGCAAATTATGAGCCGCAATACGACTCTGCGCTAAAGCTGTGTGGGTTTGGATATTAGCGTCAGTTACATTTCCTGCGGCAAAAATATGCCGAGCGGAAGTTTGCAGGTAAGAATTAACCAAAATGCCATTTTCGGTATATTTTACGCCAGCGTTTTCTAAGCCTAAATCTGTCGCAGGCAATTGTTGGTCGGCAATTAGAATCTCATCAACGCGTACAGACTTCTCTGTTCGCCCCTGCAGAAAAGTGACGCGCTTTTGTATAGACGATTTTTGTATAGCGATAATCTTAGTGCGAGCTAAGATTGAAATATTGCGATTTTTTGCGTCATTCGTAACCAAAGCACTGACTTCTGGGTCAAATACTGATAATATTCTGGACGATTTTTCTGCTACGTAAACTTTTGTTCCCAGGGTGGAGAAGATGTGCGCCAATTCCAGTGCCGTAGCTCCCGCGCCAACAATGAACATAGTTTTTGGTGGGCGCTTTAAGCTAAAAATAGTTTTTGGAGTATGACAAGAAGCGGCGCTTAACCCAGGTATTTCTGGAATTTGCCAATCAGATCCAGTTGCAATGAGAAATTTGCGAGCGGACAAGTGTCTTCGATTGATGGCTATTTCGTTCGGACTCAAGAAATGTGCATTGCCAGCAAAAACACTAATGCCTTGTTTTTCGTAATAGTATCGATTGCCGCCAGCTCCAGTTCTCTTTACAACTTTGTCTTTCCAGGAGAGCAGAGAAGGGTAATTATACCCAACCGAGTTAGTGCGCAACCCAAACTTAGCGGCATCTTTGGCTGTTTGATAAACGTTAAGAGCGTGAGTTAAGAATCCAGTTGGTACATCTCCCCAGTTTGGTGATTCCCCGCCGAATGTTGATTTTTCTACAACAGCAACTTTTTTTCCGGCACTTGCTAATATGCTGGCTGCGGGTGAGCCACCAGCGCCGCTACCAATTACGATATAGTCATAGTCAAAAGTTGGTTTTTGCGACATCAAATCTCCTAAATTATGGTTTTATAATTTTTATATAAATAGGCTGCGTCAGGATGTAGAGTTTTCATAATGCGTTGTGCTTGGCGGCGGATATCGGCAGAGGTTATTTCTGGGTGAGTTTCGCACCAATTCATAACGCCCAAAGTGACGGTTTTTGCAATGTCTTGAGCTTGACCTTCTGGCGTACGAACGCTTAGGCAGGTGGCAATTATGGAATTGTGGAGCTTATCTGGGCTAAACTCCTCTGGTGGTCGTTTTCCTTGTTTGATGACGTCAATTTGACCTGGCTTTACCATAGATTGCCTCCGTAGCTGATAACGCCAATAACGCGGTCGACAAATAGGAATGCTGCCAAAATTAGTAAGCTACCGCCGCTGGCGAATTGCAAAAATCTCTTATGATCTTCTCTCCAACGTTGTAAATTAGAGATGCTGCGTCCGCTGCCGATCAAGACGATAACGACAAACAACGGCAGTGTGGACACGATGGCGTAGATTGCTATGCTGATGATTTGCAAGAAAGGGTTTGGTAGGGTGATAATAGCCAGACTAGCGGCGATAATTGGCGCGATAATAAATATGATTTCTGCAATAACACTAACTATTCCCAGGGCAAAGCTTTCTATGGAATTTTTGGTTTTTTTGCTGCGCTTGTTTAAATATTCCGCAAAATTGCGTGGAAGCCATAATGAAGTTCCTGGTTGTCGTCGGAAGTAGAACGCCCAAATTGCGATTCCTAATCCAAACATCATTCCTGAAGAGACTGCGGCAACGAGTTGCTCTGCGCTGGTGACATGGTGGATGAATAGTGATAAGAAATAGGAAATTGAGCTGATAAGTAACAAGGTAATCATTGCGACTCCAAGTACAAAACTGTTGCTCATACGAAAAATTTTTCTCTGGGCGGTTTTTTTGCCAATTGAATGTCCGCTAAGTAACGTTAAAACACTGACGCTAAGCTGAAAACTAGCGTGAATAATCGCTGCAAAAATTATGGTGGCCAGTGATGAGATTGTTACAGGGGTCATTTTTGTGTATAAATCCTTCTCTACCAGTGTACCACAAGCGGAATGAAAAGGTAAATAATGACCGAAAAAGGTATTGCTTTTTTGTCAAATTTATGATAGTATAAAGACAGTTAAATAATTAACACAAAAAAGGAAAAAATATGGAAATCAATACCAGTGAATTAGCTGAATTTTTAGAAGTAACCCGAAAAAAGGATTTAGCAACGTGGGAGCGTCAGCGTAATTCATGGGAATTGGATAGTTTTGTGTCACGACGATTAGCGGCTTTGGACGGCGTTCAATCTGAAGAGCTTGAACTAATTTAATTCAGTGTCTATAAAAATTCCCCGTCGTATTGACGAGGAAAGATAATTTCTGGTAGCACCGGGTGGACCCGAACCACCGACCTCAGGCTTATGAGTCCTGCGCTCTAACCAGCTGAGCTACGGTGCCACACTGCATTGATTGTAACAGATAGTATAAAATTTGCCAAATACGTTTTAGGTAAATTGTGAGATAATGGATATGTGAGATATATTATCGCAGTCAGTGGTGGGATTGATTCGGTAGTTTTGCTGGATTTGATGTCGCGAACGGAAAAAGATTTGGTGGTCGCTCATTTTGACCACGGAATTCGTGAGGATTCGGCGAGTGATGCTAGATTTGTCGAGGCTTTAGCTGATAGATATAAAATACAATTTGTTTGCCGGCGTGAAAAGCTGGGGGCTGATGCCAGTGAAGAATTGGCGCGCCAAAGACGTTATGAATTTTTGCGTGGCGTGGCGACGGATTTTGATGGCGTGATAGTGACGGCGCATCACCGAGATGACATTATTGAAACTGTAGCGATGAACCTTAAGCGTGGCTCCAGGTGGCGAGGCTTGGCGGGGATGAGTGATAGTCAGATAGTTAGGCCGATGAATGGTTGGACGAAGCAGAGAATTTATGAATATGCGGTCCGTCAGAAATTGGAATGGTGTGAAGATGAGACAAATCAAAGCGACTTGTATCAGAGAAATAAATTTAGGCGCAAGATAAATCGTGAGCTTGATGAATATCAGAAACTTGGAGTGTATGAGGCGTGGCGAAAACAGAGAGAATTAAGAGGGAAAATTGAGCAGGAAATAGAGAAGTTTGATGGAGAAGTCCTGGGTCGGTATTTTTTGACGATGATAGATGATGATGTCGCACAAGAATTACTATATTATTACGTTTTACGACATTATGATGTGTCGTTACTGAGCTCTCAATTGGAGCGTATGCTAATTGCTATAAAAACTGGAAGAGCTGGCTCGTGCTGGCAAGTTGGCGGCGGCATTGTGATGAAATTGACGCTAAGAAGTGTTATAATAAAGAGAGTTTGATTAGTATAGGCGAAAGGATTAGTTGAGAATGGCTGTTAAGATGCCTCAAAGAAATGGAAAGAATAGAATAAGTCAAATTTTACGATTTGGATTGTTTTGGGCAATTATAATTTTTGTAGCGTTAATTTTTTACGCAACACTCTTCCCTGCGTCAAATCTTAAAGATGTTGCATTATCTGATGTAGTGCGTCGAGCAAATGACGGTAAAATTGCTCAATTGGAGATTCAAGGAAACGATATTAAGATTACTCCGAAAGATCAATCAAAACCTACCGAGCATTCAGTCAAGGAATCTAGTAGCATTTATGAGCAGGGCTTGAACAAGGATGCTAAGGTTGAGGTGAAGGTTATTCCACCATCAACAACCGGCGAAACCATGTGGAACCTGGCGGTTATGGTTGTGCCTGTGCTGATTATCGTGGTGTTCTTCATGTTTATGATGCGCCAAGCTCAGGGCCAAAATAATCAAGCGATGGGATTTGGCAAGAGTAAGGCTCGCCTGTATGGGCAAGATAAAGAAAAGGTTCTGTTTACAGATATTGCTGGAAATGATAACGCCAAGCAAGATCTGCAGGAAGTTGTTGATTTTCTCAAGCATCCGAAGAAATATAAAGATTTGGGCGCAAAGATTCCGAAAGGTGTATTATTAGTCGGTAATCCAGGTACAGGTAAGACGATGCTAGCCCGAGCTGTTGCTGGCGAGGCTGGTGTGCCATTCTTCTCAATCTCCGGTTCTGAATTCGTGGAAATGTTTGTTGGTGTTGGCGCTAGCCGAGTGCGAGATTTATTCTCTAAGGCTAAGAAAAATGCGCCGTGCATTATATTTATTGACGAGATTGATGCCGTGGGTCGTAAGCGTGGCTCTGGTATGGGTGGCGGTCATGATGAGCGCGAGCAAACTCTGAACCAGATTTTGGTGGAAATGGATGGCTTTGATGGCGAGACTAATGTTATTGTTCTGGCGGCAACCAACCGCGCGGATGTTTTGGATCCGGCTTTGCTTCGCCCTGGACGATTTGACCGACGTGTGAATATTACATTACCAGAACGCAAAGATCGTGAGGCAATTCTGAAGGTTCACTTTAAGAAAAAGCCAACTGATGAAACTGTTGATCTTGATAAATTGGCGGCAAAAACTGCTGGCTCATCTGGTGCGGACTTGGCAAATATGGCTAATGAAGCTGCAATTATTGCCGCTCGTCGCAACAAGAAGAAGATCTCAAATGACGAATTAACTGAGGCGTTTGAGCGTGTGGCAATTGGTCCAGAGCGCAAGACCAAAATAATGAACGATCACGAGAAAGAGTTGACTGCTTATCACGAAGCTGGCCACGCAATTGTTGGTCACGTCTTGCCTGATTCCGACCCAGTCCACAAGGTTACGATTATTCCACGTGGCGGTACCGGTGGAGTAACATGGTTCTTGCCGCCAGAAGATAAGAGCTATACAAATGTTTACGAGTTTAAGGATATTTTGGCTCGGGCAATGGGCGGACGAATCGCTGAGCAATTGATTTACGGCGATGACGGAATCACTACTGGAGCTGGTTCGGATTTGCGAAAAGCGACTGAAATTGCCCGCGATATGGTGATTGAGCAAGGAATGGGCAAGGGCTTGCGCGATCAAGTATTCCATGAAGATAACGGCGGCTTGATGTTCGATAAAATGACCAGAGAGCGTCCGTATTCTGATGAGACTGCGAAGATGATTGATGAGGAAGTTGCGCAATTGATTACCGAAGCTAAACATCGTGCAATGTTGGTATTGAAAGAGAATCGTTCGTTCCTTGATAAGTTGGCTGAGGCTCTACTGAAGGAAGAAACTCTGGAAGAACCTGAGGTTGACGAGATTCTTAAAGGCACAAAATTACCAAAAGAAGCTAAACTGCATTCGTAAAATACTATGGGGCGCGTTCGTAGTACAGTTACGAAAATAAATCAGCGGCTTAATGTGAAATTGGCTGCTACGATCCTGGCGGGCTCGACGTTGTTGTCGAGCTTGTTGGGGTTTTTTCGTGATCGTCTGCTTAACTCCGCCTACATGCCAAGCGAAAACGGAGCATTGGCGGGATACCCAGTTGGACTAGACGCTTATACGGCAGCTTTTATGGTGCCAGATTTTATGTTTGCAGTGCTGGTTTCTGGTGCGCTTAGTGTGACGTTCATTCCAGTTTTTAATGAGCGCTGGGTCAAGGGCAATAAGCAGTCGGCTTGGCAAATTAGCTCTAGTATGATCAATTTTATGGCGCTAATAACCATGGCGGCGTCGGTGTTGATCATTATCTTTGCCGATCCGTTGATGAAGTATTTAATCGCGCCTGGTCTGAGTGAGTCTGGCCATGCTTTGGCGGTTAGTATGATGCAAGTGATCGCGGTTAATCCGTTTATTTTTGCGGTTGCGGCGGTGATTGCTAGTATCCAGCAAGCGGTTGGGCGATTTATGTTCTGCGCGCTGGCGCCAATGCTATATAACGTCGGTATTATTATCGGTACAGTGTGGTTTACCGGCGGCGTCAATTTATTCGGCTGGCAGATTTTTGACGGTGGCATTATGGGCGTGGCACTAGGCGTGGTTTTGGGATCATTTTTACAATTGATCGTCAGCGCGGTTGGCTTGGCTGGACTTGGGTTTGATTACAATTTCAAAATCTATTGGCGAAATAAGGGATTTAGGAAAGTTTTATCTTTATTGCCAGCGCGTTCTGTCGATCAAGGAATGGATTATGTGGTTAGCTTGGTCGAGGTCAATTTGGCTTCGCGCTTGGTCGATGGAACGGTTAGGGCGTACCAACAGGCTTTGACTCTTCATATGATGCCGATCAATCTTATTGGTGTGGCGATTTCAAATGCCGCCTTTCCACAATTAACTGAGCATTTGGGTGAAGGTCGAAATGACCTATTTCAAAAAGACCTGCGTTCCCTGCTGAGAATTATTTTTTGGATGGCGCTTCCAGTGTCGGTGGTGATTTTCTTTACCAGGGGATACGTCGTGCATTTTATTCGCAATGGTGGCAATCAACTGATCGCGGGAATTTTGGGATGTCTGGTCGTGGCGATTTTATTCCGAACTATTTACCATATGGCCGCGCGAGCATTTTACGCCCGACAAGATACGAAAACTCCGCTGTATATTTCAATTTTCTCGATTACTTTGAATATTATTTTAGCAATTGTTCTATCGATGGTTTTGAAAATGGGCGCATATGGATTGGCCTGGGCTCAATCAACCGTGGCGGTTTTGGAGGTGGTTGTGCTTTTGGCGGTTATGAATCGTCAAATGCCAAAATTATTCGACATGACGTTTGTGCGGGCGATTTTTAAGATGATAATTGCCGGTACTATTACGGGAGTGGTTTGTTATATTGCCGTGCTAATTATGCCGTTTCGTTATCATGACGACAGTTTCTTTAGCGCTTTTCCGAAATTCGTTATCATTTCATTGGTCAGTTTTGGTGCGTATGCCGCGGCTTCAAAGTGGTTAAAATTGCCAGAAATTGACCCGATTCTTGCACGATTGAAAAAAGTGTTATTTGGACGATTGGAGTTTAAGGGCTAATGGAAAATATTCGGAATTTTTGTATTATTGCTCACATTGATCACGGCAAGTCTACGCTGGCTGATCGAATGATGGAGATGACTGGGACGGTAGAAAAGCGCGAGATGAAGTCGCAGTTGCTGGATTCGATGGATTTGGAGCGGGAAAAAGGCATTACTATTAAGTTGGCGCCGGTGCGAATGCGATATAAAAATGTCGATCTGAATTTGATTGACACTCCGGGGCATGTCGATTTTAGCTATGAAGTTTCGCGTAGTTTGCAGGCTTGCGAGGGTGCGATATTGGTGGTTGATGCTAGCCAGGGAATTCAGGCGCAAACATTGTCGAACGTTTACCTGGCGATGGAGCAGGATTTGACAATTATTCCGGTCCTGAATAAGGTTGATTTGCCGGCCGCCGATATACCGCGCGTATCCAGGCAAGTCATTAATTTGTTAGGCTGCGACGAGAGCGAGATTATTCATATTTCTGCTAAAACTGGTCAAAATGTAGACAAGGTTTTGGATGCGGTTGTTGATAAAATCCCGGCGCCAACTGGCGAGGCTGATGATCCGACTCGGGCGTTGATTTTTGATAGCTATTATGATGATTATCGTGGCGTGATTTTATACGTGCGGGTGGTTGATGGGCGAATTAAAAAGGGCGAATCTATCCGAATGATGGCGACTGGCGCAAATGGACTAGCTCTGGAAGTTGGTCATCTTAACCCAGCCATGCAACCCGATCCCTCGCTTGAAACTGGCGAAATTGGCTATATTGTGACAAACCTAAAGACGACACGCGAGGCGCGGGTGGGTGATACTGTAACGTTGAAGAAGTACATAGAATAAAACATAGAAGATTGTATACAACTTGTCCAACGGAACTGGAAAATACCGTGCGTCAAACCCATAAAGAGAGGGTCATCATCTCTAGTGATAAGACTAAGGAGGCCTAGGATGATAGAATTGGGCATAGGTAGTTATTTACAATAATAATATTGACGATTAGAAAAAAATGTGTTACTATTAAATTATGAGTGATGGTCATCAGAATTTATTGCCTCATGGTCACGCCGAAGCAGAGCGGCCATATGGTAGTATTTGTGATGCACTTCCTGATTCAAACGAGGGTACTGTTCTTGATCCAGATTTAGAAAGCATACTTCTCCGGGAAATGTTTCTAACCTTTGCTGATGGTAAAGATATGAGTAAAGTTGCAAAAAGACTGCAAGAAGAGAAACCTGGCGAGTTTGACATAGCCAAACAAATGGCTGAGGCTCTCCGCGTGTCTTTGGATAATTACAAAGACCCGAAGGAAAGTTTTAATCATGAACAAAGCGAGAGAATATTTGGGGTTTTTGATACTATGGCGAACCTGGCTACTCCTGAGGAGATGGAACGGTTCTTAAACAGCGATACGGCTGCAAGGTTAACGAAGGAGTGGGGTGATGGCAAGCTAAATGTATTTCTGCGGAGATATGAGCACTTAGGCAGTTCATATCGTCAGGAAAAGCCGAGCGGTCCAGAGAAGCTGAAGCTATTGACCCAGTATGTTCTGGGCCAGGTAATTGAGGAGGGGAAAGAGGTGCCTTTGGATCCGCACCGGGAAGAAACTACGAAGAAGCCTGAAAGCGATCATGCGCCTTTTATCCCTTCGCAAATACGAGCAGATTCTTTTATCGGTAAAAAACCAGCTAAATCGTCTGCTTTGGATGCTGTAGAGATTGATGGGAGTACGGATGTATATTATTCGTATGCTATGGGAATAGCAGCGGCTAAAGAAAGAATTGCTAATAATCCGCCTGATTCGGAAAAATTGTTGCAATTAGCCAACTCGTCACCTGGCTGGCGCAGAAGATTTCGCGTTTCTGATTATGCTGATAATAAACGAAAAAGAATTGTTGAGGTATTTCAAGCTGCACAGACTGGGCGCTTGGAGCGGGTGAAGAAAGCACTGATAGTTGGTAAATATCCCACTTGGTTTTCTTCTTATGTTATAAGCGCCTATACAGAGTTGGGCGAGTTTGATCCGCAGGCTGAGAGGTTTAATGCGCGCGAGCCTGGAAGTACAACGCTGCTGCCAGAAGTTAATACCGAGGCGCTCTATGAGGCGTATAAGGAGACGGCGAGATATTACGAATCTGGCAAATTAGAATCTGCTGATTTTAGCGAATTATATGGTAAAGAAATTGCGGCTGCGACGAGTCTAGGATTGGAACAGCGTCGGGAAACTCAGCCAGGAGAGTGGCATGTGATGTATGTCCGCCGTAAAAACCACTCAATTGACCCTAAGGATAATTCTTCTGATCAGCTACAAGCTTTGCTTGCTGGACAATGCACTGATTGGTTCCCTGGCGATACTAAATCAATAAAGGATTATTTGTTTGACAACAAAGAAATTGACGTTGTTCGCGTACTGACTACTGGTGAAAATAATATTCCTCGTATTATGATATGCACCAATATGTGGGGTAGTATACAAATGATTTTGGGTATTGGCGAAAATGGTCAAGTCGAGCTAGAGATGATGGGTGAGTTGCGCGAAGCAGTGGGTGGACTGCTGGGTGGACGAGATAAAATAGAAACGATGGATAAAATAAAAGAGATTGACGAGATTCGTGCCAAGCAACAGAAAAACGAAGAGTTGTCTGCTAAGGATATTGCAAGATTATGGTTTGAGTTTGATCCTCACTCTGGCGAAAATTATTTTTGGCAGAGTGGCGGTGTAGCTAAGCTTCAGGCTGCCAGGAGCGAGCGTAATTTTATAGAGGATGTAAAAACTATTGTTGGAAGCAGAATATTGCCAATTAACTGGCTGGCTGAGATGGTTTTAAGTCAATATATTGAGCACGCGGAAGAGCTTAAAGTATTTTTCTATGATAGAGGTGTATTCTTTACAGAAGATAAGCGTTATGAAAAATGTTACGGCAGTGATCCGCTCGATAGTTACTACCGTAATCGCCTTGGGTATGGTGCCAACAGTAGTTGTACGGATATTGTTAATCGGTTGATAGAGGATGGCCGGGAGATTGATCTTTGCTTGCGCCCTGGGCTTTTTGCGGAAGGCTTGATAAAAGAGATGGGTGGTAGGTTTGACCCGCGTCTGGGTGTTCGTGTCGCTAATGAGAGTTTGAATACGGAAGAATTAACCTGGGGAGTCGAAATTGATTTTACTGAGTTGGCAAAAGAAGCGAAGGAAAAAGGTTGTTTGCCGGGCTTTATCGGATTTATCGCCATAGTGAAGCCTCCGCTGGGTAGTTTTGATATAAATAACTTTGCAGATAGTTTGTTGGCCACAGAAGATCCTAAGGTTATACGACAGTTGGTTAACCTCTTCGACCACCTAAGGGCTGTTGGCTTGAGTGATAGTCTTCATGGATTTGCTGTGTGGCGACTGTGCGAACTGTGTGATAGAGTTAAGGGTCGCGAAGATAAGCTGCTGGCAAGTCGACTGTCGATGTTGTTTGATGATGATTTTTGGGCCGATATGCCAGGTAATCTGGCTGAATGTGTAAGGGCTATGCGAGCGGGAATTGTTCCGTATGAGCATCAGCGGGTATAGCTCGCTATATTTCTTAGAGATAGCTGGTTATAATTGACATATATGCGTAACATCGATATCAATAAGCTCTTTATAAAGAATTTATGGAGTGTTGTATTATGGAAAAAAGAAAGATTCTGGTTTGGGGCAAACTATAAAAGATACAGCAGATTTTTTATTGATCATGGTGGCAATTTATCTGTAGACAATAGGTCTCAGCGATGGACTCCAGAACACTATAAAATAGCCGAAGCTTGGCCTATATTTAGTACTTTGCTAAAAGATAAAACTATCCTTGATCCTTTTGCTGGCGCAGGAACGTTGGTTAATTTACTAGCTTCACGAGAGATCCCTAAAGAGGTGTATATGGCTGACTTGTCTTATGAAGATGGTAGAGAACTAGAGGGGTTGGGTAAGTTTTATGCCCCTAAATTAAATCGCAAAATGTGGGAATTATTGTTTGACGATTTACCATCTTGGTATAAGCCTAGTCGCTCTATTATTAAAGAACCCATAGCTAGTGACGTACGGATACTACCGTTTGAAGATAAGACTATAGATTATATTGTTGCTGATCCTCCGTATGGTAAAAATTGTTCTGGCGGGTGCGATTTGTTGGTAGATTCAATAAATGAAATGAGACGGGTTACTCGGGAGGGTAGTATATTGCTAATTCCAACAGATTGGGTAGATAAATTGCAGATTGCGGGCATAGAAGTCAAGCAGTTAACCCTGGATGTTTCACGAGGGTCGTCCAGTTTAGCGACTTGCTATGTTTATATTCCATCAAGTGTAAATTAATTAAGATTAAAGAAGGAGAAAACATGAATCCACAAACAATCAGCTTAACTGAATTACAAAAACACCTCGATCAAACATGTAAAGAAAAGGGGTGGGATAAAAATTCTGTCACTGAAGTATTCTTATTGTTTACTGAGGAAGTCGGCGAGCTGGCAAAAGCGATTCGCAAAGAGACGGGATTTAAGGGAGAAAAAAGACCTGATAACCATGATAATCTGCGCGAGGAGTTCGCGGACGTGCTGAACTATTTGATGGAATTGGCAAATCGGTTTGACGTCAATTTGGCGGAAGTATATTTTGAGAAGCACAAAATCAACCAGACACGGCAGTGGAAATAGTATATACTAGTATTGAAAAGTGCAGATTAGATAAGATAATAAAATGCACGAGTTGGTGATACAGTAACACTGGGGAGATATTTTAATTAAGATGAGCGACTTGCCACCGATTAGATTTGCTAATGGAGCTTGCTTTGTTGCAAACGAAGTAACGGCTCCTTCTGGAGTGAAGAGAATAGTTTTTGGAGATGATCCAGAAAAACCCATGGCTCGTCTTGGCTATAGAGAAGTTGGCAGAAAGGCTTGTTTTGCGGGTATGCTATTTAAGAATGCTCCAGACGAATATAAGGCGGGTACGTCAATATTGTCATACTTTTTTGAAACAGCAATTCCTGAATTGGGACTTCACCCGGGAGAAACTTCAAAAATACATAAACCTGTTATTGCTTTACTTCTGGCTAGATATGGGTTGGAAGCCGACACAACTTCGGAATATTGGTCTCGTGCTGGACTATTGGTGTAACGAGTAGGAATATCAAGGAAACACCCTCAGCTACATTTCTGTGAAGGAAACGAAGAAGAATTCGAGGGTGAGCAATATCAAAGATTTTATGATATTGTGCCAAATAGAGAATTGCCGTTCTTATATCCTTTAAAATCTCCTTCAAAGCAGGTTGATGTACGTACTTCGTATACTCCATAGTCACAAAACCTTGCCAATACAACGACAATGAGCGTTTAACATAACTGTCTAGTTGTAAAGAATGGTATAATTGTTAATGAATGTCTAAGGTAATTGAAAAGTTAAACCTGAGCGATTCAGCGCTACAGTTAGAGTCAGAAAATTCGTCGGTTTTGGGCTATGGTGGGTAAAAACATAAAAGCCTTGATTGAACTATGACCTCAAAAGAAAATATTCTTAGTAAATGGCGCATGATATCGTCACGTACTATATTCGAATATTCTCGATTAACTGTAGTGGAAGACATAGTAAAATTGCCTAATGGTAATATAATTCGCTATATCCACTACCCTTATTGTGGATATAGCGGAGTAGTTGCAGTGTGCCGTCGTGATGACGCTATCCTTGTGCAGCAAGAATATTCATACCCAGTGGACGAGGTATTGTATCAGCTACCAGGTGGTAAAATTGAGGTGGGCGAGGACGCTTGCGCAGCTGCGAGGCGAGAGTTGGCCGAGGAATCTGGTGTCGCTATGAATAATTTGCGAGAATGTGGATGGTTCTATCCTGACAATCGTCGTACTAACGCTAAGTTGTATGTGGTCTACGGGGAATACGCCAGAGCAGATTATCAGCATCAGTCGGACGACGCAGAGCAAATTATCTCGCAATGGTTGCCGATCGCCGACGTGCAGAGTATGATCGCCGCAGGCAAGATTACTAATTATGCTATGCTGGCGGCATGGGCAATAGTGGATCATCAGTTGTTTTCGCGAAAAAATAGAGCTAGACGTTAGCAAAAAAGCATATCCTACAATTAGCAAAAGGTGAAACTGTATACTGGAAGACGATCTTTCTCTATGATAAAAATGGTATAATATCTATCGAGGATATGATCAAAGAAATTACCGTCCAGCCACTTCCAGGTTATAAAGAAGTTAAGCCGTTTGTCTATGCGGGGTTTTTCCCGGTGTCCAACGAAGACTATAATGATCTGAAAGAGGCAATTGAAAAGTTGAGCCTCAGCGATTCGGCGTTGCAATTCGAGCCGGAAAATTCGCCAGTTCTGGGCTATGGTGTGCGAATCGGATTTTTGGGTCTGCTGCACATGGACATTATTCGCGAGCGATTGGAACGTGAGTATAATTTGGATTTGATTGTTACGAATCCGAGTACTGATTATCAAGTTAGTCTGACGAATGGCGAGGAATTGGATATCAAGTCTGCTAGTGAATTGCCCGACCCAGCACAAATAAAAGAGATTCGCGAGCCGTGGATTAATGGTGAAATTGTCGTGCCGCAGGATTATATTGGTGCGGTGATTCAGTTGATCGTGAACAAGCGTGGTCGCCAGAAAAACCTGAGCTACATTGACGAGCGAGCGCTGATTTCATTTGCGGCGCCACTTGCGAATTTGTTGACGGATTTTTATGACCAATTGAAGTCGATCACCAGCGGCTACGGTTCGTTTAATTATGAGTTGGCGGATTATCAAGTGGAAGATTTGGTGCGCGTCGATTTTTATGTGGCGGGCGAAATGGTTGATTCGCTGAGCGTGATGTGTCATCGGTCGGAATCGCAATATCTAGGTCGCGAGATTGTTAAGAAATTGAAGGAAGTCGTGCCGCGTCAGAGTTTTGAGGTTTCGTTGCAAGCGGCAATTGGCGGTAAGTTTATTGCCAGGGAAAATATCGGCGCTTACCGAAAAGACGTTACGGGTTATCTTTACGGTGGCGATGTCAGTCGTAAAAAGAAGCTTCTCGCCAAGCAGGCACGCGGTAAAAAACGAATGAAGCGCTTTGGTAAAGTTGATATACCGAGCGAAGCATTTATGGTGATGCTGAAAAGGGATTAATTGTGAAAAAACCTATTGTTTATATTGATATGGATGGTGTTTTGGCGGATTTCAAATC